>Ga0066639_10002654_pt1 | contig 15583 bp, 14 predicted proteins | sample CryGeyCG2114_010_2_FD_59504 | JGI IMG/M metagenome (GOLD analysis project Ga0066639, IMG submission 59504) | Groundwater microbial communities from aquifer - Crystal Geyser CG10_big_fil_rev_8/21/14_0.10 | ecosystem: Environmental > Aquatic > Deep subsurface > Groundwater | place: USA: Utah...
ATAATTAATCTGCTCATCCTCCGCGACCAAACTCTTGGCAATGGGGTCAACACCTTCACATATGACAGATGAGCGCTGCTTTAAGAGCTTTAGAAATGTTGTGTCATTGCAGCCAATATCCAAGACACGATCTCCTGGACGCAAGTACTTCCTCGCCATATTTGCCAAATTTTTTAAATGCCCTACCATATGCGGATTGAGTGCACTTTTGTAACCATAAGTGGAAGTGAAAAGCTGGGCCGGATTAAACTGTTGCCCCAATTGAACCAATGAACAAAGTGGCGAGTTACATATTTTTAGATCCAAATCTGCACTTGGCACCAATTTCCCATTGGTCAAAAAGATTCCGGAGAGAGACATATTCCCTAATGAAAAAAGTGGAAGTAGAGAACTTTGACAAATGCGACAATGCTCAATTTTTTTTCCCGCCTGTGTCTGCAAACTCCCCTCCGTAGGAATCAATTATTTTTTTAAGCTGACTAGCTTTTATTTTATAGGTTTTAGAAAATTTATCTCCTATAAAAGTACATTGGGGTGGATTAATTAGAGGAAAAGCGTCAAAAAAAGATGGTATGCCAGGATAAAGATGGCGCAGCCCGCAGACATAAGCGTAATAGAAATAAGCAAGTCCATCCCGCTCCATGGGTTTAATTCGGCCCATACGACGCCAAAACCGAACAATCGCTTGAGCGAATACATCAACAATCTTCCAAATCAAAAAATGCTGATAGACTGTGATAATACTTCGCTGTAAGCGGCCGGGATTTTTACTTAAAGAGACGATCACTTCCCCATTGTCGTTTAAGATTTTAGAAAAATTTAGCAAGGCCTCAAATTGCTCCTTTTCCGTAAGATAGGAAAAGGTTCCAAAGCAAAGAATTTTGTCAGTTTTTATATTCTTAAAATTTTTTAAATGAAGGAGGTTTCCACTGCTAAACCTGGTCGCAAGTCGTGGAAAACGAGTTCGCGCTCTTTCGATAGACTGGCAACAAATATCTAAACCTCGGGCATCTGCACCACACTTCACCAAGGCGGCCACCATTTCCCCCGTGCGACAACCAATATCAAATACTTTTTGTTCTTGCCAATTTTCGTCTGGAAAAATGCCACCTATCACTCTTAGGCACTCCTCCTGGGAATAAAAAAAATCTAAACACTTGGTAAAACCCAATTGTCTTTCCTTTTTCCTGCTGGGCCTCTTTCCCTCAAAAGCTATCACCCGTATAATCTTATGATGAAACATTTTCTTTCTATTATTCTCCCATCCTTAAGCGATGGAGACAACCTGGCCGAAATTATTCCAGAAATTCTCCAACTTTCCGCTCTAAAAGATAAATCACTTGAGTTCATTGTGATTGAAGATGGTCGGCCCATGTCTGACTCTCAGCTTTTGAAAATGAGATCACTCCCATGCCATTTTACTTATATCAACAACTTAACGCGTCAAGGGCTGGCCAGATCTCTACTGACGGGTATTTATTTGGCCCAAGCTGAACACGTTCTCGTTATGGACTGTGATTTTAATCACGATGTTCACTTGATCCCAAAAATTGTTCAACAACTGTCAGTCCATGACTTTGTCTCCGCTTCACGTTACCTAGGTGCTGGAAATATGCCTGGAGTTCTGCGCGGTAATGGCGGACGCGTAATGAATATTTTCTTAAAAAGTATACTTGATCTGACATCAAGCGACGTCCTTTACGGATTTTTTGCCATAAGAAAAGAACTCTTGCTCTCGCTGCCATTGGAGAAAATATTCAACGGCCATGGTGATTATTTTTTTCATCTGCTTTTTTTTCTTCAAGAAAAAAACGCCCTAGGGAGTGAAATCCCTGCCTGCAATGGTATTAGAAGGCATGGTCATTCAAGCTTTAGACCACTGGCAAATTTTTTGCGCTATAGTGCTTCTGCCTTTAGCCTCTACCTCCAGGAAAAACGTCAACCACTTTACCAAGGATCAACTCTTTGACTAAAAAAATCGTAAATACTATTTCTCCATTTAACATTGGCTGGGCGGCACCTGAGTTAAACCAAGCATCGATCATAGCTCTTTTACAGGCCGCGCAGGCAGGGCAACTTTCAACTGGCCCACACCTGGCACGATTCGAGCAGACATTTCAAAATTTTCACAAGGGAGGTTATGCCAAGGTCGCTCCCAACTGTCACTCTGCGCTTAAACTACTACTCCAGGCCTACCAAATTGGCCCAGGTGATGAAGTCATAGTTCCGGCCTTGACCTTTGCAGCACCACTTAATGCGGTTGTGAGTGTTGGAGCAAGGCCCATTATTGCTGATGTTGATGCCTCAACATGGACTATCAATCCCCAAGAGGTCGAGGCAAGATTGTCCAAAAAAACCAAGGCGATATTTGCTGTCCATCTTTTTGGAAACCCATGTGACATGAGTCACCTCAAAACGTTCAAAATGAATTCCAAAAAAATCCTTTTATTTGAGGACTGTGCCCAGGCACTAGGCGGACAATATAAGGATAAGCTGGTTGGTACTTGGGGGGACGCTGCCGCTTTTAGCTTTAATGCCACAAAAACCCTGATCACCGGAGAAGGGGGCATGGCCCTTTTCAAATTGAAAAAACAATTTATAAGAGCACGGATAATCGCTAATCATGGCATGGATAAGCGTAAATATTTTCATTCTCTACCAGGAGAGAATTACAAATTGCCCAATCTACTTGCCGCCCTGGGAGTGGCAGGACTTGAATCTCTTGCCCAAATTATAAAAGATCGCAAAGCGCTTATGCAGCATTTTTTAAATCTTTTGTCTCCCATTCAATCTATCCAATTACAGGCAACTCAAGTGCAATCCAATCCAGTACCATGGGGTTTACCTATCATCCTTCCCAACCTAAAAATAAAAAAGAACCTTATAATGAAGCTAGAGCAAGAGAAAATCGAATGGCGTCCTCTCTTTAGGCCAATGTATAAAATGCCAGCATTCAAAAAACTTGCGAATAAACAAGCAGTTGCCGATGTTCTTTCCCACCATGGATTAATTCTCCCCTTTCATCTGTCACTGAGTAAATCTCAGATTGAAAAGATTACACAGACAATCAAAAGCGTGTTGTAGCATGTGGTGCCACGCTCGCACCGGCCATTAATTAATTTCTTACAACTGACATAAAAAAAATTACATTTGTCCAAATCACAGCACTTTTTTCACACTGCCATTGATGCTTGGTCCCTGCTTAAGTAATTTACGTGCATTAGAAAGTGGAAATCAAAAGGAGAGATGGCCATGAAAACAAAATTAATGCTTTCAGTATTTTTTCTGTCCCTGATGGGGTTTTCTGGGGCATCCCAGGCCCACGAGTGTACCGCCCAACTAGAAAATTCTTTAGGGCGTCCTTTGGAATCATTTACCGGCCAGGGCTGGGATGAACATAGTGCCTGCGATGAGGCCTATCGTCATTGCTCTGAGGCCATGCAGTGGTACCAATACCGCGGTGACTATCACGATCATTATCGCTGCAACGTACGCACTGGCCACTACACACCTGCACCAACTCCAACACCCTATCCTCCATACCCTCCCTATCCAGGGCCAGGTGGAAACACGACTTGTGAAGCTTCGCTAAGAACACAAAATGGTGCCTTATTACAAATTTTTTATGGACAAAGTTATGAACGAGGAGAGGCCTGCCATGAGGCACGTCGCGCTTGCCAGGAAGAACTAAACTACCGCCAAAGAAGTGGACAAAACCCACGCGCCTACTGTGAAATTTCTCGCGTTGGCGACAATGGTGGCGGATACAATCCTCCTAGAGCTGTCACAGTACAGTGCCGAAGTGGATTGTTTGACAATTATGGTCGGCAGCTACAAACTTTTACCGGCCAAGGAACTGGACCTGACCCACAAAGTGCACGTCGCACAGCTTGTGATGACTCACTGAGAAGATGTCAAAGTACCCGTTATGTGGCGACATTTTGCAGACAGCTTGATTAGCAAGCTCGAATAAAAAAATTTTATTACGAAGGTGGAGATTTTCTCCACCTTCTTTTTTTTTAATCTACAAGTCATAATGAAATTCGGTGGGCAACTCTTCTGCTAACGGAAGCCAATGCCTTAATGTGGGTTTCATGCAACACAATCTTCCTAAAATAAAAATTCATCATCGCAAGTCCGCGCCCAAGCAGAAGGCACTACCAGAAAGTGGAGTGGCCAAGCGCCAAGTTCCTTTACCAGAACATCACTATCTGGCATTGACGAGAAAAATCCTAGGCCGCAGTTTCGATCAAATTTTATCCCATTATAAAAATGGTCTGCCAGGCATCAGCTTCTTTGAATTTCTCATCATTGAACTGGAAATGAACTCTCCCCTAATTACCTTTATGCCCTTCGTGCAAGAAAATATACGCCGACAATTTACAAATATGGTCATTGAGCTGGCAAAATTTGAACGCACACTTGCCCTGGTTAATAAATCAGACACTCAAACATGGTCTAGCTGGACAAATCCTCATTCACAGCAAAATACAATTCCTACTCAGGATTTTTTACAGGAAAATAAAAAATTTCTGCTCTTACAGGTCTGCCCTTATCTGCAATTTGTGCAATCACATTTACCATTGTTTTCAATCTGGAAAATCCTCATGACCATTCCATCGGGCAGGCGCTGGGAAAGCATGCTGGAGCAAATATTTAATAATGTCCAAGGTGGCATGCAAAGCGATCATATCTATGCTTACGCCATTGAAAAGAAAAAAGGAAAAGTGGGAGTGTCACAAATTACCAGCGAATTGATGCAGTTTTTAAGACACAACCAGGCGACAGGATCGGCTTCGATTTCACAGCTATTTAAAGTTTACCCAGATACGCTCACCACAATTATTCGCAACTCATTAGAGCAAAACTGGGTACGAATCAATCAAATCCTCAATTAAGCGAAAAAAATCCAATCACACTACTTAGCGGGAAATTGCCTGGGTGCCAGATGCCTGGGTAGCACTTGAATTAAAATCAACAAATACGCTGGAGTTGTCTCTGGCGCCATCAACTACCTCTGCAGAAGCAAGCGGCGATTCATTTGTTTCCTGCCAAGATGAGCATATGTCCGCCACAACCAATCCTCGAATTTCGCCGCTACAGATTTTGGCATTATTGTAAACTAAGGCGCTGCCTAAAATAGTGGCGTTGCCGTAAACGGAAGCAGAACCGGAAATATTGGCATTGCCAGAGATCAAAGCATTGCCATAAATATGCGCCTGCCCCCAGATTATGCTCTGGCCGGAGATGCGAGCATGCCCGGTCACGCTGGCGTCAATCACCGATGCTCTCCCCTCAATCCTAGCATGAGCATATACTAAGGCCTGCCCCCTTACGAGGGCAGAGTCGAGGACCAAGGCATCTTCAAAGATCATGGCATCGCCGGCCACGGTAGCGTGATCAGTCACCAGAACATTACCAAAAATATTGGCGTTGCCTAAAACCGTGGCCCGACCTGAGATTTTGGCATTGCCTGCAATCTTGGCGTAACCGCTAACTTGCCCATCGCCTGAAACTTCTGCGCGGTCAGTAATAGTAGCATGGCCGGCTATGGCGGCATTGCCGAAAACACTGGCATAATCACAGACAGAGGCATCCATTCCCACAAAAGCACTCACGGCCACGCTGGCAGTACTGGCAACAAATCCACCACCATTAGGGTGATACCTACCAGCAGCGCCATGGCATGGTGGTTCATCGCTGGCAAATGCAATATGACTTATAAATAAAAGAAATAATACAATGATATTTTTCATAAGGATCTCCTATAACAAGCAGTTGTAATCTTAAACTTAAGTTTAGGGTGTATGAATTTTATGAAATAGGGAGATAAATGCGCCTAGTTAATTCACGGCCTTTACCGTCTAGAGACCGATGCTGACATTCAGGGCATCCAGGGCCTTGCGATAATTTCCTTTCTTGAAGTAACCAATCAATTCATTAAAAACGATCAAGCGTTTGTCTATGTCAAATTTATACTGAATCATTTTTTCCACGAATTCGTCGGCCACAATATGCACGGCCGAAAGAAGAATCACTCGCTTGTGATCAATCTCACTTGGAAATCCTAGCCCTTCAGGTCTTTCGTGGTGTTGCTCAATCACAGTCAAAACGTCGGTGGCAAATTCCTTGCAATTATCCTCAGTCAATAGTTTTACCGTTTCAATTGGGTGATTGCGAATTCGGGTGGAAAGCCCCTTAGGATTGTCGACTTTATCTTTTATGTCTTTAAAATCGTCCCCCGCAAGCATAATATCTCTAAGCAAAATGGCCTGGATGGCACGCTCCTTAACCTGCTCCGTTTCCCACTCAAAAGTGTCAATCATGGAAACCACGACGGAGCCAATAAACATCGCTTTAATGTATTCGTTGTCACACTGATCTTTAAATTTATCAAACAGCAGGCGAACATTGTCGATATTTTTAACCACACTTAGAGTCTTGATCGCTAAGGTTTTGGAAAGGGTTATGGCCGGTTCTCGAATTCCAATCTTGCGAAAAGATTCTTTCATCAAATTATAACCGCTCTCGAGAAAATTAATCTTTTCCTCTGCCGTCATATTGCCTTCAAAAAATTGTGAGCACATATCGCGATTGGTCCATTCAATGAAACTAGAATAGCCTTTTTTGTCAGCAAAAATTTCTTTTAATCCCTTATTCAGGTACTTAACAACTATTTCTTTGACGTTGTCGCTTTCATTGCTAACCTTGATCAATTTGGCATCAGAAAGTTTGATAAAAAGTTCAAAAGGGATTTGATCACCGTATTTTATAATGATGCTTAATGGGACGCGACAGTACTCCTTTTTACTGGAATCTTCCAAAACCTCTCCTCTGAGACAAAAAATCCCATACTATAAGCATAGTCGCTTTTAAAAAAAATATGATAAATTCTTTAATTTCATACACTTCATGTTAAGCAGAGATATTTGACATTCACCTCTTCCTGCCTTTAATTTTAGGCATTGCAAAATACTTGTGCAATCTTAAAATTTTCAAAGGTTTTCCCATGGAAAATAATATTTGTTTTGTTAAACGTAGAAATGCCTTGCTGGCCAAGATGCAAGACAATTCCATGGCAATCATTTTCTCTGGCAAACACTGCACGCGTAGCCACGATAGTGAATACCCTTTCAGACAAAGAAATCACTATTGGTATCTAACTAACCACCTAGAGGCGTCGGGTATCCTAGTCCTACAAAAAATTAAAGGCCAAGAATCGTCACATCTTTTTGTCGCTGCCAAAAACCCAGAAGTAGAGCTATGGTCGGGCAAGCGCCTAGGACAAGAAAAGGCCCGCACGCAACTGCTCATTGACTATACCTATTCACATGAAGATTTTTCATCTACTTTTAAACAATTGGCGCATGGAACTGAGCATCTTTATGTCCAATTTGATGATCAGGAAAACTTTGCAAAAATTCTTACTTTTTACCATGAGCTTAGGCAGACTCGAAAAAGAGATTTTAATTTCTTCGCCAATTTGACAGATCTCTCGCCTATAATTGAAGAATTGCGCAGTATAAAAAGCCCTGAAGAAATCGAAATTTTAGAAAAGGGTATGCAGGTTACCGCTTTGGCCCACCGAGGGGCCATGGCCTTAACCAAACCAGGCCTGCAAGAATTTCAAATCGCCGCCTGGTTAGATTTTGTGTTTCGCTATTTGGGTGGAAGCGGCCCAGCTTACGAAAGTATTGTCGCCGCTGGTAATAATGCCAATACTTTGCACTACATATCAAACAATGATGTATTATGTGATGGCCAGATGCTTCTGATTGACTCAGGTGGTGAATACCAAGGATACGCCAACGATATCACCCGAAGCTTCCCGGTTGGAAAAAAATTCTCTCCCGCGCAAAGGGAAATCTATCAATTGGTTTTAAATTCTCAAAAAGCGGTACTTGAAAAATTAAAACTTGGTATGACATTTGAGCAATTAGAGAACATCGCCAGCCAGGCGCTAATTGAGGGATTGCTGGATTTAAAAATCTTAAAGGGCAGCAAACCAGAACTCCTAGCGAGCAAGGCACATAAGAAGTATTACCCCCATAGCATAGGACATTTCATGGGCATGGATGTACATGACCAAAATCCTTATATCGGCAAGGACTTGTCACCTATCAGCATGGCAGCGGGTATGGTCATCACAGTAGAGCCCGGGCTTTATATCCCACTTGATGACGAATCTGTGCCACTAGCATTTCGCGGGATAGGTATTCGAATTGAAGACGATGTTTTGTTAAAAAAGGATGGCCATGATATTCTGTCCAAGAACATTCCTAAGGAAATACCAGAGCTGGAAGCGGCCATGAAGATTCCGTTTGAGGAATGCCAAAAGCGCTTATTTGAGCATAATCTATTGTTTTAGAGGGCAGATCATGAGCAAGCTAATTTTAATGTCATTATTTCTCACAAGCTATGCTTATGCCCAAAGCGGAACCACTCCTCCTATGGGCCTAGGCGCTCAATATGAGCAATTTTTATTACACCCTAGTTGTGAAGTGTATTATTCAAAGGAAATCCCCAAAGGGGAAAAGCGCTTTGTTGACGCGGCCTTGAAAAAATTAAAGGAAAAAGGATTTTTACCTCGCTCCATCGATTTTAAAGCAAAAATAAAAATTGATGATCTATATTTTTCCCTCGAAAGAAAATTATTAGATGATTCATTTTACCCGCCCTGCCAGATTACCTTAAATTTATACAAGACAAAAAATGAATACATCCTTCCCGGCTCAGATGAAAAGTTAGCAGTCAAAATGGCCAAGCGCTCTCACCCTCGAGTTAGCCGAGATGGTTTTTCTCGCTGTAAAATGGCAGTACAGGACGCTTTTCAATTCTTCCCTCATTGCAAGCAAGGTGGGATAGAAACATCACAAAAAAAATAATTTTATATTTAGTGGGTCCGTTGCCCGAGATAGTCGGTAATAAAATAAAGTGGTGCCATCTTGCTGGCGTCAAACCCCATTTCCTGCGCTAATATACCGAGACATTGGCGCGCACTTTCTAAATGAGCATCGGCGCGCGATCGGACAGTTTGAATCGCTTCGTTTATCCTTTCTGCCGTAAACAAATCGCGAATTTCTTCGCCTGCCAGATATCGATGCTTGATCTTTGGATGCAGCTCCAACCACTCATAAATGACCATATTCACCTGACCATTTTCCAAGTCTAACAAGCGATCCTTAAGAGAACTGCTGCTGAAGTCTAAGGTATCGTCCAGTAATTGAAAGGCCAGCCCCAGATTTTCACCAAATTTTTTGGCATAATCCTGGATGGCCGAAGGCCGATTGGTTAAGAGGGAGCAGGAATATGTACACCAGCTCATGACACTCGCTGTTTTCATCTGAGCGATTTTAGTTAAAATTTCTCGCGAATACTCGCGGTTTTGACAAGCATCTAATTGCAACCACTCGCCTACTGCCAGGTCTTCAATCACCTGCGCCATAGACGAAACAATCTGCTTATTTTCTAAGCGACAAAGCTCCATGATGACATTGGCCAAAAGATAATCACCGGCCAGGACAGCTCGCTTATTGCCAGAGAGCATATTTATGGAAGGATTGTCTCTCCTGGAAGAAGCGTTATCAACCACATCGTCATGGCTTAAACTAGCGGCGTGAACCTGTTCAATCGCTGTTGCCAAAACTTGCACCAGGGCCACAGGGGCCTCAAAGAGATTGCCCATCAAGTGAGTGAGCAAAGGCCTTAAGCGCTTCCCCCCCAGTAAAACGGTCCTTTGAAGCAAACGATTAATCTCTCTTTGACAATTCTCAGATTGAATATTGAGATTAATCTCGCCTAAGTGCTGGATGACTTCTGATGGAATATGTTGAAGAAACTCCTGAAAATCCATGCCTATCTCTAAACTATTGATTGATAACAGGGTAATTACGTAACACAGCGTGCAAGGGCCTGTAAAGAACAAGCTTAACCTAGGGCAAAGAATTTCCCCAAGAGTATCTTGAAACCTGGCACAAAAATAGGTAAAACCCCCGGAAACATTATTCAAAATGCGATGCTAATATGGGAGTAGGGCCAGTGGAACCAACACTTTCTGAGCGAAAAAAGGAATCTTACAAGATTTTTAACGAGATTTCGGGAACGTATGATTTTTTAAACCATTTTCTATCTGCTGGTATTGATATTTACTGGCGCAAGCAGTTAATGCGCCAGATTCCAAAGGGCAGAACAAATCTGCAGGCGCTTGATCTCGCCACCGGCACTGGCGATGTTGCACTAGGGCTGGCGGCCTCACCTAGTATCGCAAAAATCACTGGCATTGACATGAGCCAAGGCATGATTGAGCAGGGCAAAATTAAAGTGAAAAAGCGCGGGCTTGAAAGCAAAATCAACTTGGATATCGGCGATGGAGTCGAAGTTCCCTATCCCGATAATTCGTTTGATTTAGTCACACTTTCTTTTGGCATTCGCAATTTCAGTGATCCACTAAAATCACTAAAAAATATCTACCGCGTACTAAGACCAAATGGAAAAGTTGTGATTATCGAATTCTCATTGCCCAAAAGTGCTCTGATTCGCAAACCCTATCTCTTCTATTTTCGAAAAGTACTTCCAAAAGTTGGTAACCTTCTCTCCGGTCATGCCGATGCTTACTCTTATCTAAATAAAACAGTTGAAGACTTTCCCTATGGAGAGAGCTTTTTGCAATTAGCAAAACAAGCAGGATTCTCCTCTCTAAAACAAATTCCTCTCTCCTTTGGCATCGCCGCCCTTTATGTCGGAGAAAAGCACTAATGGAACAAAAGCATATCAATCCATCTACGCTTTTGGCCGATCTTGCCCGATCCTGTTTACCGGCCCTAAACTCTATCCATTATACAGAAGTTAACTCGCCAGTAGTTAGGACTAGAATTTATTCAATCGCCAAATCAAGTAAATGTTTTCAGGATATTTTTTTTGAACTACATCAACTGAGCAATCGGCCTCTTTACTTCTTCCAAAATAGAGAAAAAGATTTTTGGCTACTGGGATTACAGGCCGTACCTATTTCATTAAATGACCAGAAAGCGGTACAGGCTATTGTAGAAAATCACCCACAGCTTTATGTCATAGGCGGTATGCACTTTACAGCGCCCAGTCTCAAAAGCAGGCAGGCAGACGAATGGAAGGGATTTGACAATTATAATTGGATTATTCCGCGCTTCTCATTTATCTATGAATCGCAGCAATTATTTTTACACATCAATTTTCTTGATGGCGAAAATATCAGGCCATTAATCAATGAGTGTATTTTCCATTTACACAGTCTGGAGAAATCAACCCATTCTTCGCCTCATATACCCACCAGCAGAGGAATAGAGCAACAGGTTGACTATCTACCAAATGCTCTCGCATGGAAACAAATGCTAGAGCGTCCACTTCAGCTTTTACATACAGGCGTGCTGCAAAAAGTTGTACTGGCGAGAAAAATTATCACCCATTTTTCAAAACCAGCTTCCTTGGAGCACGAGTTAATAAGACTTAAAACTATGCCTAACGATCCGGCCTACAAACTGGCAAGAGCAGAAAGTTTCCAAATTCTATTTGCGCCCGATAAAAACCATGCTTTTCTCTCTCTCACTCCTGAGCGCTTATTTAAATGGCGAGAACAGGAATTGGCGATTGACTGCATTGCCGGGACGAGAAAACGTGGAGACGATGCCAATCAAGACAAAATACTGGAAGAGGAACTTATAAATTGCGCCAAAGACAACCGTGAACATGATACTGTCGCAGGTTTTATAAAACAGCTATTAGATCAATTGCATATGCCCTATGAAACTATCTTTACTAAAAAGATTTTAAAATTGGCCAGTGTCCAACACCTGTTCACCAGTTTTAAAGCAAGCGCCAAGCAAAGTAATTTTCAGCAATGGAGTCAGGGTCTTCATCCCACACCTGCGCTAGGTGGAATGCCGCGCGCCTTAGCACAAACAGTCATTGACGAGTCAGAGCCCTTTTATCGTGGCATGTATGGCGCACCTATGGGCATTGTCTCGGCCCATTATATTGATATGGCGGTAGGAATTCGCTCTGTTCTTTTATATAAAAACCAAAAACATGTCTTTGCAGGGGCCGGTATCATGCCAGACAGCGAGCCTGAATCTGAATGGCAAGAGACGGGAATAAAAATGAATAACTTTCTAGAAGAATCCATAACGTTATCTAATCCTGAGGCCAGTACGAGGTAAACAGTGATAGAAAATTTGGCCAGGCTCTGGTCTATTTCACTTATCGATCAGCTACATAAATGTGGCATAAGTCACTTCTATCTATCTCCAGGAATGCGCAATGCCCCCCTGATCAGTGCGCTTAAAAATCTGCAACAAGAGGGCCGTGACATCCAAGTCCATTTGGGAATTGATGAGCGCGCCATGAGCTATCGCGCTCTAGGTTACGCTAAGGCAAGCGGAAAAATACCGGCGCTCATTTGTACCTCCGGAACGGCCCTCGCAAATTATACCCCAGCTGTTGTTGAGGCCTATAAATCAGGCAATGGAATGTTGATTATAAGTGCAGACAGGCCATCAGAACTGGTCATGGGGGATGCCAACCAAACAATTGTGCAAAACGATTTCTATGGCAAGTTCTCTTGTTGTTCGTTTAGTTTTGAGGTTTCTGCTTTACTGCCCAAATATAAAGCGGCCCTGCGCGCACTTCCCTTTGCCATCGATCAAATTAAAAAGCGCCATTTTTCGGCCCATATTAATATTGGTTTTTCTGAACCTCTGGATGGTTCAGCATGTGATATCCCATCTGACATGCGTGAGTTATTTTACCAAACTTTCCTACGACCCCATGCCTATTGCCATATGCCACAGTCCTCGAGCGCCAGCTCAAATGCAGTTGACAAAGTGCTTGAAGAACTCATTTCAAAATATAATAACCCTTTGATTGTGATAGGGGATCTTCCCTTTTATTCTCCCAAGCACGCCGTGCTTGAGACCTTACAATTTTTATCCCGACAGCAAATTCCTTTTATTCTCGATGTTACCTGTGGGGTAAAATATCAATTTACCTTACAAGATGGATTGATTCCGGCCTTTGATCATCCTGAAGTTATTAAACAATTTGAGTTGAGGCCACCTGACGTGATTATCCATCTGGGCGGTAGGATGACTTCCAAGCATTACTATCAGTACTTGCAAAACGGCCCTGAGCTTGATCTCTATAGTGTCAGCGACACGCATTTACTTTGTGACCCGACTCTCTCTTCTCAATGCCACCTTGACTTAAATCCTATTGTCTTTTTAAAGTTGCTTTTAGAAAAATGCCAGCAGGCAATCTCTCAAAAAGGTTATATTTTCAATCCGCAAAATGCCCACCAACGCGCTGATTTCTTTTCTTTCATAAAAAAGAAAAGAGAGTTAATTGATAATGCTCCATTAACATTTCCCTTTGTATCCAAAACGATTGTCGAGTACTCCCCTGACCAGACTTGCCTATTTCTGGGTAACTCAACTGCAATTCGTTCTTTTGATTCCTATGCATCTATTGATTCCACGTCACAATTACAGGTTATTTCAAATCGTGGGGCCGCCGGGATAGAAGGGCATCTTGCCTGTGCCATTGGCTCCCAAGACGATCAATCATCCTCTGACCGTGGCCGCACAGTACTCGTCTATGGTGATGTTTCAGCTTTATATGATCTCAATTCATTTATGCTACTTTCACAACTACAAACACCTATGACGATTGTCATTATTAATAACCAGTGTGGAGGTATTTTTAATTTATTGCCGCTAAAAGATATGCAGCAAGAACTGGAATTAATGACCACTCCCCATAGTATAAATTTTGAACATATCGCCCAGGCATTTTCAATTAACTATCTAAGAGTCAATGCTAAAGATGAATTTATACAGGCCTATAAGTCCTCCTTTCTAAGTACAAAACATTTGCTACTGGAAGTTTGTATTAACGACCCGGAAAATGTCGAATTATACAAACAACTTAAAACGGTGAGGCTATAGATTATGTCACACTGGATTTCGGCCATAAGGCCAAAAACCTTATTCGCCTCTCTTGCACCTGCTTCGCTAGCAATCGCCTTGGCCATTTCACATAAACATATTCCTCTTGATTGGACGATTGTTGCTTTGGCCTTAGCATGTGTCGCCCTTATGCAAATTGGGGCCAACCTCACCAATGATTACTTTGACTATAAAAATGGAGTGGATGAACATCGCCGCCATGGTCCTGTCCGGGCGACCCAAGCAGGGTTAATCTCTCCGGCAAAAATGAAACAGGCGATTTTTCTGGTCTTTACCCTATCATTTCTATTTGGTCTTTACGCCGTCATTGCACAAAAAGAGTATTTCATCATCGTTCTGGGTATTCTATCCCTGGCCGCGGCTTATTATTACACCGCGGGGCCTCTCTCACTCAGTCACCTGGGTTTAGGAGAAGTGGCCGCTTTCCTTTTTTTTGGTCCTGTGGCCGTTGCCGGTATTTTCTATCTTCTACAAAAAACAGTCACTCCCAATATCTTTATCTGGTCTTTGGCGCCAGGAATCTCTTCTGCTCTGATTATGGCGATTAACAATCTACGCGACCACGCCAGTGACCAGCTTGTTGGGAAAAAAACCATTGCGGTTCGTCTCGGAGAAGGTCGTGCCCGAAAGTTTTGTTTGCTACTTTCGCTTCTTCCGCTCTCGATACCAATATATTTTTATTTCAAAAATACTTGGCCACTTCAGCTAATAGGATTAATTCCCTACTTATTTTTTTTGAGAACATGGAAAGGATTGCTGAAATCGAAAATTGGACCTATTTTCAATCAATACTTGGCCTCTGCCGGGAAATTTGGTTTTCTTTTTTGCCTACTCAATGGTCTGTTAATTATTATCCAGACACTTTAAGTTACCTATGGAATATCATCTACAATTTACCCCTTTTAAGCGAGAATTCAAGGCCCCCTTGACAGTTGGCACTGAAATTCTTTTGCAAAGATCTTTTGTGCGCCTCGATCTACAGGATGAGCAAGGCCAAGTCTGTGCCAGCGCCGACCTCTCACCCTTACCCGGTCTTGATTTACTGACAGTCGAAGAGTGTGTTGTAGAAATTAATAATTTCTTACAAGCAGAAAAAGATTTCCTACATAAATTTAATCTTTTTCATTCTAATACTCCCGTCAATGACTTGAAAAACTTAAATCTAAAACTATCGCCCCCTGCATGTTTTGCACTTGAATCGCTACTTTTTGATAGGTGCACCAAGACGCAATCTTTGGCCATCGAACCTCACAATCAAACTTTTAAGAGTCATCTCTTACTCATTCCAAGTAGTGATGGACTTATCTATCCGGGCATTGAAGATTTTCCCATGGGACAAAATGCCACAGTTAAACTGAAGGTTAAAAATCTCTCCCAGCTTGAGATTGTCAACCACTGCCATCAATTACTGGATAAATTCCCCCGTCTTCGCCTGCGCATTGATGTAAATCAAAGTTTAGACAAAAATACCTTGTCCAATATCTGGCAGGATTTTGGCCATGCTATAGATTATTTTGAAGGCCCTGATCAATCGCTTTATGCCTTTTTAGATCAGCATGGTATCCCGTTTGCCATTGACGAAGATCTTT
>Ga0066639_10002656_pt1 | contig 15576 bp, 12 predicted proteins | sample CryGeyCG2114_010_2_FD_59504 | JGI IMG/M metagenome (GOLD analysis project Ga0066639, IMG submission 59504) | Groundwater microbial communities from aquifer - Crystal Geyser CG10_big_fil_rev_8/21/14_0.10 | ecosystem: Environmental > Aquatic > Deep subsurface > Groundwater | place: USA: Utah...
AAAGAAGGCTAAGTAAAACAAAAATAACGACTTTCATTACCAACTTCCCAAATTTAAACATATTTGCAATAAGTCTAGAAGCTTCTATATTCTTTCTGCGAAAACCGCCTGTGTAAGCTGGCGGATGAAGCAGAAGAATAATTATCTTTTACAAAGACCAAAGTTGCACCTCGGCGCAAGCTTCTAGATTCCACTATTGTATAACCACGAACTGAAAAATTCAAATTGTTTATGCCAAGAAAAAAAGGAGAGCCACCCCCAGATTTTGCCGGAAAATTGCCAGAAGACACTCCAGAAAGAAGACACCGTTTTTTGTTTTTACTTATCAATTTCCTTATCCAGTACTCACCAGCTAATTTTGACGTTCAAACAATTGGAGCTTCTCCAGAAAGCAAAGACAGGAGATGATTGAGGATGAGAGAAGAAACGGAGAGAAACTTCTCACTCTGTTTGTAGATTAACTTTGGAGATTGAGAAAGAAAAGGCAGAAAGTTCTAATTTAAGGGGAACTCTTGGCAAAGCTGCTTGACTTCTTCTTTGACGCTTTTCCCTTCCTTTAAAACCTTTTTAATCATCTCGCCGATCCTTTTCATCTCGGTCACTTTCATTCCCCGGGTGGTGACCGCGGGACTTCCCAGTCGAATTCCCGAAGGAGACGAAGGGGGTCTGGTATCTCCCGGAACAGCGTTTTTATTAACCACAATCCCCTCTTCTTCCAATTTCTCGGCCGCTTCTTTGCCGTCAAAGCTCATATTTCGCAAATCTACCAAAATTAAATGATTATCCGTCCCCCCGGTGACCAGATTAAACCCGCCGCCAATCAAAGTTTCCGCCAAAACTTTGGCATTCTCTACCACCTGTCGGGCATATCTTTTAAAAGGCTCGCCCTGAGCTTGCCTAAGGGCAACCGCCATACCGGCGATAGTGTGAATATGAGGTCCACCCTGTAAGCCCGGGAAAACCGCTTTGTCAATCTTCGTTCCCAAATCAGGATCTTTTTGCAATCCCTTTTCTGTTACCATAATTATCGCTCCTCGGGGACCGCGCAAAGTCTTATGCGTCGTCGTCGTGATGAGGTGGCAGTATGGCGCTGGCGAAGGATGGACCCCGCCAACCACTAACCCGGCAATATGGGCAATATCAGCCAAAAGATAGGCCCCCACTTCCTCTGAAATTTCGCTAAATTCTTTCCAAGGGAAAATCCTGGGAAAAGCGGTCGCCCCCACAACGAATACTTTCGGTTTATGTTCCTGAGCCATTTTTCTAATCTCAGTAAAGTCGAAATAACCCGGCTTTGAGGAATCAAGGCCATACTGAGCGCAATTGAAGTATTTTCCGGCAAAAGTGACTTTCGGATGGCCATGAGTCAGGTGTCCACCATGTGATAAAGACATCCCCATCATCGGCTCGCCCGGATTTAAAAGAGCAAAATAGACCGCCATATTGGCGGGGGAACCGGAATAAGGCTGAATATTGGCATAAGGAACCTTGAACAACTTTTTTGCTCTTTCCACAGCCAAAGTCTCGATTTGATCAACAAATTCTATTCCCTGATAATAACGCTTTCCCGGGTAACCCTCGGCGTATTTGTGCATCAAGACTGACCCAACCGCTTTTCTGACTTCCGGAGAAGTATAATTCTCCGACGGAATCAGCATCAGGGTTTCTTTTTGTCTTTTTTCTTCTTTGGCAATTAAATCAAAGATTTCGTCTATGAAGCCAATTTTACTCCCTTTCACGCCTAATTGCTACTTCTCTTTCGGTTTCCTTATCTAAAATTAATCTTGAAATCTTCCCGCTAATAATTTCCGCCTGCTCCTCCCTTGACAAAGTCGCTTCAATTACCACAAAGCGATCGGGATCATCCCGAACGATTTCTAAATAGCCTTCCCTGACTCGACGATGAAATTCAATCCCTTCTTTGTCTAATCGGTCGCTTTTACCGGAAGCTTCTCTCCTCACTAAACCAATTTCTGGATCCAGATCAAAGAAAAAAATTAAATCAGGAGACAGTCCGGCAATCAGGTCTTCATTTATCTTTCTGATATAAGCCTGACCCAACCCTCTCACCTTCCCCTGATAAACGTCGCTGGAAACAGAACAACGATCAGCCAGAAAAAAAGCGCCCCTTTCCAAGGCCGATCGGGCAATTTCCTCCAAAAACTGCGATCTGGCGGCGGCATATAAAAGCGCTTCTGTCCGAGGGTGCATTTCCCCTGCTTCTAAGTCGGTATGCAAAAGAATTTGCCTGACGGCCTCACTCACCTTTGGTCCTCCGGGCTCACGGGAAACAATCACTTCTCTTTCCGGGAAGTTCCGGACCAGATAATCTCTCAAGCGCTCGATTTGTGTTGATTTCCCCCCTCCTTCACCCCCTTCGAAGGCAATATAAAATCCAGAGTAGCTATGACTGATCATTGATTTCCCCTTTCCGCCAACTCTCTTTCTAATCTTTTTCTACCTTCTTCAAATTGCTCCATTACCACGGGATCGTCTGAACGGTATGTTCTTTCGGCAAAAGACCTTTTCTGTAAAGATCTTAAAAATCCAGCTATTTCCCCCCTTCTCTCATAAGAACCGTAATTATGGTAACTGTCCACCATCTCCGTGTACCTCCCAGGCACTACCGGCTGTCCCAATTTTTCCGAAATTTGCTGAGCCATCCATCTCTGCAATTCGGTCAAGCCAAACATATTCATAAAAGCCGCCTTCAAAGCGTCGCGTGAGCGCCAGTGGGTGTTCATCTCCAAAAGATAAACATCCCCAGATTTAACCATCCTCCCCCAAATTCTCTGTAAACACGGTGGCTCATGATGAAAACTGTCCCTCGGCGGATTCCAGGTAATTGCCTGAGCCCGTCGGGTATAAGGAACTTCCGACAAGGTTTCGATCATTCGCCCTAACTGATCAAGATGCGGCAGGATAAGCTCCTCTTTGTCTGTCTTAAACCAGTCCCAACCATCAACTCCCGGCCAATTTGTCAACCGGTCATGATAAGAGTAACTCCCACCTTGACTTACTCTATAATCACGAACCCCCTTAACAATCTCCTGAGTGTAAATCCAAAGTTCATCCAAACCGCAAGGAAGAGCTTTGTGAATTCTCGGTTCGGCCAAAGGATCAATCACCGTCAAAAACATACTAGCATCTTTGCTTTCGGGGTCAATTTCCTGATCATACTGGGTTTTTATTGACGCCCCAAATTCCGCCACCGCCAAAACCGCATTCTCCCAAGCTTCCGGAAGGTTTTCTCCGTAAACCGTAATCGAAGGAATCTCGTTGGGCCGAAGAGATTCTCTGGCTGATACAAAAACTCGTTCTTTATTGAGCATAAAAGCTCCTTTCCGGGCAGAAGAGATAATGTAAATGGGTTTTATTATTTACGACATAATATTCGCCAACACTTTTTTCAGTTCTTCCTTTAATTCCGCCAATGTGCCCGTATTTTCAATTAAGAAATTCGCTTTGTTTAAACAAGTCTGAATATCGCGGCCCAGTTTACCCAAACCACTGTCAAAATCTTTTTCGTCCACTCGCACAAACGCTTCCCAGGTCAAAGGCTCTTTTTCTTTATTCCTAGCTTTAGCCCGCTCAAAACGAAGCTCCCTGGGAGCAGTTACCCCAATAAGGACAAATTCCGGTTTTCCCTTTAAAAAATCGACTTCCACTTCGTTCCTTAGAGAATCAATAATGGCGTTCTTAGGTTGACTGATCACGAGATTCCAGGTTCTTAAAGCCAGAACTTCCGGCCCAAATTTAGCTCTTAGTTCATCCGCAACATCTTGCAATCTTTCTCGGGTTATTTCAAGACCTCGCTGGCGAATTTCTTCACGAATCCGATCAGAGGTTGAAGAATAGAAGAAGCCTTTTTCTTTAAGGATGTCGGCGACCACCCCTTTGCCTCCGGAAATTGGGCCGGTGAGACCGATAACTAACTTTTTTTCTTTAACGACCATTGTTCTAATTTCACTCCCGCTTCTTTCAAAAGTTGTTGAGCGAATTCATCCGGGTAAGCTTGTTCGTAAACGATTCGCTTGACCCCAGCATTAATTAAAATCTTCGTACAAATGGTACAGGGCTGATGAGTAATATAAATCGTACTTCCTTCTGAAGAGACCCCATACAGCGCACATTGGATGACCGCATTCTGTTCGGCATGGACGGCCCGACAAATCTCCGCCCTGGTTCCAGAAGCAATCTTTAGCTTATCCCTAAGGCAGCCAATTTCTAGACAATGCCTCATATTTCGGGGAGCGCCATTGTAGCCGGTGGCGAGGATCCTTTTGTTGTTGACTAAAACCGCCCCAACATCATGACGAAGGCAGGTACTCCGGGTGGCGACAATTCTCGCCAGCTGCACAAAGTAATCATCCCAGGTAGGACGCGAAGCTTTCTTCGGTTTTCCTTTTTTCACTCTAACCACTTTATGACAAAGAATTTTTTTTGTAAAGGGGCTCTCTGAGACTAAAGGCCATATCTTGAGAGTGAACCGGCCCCAATCCTAATTCGCGAAAATTGATAAGGAAGTCCCCAGCATTGAGGATGAGAATTCGTGGTTACCACGGCCCCCTTAAATCCCGCTTCCTTTAAAATTCCTTCGGCGACCGGATTTATTCCCCCGTAAGGATAGGCAAAATATTCTACCTGGCTTTTTATATGGTCTTCAATCACCTGCCGGGCAGAAACGATTTGGTTTCTTTCTTCTTCTTTGGATAAATTTTGCAGTGAAATGTGATTTAAACTGTGATCGCCAACTAAAACCAAGCCGGAATCAGACATTTCTTTAACCTGCCCCCAATTTAAGTATCTTTCTCCGCCGACAAACTGGGAAATGACAAAAACCGTAGCCTTGAGACCTTTCTCTTTCAAAACCGGATACACATTATCATAAAAGTCACTATAACCGTCATCAAAAGTTAAGACCACTGGCTTCCCGGGCAAAGAACTACTTCTGATCCCCTCCACCATTTCATCCAAACGAATAATGTGGTAGCCCTTATTAATAAGGTAATCCATCTGCTCCCGAAAAACATTCGGGGGAACGTTTAAGTAGGTAGCGGAAATGTCTTTGGCTATCGCGGGATCCATAATGTGGTGGTACATTAAAATAGGCACAAATTTACATGGACCATATTTTTGGTTCCAACTCTCAAACTCTTTTCTTCTTATTTCCGCCAGTTGTTGAGGAGTAAGAGTCGGTGTCGGTGAAGGCAAGGGTGGTTCTGAAGATTGAGTCGGCGGGGGCAAAGAAGACTTTTTTGGCAATTGTAAGGCGCTTGCCAAAACCGTCAAAACGAAAAGACCAAAGATTATTCCCAGAGCAAAATAGTTCTTTTTCATTTCGTTTTGACTGGTAGTTTTCGCCAGGAAGCAAAGTCACATTTTGGCCAGTTGGCACAGCCGTAAAAACCCTTACCCTTCTTGGTTCTTTTGTAAACAATATCTCCCCCACATTTGGGGCACTTCATTCCTTCGATTTTTTTAACATAAGGCGCTCGCCAGTCGCAAGCCGGGAAACGGCTGCAAGACAAAAACTTCCCAAACCGGCCAACGCGGATAACGACCGAGCCTTCTTTACATTTTGGACAAGACTCACCGGTCGCTTCAACCTGAACGGCCACTCTTTGGGCCACTCTCTTGACTCCTTCCAACTTCTCCGCAAATGGCCGATAAAATTCGTTTAAAATTGGGACTCTTTGCTTCTCACCATTGGCAATGGCGTCCAAATCATCCTCCATCTTGGCCGTAAACTGATAATCTAAAATATTGGGAAAATACTCCATCAAAAAGTCGGTGACGGCCACTCCCAAAACAGTCGGCAAAAACTGCCGCTCTTGCTTCTCAACGTAATTTCGCTCCTGAATCGTCGAAATTGTCGGCGCATAAGTTGACGGCCGGCCAATTCCCAATTCCTCTAAAGCTTTAATCAAGGAAGCTTCATTGTAACGGGGCGGGGGTTGAGTGAATTTTTGCTCCGGCTTGACTTCCAAAAGCTTTAGCTCTGTCCCTTTGTCTACTTCCGGCAAGCTTTCAATTTTATTGCCTTGTTCATCGGTCTCGTCAACTTTTCCATAAACTTTGCGCCAGCCATCAAATTTCTCCCAAGCACCTTTGGTTTCTAAATGATAAATATTCTTCTCTCCCGCCGCTTGAACTGTCAAAGTCGTTATCTCGACCACAGAGGCTTCCATCTGGCAAGCGACAAACCTTTTCCAAATTAAACCATAAAGTTTATTGGCATCTCGACCGTCTTCTACCTCCAACCGCTCACCCTCCGCCTCGACGTTCGTAGGCCGAATTGCCTCGTGCGCTTCCTGGGCTGATTTACTCTTAGTAGGATAGAGACGCGGTTTCTCTGGCAAGTAGTTCGGCCCATAATTTTCTTTGATAAAATCGCGAGCGCGATTGACCGCTTCCCCAGCCAAATTCGTCGAGTCAGTCCGGTGATAAGTAATCAAACCTTGCTCATATAAGCTTTGAGCCACATTCATGGTTCTTTTCGAAGACCAACCTAATCGATTGGCGGCTGCCTGTTGCAAAGTCGAGGTTATAAACGGCGGCGCGGGATTTCTCCTGAAATCCTTTTTGTCAACCGAATAAATCTCATAGCCAGCCTTTTCCAACTCGGCGGTTATTTCTTTCGCCTCTACCTCGCCTTTCACTTCTAATTTCTCGCCGTTTCTTCTCACCAACTTCGCCCAAAACTTTGGCGCTTCCGGCAAATCGCTCCCCACCAGTTTTTGCAATAAAGTGGCAATCTCCCAGTATTCCACCGGAACAAATTTCTCGATTTCTTTTTCCCGCTCAACAATTAAACGAACAGTTACCGACTGAACTCTTCCCGCCGAAAGACCGCGTCTGACTTTTTGCCATAAAAGCGGCGAAAGTTTATAACCGACTAACCGGTCCAAAATTCTTCGGGAAAGTTGTGCCTCCACCAATTCCAGGTTGATTTGGCCTGGTTCAGCCAGGGCCTTATCAATCGCTGACTTAGTAATTTCGTGGAAAGTTATCCTTGAAAGTTTCGATTTTCCGCTTATTAAGTCTGCAATATGCCAAGCAATCGCTTCTCCTTCGCGGTCAGGGTCAGTGGCCAGATAAATTTTACTGGCCTTACTGGCCTCTTTCTTGAGCTTGTCAATAATTTCTTTTTTCCCCGTTACGACCGCGTATTCCGGTTCAAAAGTTTCGACATTGACTCCCAGCTTCTTCTCCGGCAGATCTCGGACATGACCCATAGTCGCTTCGACACGATAATCGCTTCCCAAAAAACGAGATAAAGTCTTTGCTTTTGTAGGAGACTCTACTATTATGAGATTCATGACATAAAACTCAAAACTCAAAACGCAAAATGCAAAACCACAATGTAAAACTTAAAGTTTCGAACTTTAAATTATCTTTTTGAATTTTGAATTTTGCACTTTGAACTATCTTCTGAACTATCTTATAGATTCTTTCATTAAATAAACAAGAATTGCAAGAAGGAAATATTGATAACTATTTCAATCCGTAAACTCCTTCTCCAAAGTTCTTTATTATACCTTTAATCTCCAAAATTGAAAGAAGGCTACCTATTTTCCCAGAATCCATTCCGGTTTTCCTGACTATTTCGTCGATATGCAAATTTTCATTTTCCAAAATTTCGATTATTTTCTTTTCCTCCAGAGAGAAATTTTGTCCTTCCGCAGTCCCGCCAAAGGCGGGGGCGAAGGAGGACCTTCCACTTCTGCTCTCCAGTCCCAGTTCTTCCAAAATATCTGCCACTTCACTTACCAACTTCGCTCCTTTTTTAATTAATTCCGAAGTGCCACCCGAAAGCGGCGAAGTAATCGGTCCCGGAACGGCAAAAACTTCCCTCCCTTGTTCGGCGGCAGCCGAGGCGGTGATTAAGGAACCACTATCCTGGGCTGCCTCTGTTACTACAACCCCCAAACAGAGACCACTGATAATTCTATTCCTGGCAGGAAAATTCCCTGGTACCGCTTGCCTACCTAAAGGAAATTCGGAGATAATCGCCCCACCACTCTCCACGATTCTTTCGGCTAACTTTTTATGTTCCCGTGGATAAACTATATCCAAACCGCAACCTAAAACGGCAATGGTTATTCCGTTATTATCAATCGCTGTCTCGTGAGCAATTTCATCCACCCCACGCGCTAAACCGGAAACAATTGCCAAACCAACCGCCACCAACCCTTCGGTTATCATCGCCGTTACCTGTCGCCCGTATCCAGTAACCTTCCTTGTGCCAACAACAGCCACCGCTTTTCTCCCAAAAATATTCCCTATTCTCGCTTGCTTCGTGAAGCTTTGACCGAGTGAGGTAATATTTTTAATACTGGCAGTACTCTTAACATAGATAACCGGAGGTTTATCGTTTATCTCTTTTAGTAATTTTGGGTAATTTTCTTCATCGTCACAAAGTATCTCAATCTCTAACTTTCTCAACCGAAGGAAATACGAATCAATGTCAAAACTCTTGCGGAAATTTATAAACCGCAAAACTAATTTTTCTCCCAAACCAATTTCTCTTAATTCTTTTTCCGGAGCGTCAAACGCCTTTTTAGCAGAACCAAAATAGTCCAAAAGAAGCTTAAATCTGGCCGGACCAATTCCCTCAAAAACATTAAAAGCGACCCAACGCTTTTTCTCCTCAAGATCCATATTATTATTATATTCTTATGGAACCCGAAACCTACTCTTTGAAATATTCCTCCAATATTTCCTTGGCCATGGGAGCAGCGATGGAGGAACCTTCTCCACCATGCTCGACCAGAACAGTTAAGACGATTTCTGGATTATCTGCTGGAGCAAAAACCGTAAACCAGGCGTGAGTTGTTTTGCCGTCACCAGTCTCTGCCGTCCCCGTCTTACACGCAACTTTCGGTTTAAAGTCAAAGAAAGGGGCCCCTGTTCCCCCGCTTGAACAGGCGCCAACCATGCCTTCCCTGATTACATCCAAATATTCTTTTTTGACCCCAATATCTTTGCATTCTGCCTGATAAGGCGTATTTACTTCCCCTATTCTCAACATTCTGGGAAGGCAAATTTTCCCACCGTTAGCCACTACCCCCGTCATCAAATTGACCCCCAAAGGCGTTAAGCTGATATCTCCTTGGCCAATAGCAATATGATAAGTATTACCGAGAAACCAGTTTTCCTTTCTAACCTTTTGTTTCCATTCCGGCGTTCCCACAAATCCGGCCATTTCACCCAAAAGATCAATCCCGAAAGGCTTTTCCAAATTAAATTTACCCGCCCAATAACTTAACTTTTCTGGACCAACCATCTCTCCCACTTTATAAAAAAAGGTGTCGGTCGAACGGGTGATGGCTTGGGCAACATTAATTTCTCCCTCGGTCAGACCGTAATTGGTAAAATACCAATTAGCATACTTAAAATTGCCAATATATATCACTCCCGGATCATTAATGAGTGTCTCTGGACTTATTTTTTTTTCTTCTAAACCGGCCGTCGCCGTGACAATTTTAAAAGTTGAACCTGGCGGATAAAGCCCAGAAATGACCCGATTGAAAAGCGGTCGATTTTCTTCATCAGTAATAAGTTTAATCACCGCCTCATTATCTTTTTCTGAGATAAACAAATTAGGATTAAAAGACGGTGAAGAATACAAAAGCAAAACCTCCCCATTTTGAGGATTAGTCGCCATCACTGCTCCTCGTCTTTGGCTCGCCGGAGCTTTACTAAAAACAAGAGCGGCTGCCTTCTGCAATTTTTTATCAATCGCTAAGGTTAAAATCTCCCCTGGCTTTGGCAAAATTCTCCCCATTCGGCGGATCACTTTCCCTTGAGTATCAACCTCCACCATTTCGCTCCCTTCGTGGCCTTTCAAAAGCTCTTCATATTTCTCTTCCTCTCCCACCCTTCCAATCCAACTACCTGGGCGATAACCTTTTAAATCCAGTTTTCCCTTTTTCAATTCTTCATCTGTTACTTCCCCAAGATAACCAACGGCATGGGCAAAAATTTCTCCCTCTGGATATTTTCGGTGCAAGACAATTTTTAAATCTGCGTCTTTACTTTCCGCTTGCAACCGCAAAGCTTCATCGCGAGCCAGCTGTTTTTCCCCCAAAAAATAAAGCGGTTCGTTATCCGCCAAAATTTCGCCGTGTCGATCCAGAATCAAACCTCGCGGGGCTTCAATATTGATTTTGGCAATACGGTTATTTTCTGCCAGAAAACGGTTCGTTCTCCCCTCAAGAATTTGCAGCTGAAAAAGACGCAAAAACAAGATAGCAAAAACTGCTAAAAGAAGAGAGACCAGGATTTTTACTTGTCTGCCCATCATAAACTCATTTTTTTTATTGTCATTTGTAATCTTTCAGCGGTCTTCGTCTTAAACTTTAATCTTGCCTTCTGGCGGCCGAAATCTCTCCCGGAAAAGGTGAAAAATCATCACCAGTAAAATTATTTTCAGGCCCGTAAGCCCCAAAGGTGCCAGTCTCCAAAAATCGACTACAATCCCCAAAGGAATAACCAGCCCCCACAACCACTCTATTTTGGTGGTTATAAAAAAAATCATTAAGGAAAAAATTACCAACACCCTTAATACCAAATAGTCACAATTTTCCTCTAACCAAGAAAATTGTGTTAAGCTCTTCCGGATTAAAAAGCCTTTTGACGGTCGCCGTTTTAAAAGGTTCTCCTTTCATCACAAATACCTCTTCAACTTCCCCAATGAGCAAATCACCACCCTCAAGGCTCACCATCACTGAATCGCCTTTTCTTATCTCTTCTGTTGAAAGAATTTGTTCTATCTTCATTCGGCCTTGACTGCGACCAATCAGCAACCCTTGACCACTAATCTGCCCTGTTTCTCTATCAACAATTTTGACCGCCAGTTTTTCCTCCCAAAAGCTGGCCAGCTTTATCTTGGCAATTCTTTCACTGACATCGTCTACTCTTCCAACATAGGTCTCCCCTAAAACAATCACCATGCCACGAGTGACTCCGTCTCGACCTCCCATATCAATGGTTAGGCTTTCTCCCACCACCCCAATAACTTTGACCGGCAAAAATTGCCAATTCTTAGGCAAAGGGGCGGCTAAAAGTCGTCTTAGCTCCTGATTCTCTTGCTGCAAAGAAGCAATTTTGACTTTGAGTTCCGAAAGCTCTCTTTCATTTCTTAACGCGCCTCCACCTAAATCCTTTTTAAAAACTCTTTGCCAGTCGTAAACCTTCTCTTTCAGTGGAACTACCACTGTTTTTTCTACCAATCCGCGGACTGGCCGAAAAATTCCGGTTAAGCTCAAAAATAAAAGACCCAAAAATATGGCTAAAAGGTAAAAGAAAGGCGGAGGAAAGTTTTTTTTTGAAATCATTTTACTCCCCCTCTCACTCTCACTTTCTCCAGCAAATTCTTATCCGCCAAGACTTTTGCACAACCATGAACTACCACCGTCATCGGGTCTTCCACGACCACACAAGGCATCTTCGTCGCCTCGGTCACCAAAAGCTCCAAACCGGGCAGCTGGGCCACTCCCCCGCAAAGATAAATGCCTTTCTGAGCGATGTCACCCAAAAGCTCTGGCGGTGTCTCTTCAATCATTTCGGCAATGGCGCCTAAAATCTGGTTAAGTGTCGGCGCCAAAGCTTCCCTGATTTCACTGGCGCTAACTCGTATTGAGTGCGGTAAACCGTTGGATAGATCTCGACCTCTAATAATCATCATCTTTTCTCCGTCTGTCGGCGAATCACCTTTAATTTCCCAGGCTGAACCAATTTGGATTTTCAAACTTTCGGCTGTCGGAAGACCAATTAACAATGAATATTTTAAGCGCATAAAGTTGACAATCGCCTCATCCATGGAATCTCCGGAAATTCTTAGGGATTTATTAATCACAATCCCGCCTAAAGAAATAACTGCCAATTCTGTGGTTCCCCCGCCAAGGCTGATAATCAAAGCCCCCGCCGCTTCAAAAATTGGTAAATTTGCTCCTATCGCCGCCGCCATCGGCTCTTCCACCAAAAAGGCTTCTCTGGCTCCCGCACTTAAAGCCGCATCTTGAACCGCTTTTCTCTCCACGTCTGTCACACTCGTAGAAATCCCAATAGCGACTTTGGGTTTGGGAATTTTAATATTTAAGCCATGACTTTGATGAAGCTTTTTGAAATAGTAAGAGAGCATACCGACAGTGGCGTCAAAATCAGAGATAACGCTTTCTTCCAGAAGTTTTATTGTTTCCAATTGGCCGGGTGTCCGACCAATCATTTTTTTTGCTTCCGTCCCGACAGCCACAATCTCTTTCGTTTTTTTGTTCCGGGCAACCACCGTTGGCTCGCGCACCGCAATTCCCTTGTCCAAAACCCAAATCGTGGTATTGGTCGTCCCTAAATCAATCCCTAAATCATAAGAAACCAATTTAAAAATCCGATCCAGCATCAAAATCATTTTAACATCTTTTTCAATCGGTTTTCTCATCAACAATCTTCTCGCTCTTCTTTGGCCGTGATATACTGAAAAGATGAAGTTTGACTCTCTTTTACAAAAATTTATTTCTTTTTTGCTGGTAGTGCTCTTCTTCCTAGTTCCTCTCTTTTTCACTCCTTATAATTTTGAACTTTTTGAGTTCAATAAAATTATTTTGGTTTATCTTCTAACTATCCTCATTGTCGCTGCCTGGATCGGCCGAATGCTCATCCAAAGAAGATTCATTTTTAAGCGCACTCCCTTTGATATTCCTTTAGTCATTTTTTTTCTCTCCCAAGTCCTTTCCACCCTCTTCTCTATCGACCGGCATACGAGTATCTTTGGCTATTACTCCCGCTTCAACGGCGGTCTTTTATCTCTTGGGGCATATCTTTTGCTTTACTGGGCTTTTGTCACTAATGGCGAAGCCAAAGACGTTTTTCGGGCAATCAAAGCTTCTTTCATCTCGGCCGCCATTGTCTCGTTATATGGCATCCTTGAGCATTTTGGTTATTCTTTCTCCTGTTTAATGTTTGAGGGAAAATTTAATGTCGGCTGTTGGATCCAGGATGTCAAAACCCGCGTTTTTGCCACTCTCGGCCAGCCGAATTGGCTCGCTGCTTATTTAGCCATCCTCATCCCGGTGGCTTCGGGATTCAGCCTAAACTCAAAGCTAAAAACTCAAAAGTTTATTTGGCCAACACTGCTGGCCGTTTTATTTTTTCTTTGTCTGCTTTTTACGGGATCAAAATCGGGTTTTTTGGGTTTAGTGGTCGCCCTTGGTGTTTTCTGGTTCTTGACTTTTACCATCAACCGCAAACAGTCTAAATGGCTTTTAAAGCCATTCTTAATACTTAATTCCGGCTATTTAATACTAATCGTGGCCTTTGGCTCTCCCTTTCCCCAACTCAACTACAAAGATCTCACCTCCCACTTTTTATCCTCAAACCGTCTTTCACCTCCCAGTGCGTCTCCGATCCCAAATCAAGGTCCCGCTCTCGAAGTTGGCGGAACCGAATCCGGTAAAATTCGACAAATTGTTTGGAAGGGGGCAATCAATGTCTTTAAGCATTATCCCGTTTTCGGATCAGGCGTCGAAACCTTTGCCTATTCATACTATAACTTCAGGCCCATTGAACACAATCTTGTTTCCGAATGGGACTTTTTGTATAACAAAGCGCACAATGAGTACCTTAACTTTCTCTCAACAACCGGAATATTCGGACTCGGAACTTATATTTTATTCATCGGTTCTTTCATAATTTGGAACTTTTTTCAATTCAAAAGGCAAACAACTTTAAACTTTGCCCTATTTTCCGGCTGGCTTTCGATTCTCGTCTCCAACTTTTTCGGTTTTTCTGTCGTTCTCGTCTCTCTTTATTTCTATCTCATCCCCGCTTTTATCTTCGTACTTTTTTCTTCAGCCCCAGTCCCCCCCCCAATTCGCAACTTACCCCCACCCTTAACAATCGCGCGTAAATTTCTTCTTGTTGTTTTAATATTGACTACTGGCTATTTAACACTCGCTACCATTAGTCTTTGGCGCGCCGACTTTTATTATTCCCAAGGTCTAAAATTGGGCAAACAAAGTGAGTACGCCTTGGCTTATCAAGAACTAGCCAAAGCCATTAATCTTTCTCCTTTTGAGCCTATTTTTGTCAACGAACTCTCCTCGATTACGGCTAGTCTAGCTCTGGTTTCTTCTTTACAAAAAAACGCTACCGCCGCCGGTGAATTAGCTGAGGCGGCCATTAGTTTCTCTGATCATGCCTTAAAGGAGAGCCCCCGAAATCTAAATTTTTGGAAAACCAGAATCAAGGTTTTTTATACCCTTTCTACTTTTGAGTCAGAATATCTGGCTAAATCAATTGAAAGTTTACAAGATGCCATGAAACTCTCCCCGACCGACCCAAAGTTACTTTATAATCTGGGACTTTTGTATGGCAAATCCGGTGAGGTACCAAAAGCTCTCTCTACCATCCAAAAAGCTTTAGAGCTAAAACCGGATTATGAAGAAGCTAGGAATGCTTTGGCCATTTTCTATGAAGATTTAGACCAAAAAGATAAAGCCCTGGAACAGCTGAAAATCATCTTCCAGAACAAGCCTAATGATCCAGATTTAAAGGCAAGAATTGAGAAACTTAGAAAGTAGTTAGTAATGCAATGAAAAATTCGCTTCTTTACAAAAAGCTTGGCGGCCAAAAAATTCAGTGTCTTGCTTGTCAGAGGAAATGCCTTATTGATAAGGACAAAGTCGGTTTTTGTTTGGCGAGAAAAAACACAGGGGCAAAACTTCATTCTCTTCTTTGGGGCCAAATTACCGGCATTCAGGTCGACCCAATTGAGAAAAAGCCTTTTTATCATTTTAAACCAGGCTCCTTGGTAGCCACTATCGGCTCCTGGGGTTGCAACTTCCGCTGCAAACAATGTTTAAATTACTCCACCACTTGGGGCGCTACTAATGTCTTACAGGCATTAGCCAAAAATCCTGACCAGGGAACACAAATAAACAATAAGGATATTACCCCCAACGAAATTGCCAAGCAAATAATCCAGGCCGGCTACCAGGGTATCGCCTTCTCCTACAATGAACCAGTTATTTGGACCGAATTCGCCGCCGAGATCGCCCGCGAGTTCAAATCACTAGCCGCTAGCCGCCAGCACCCAGTCTCTCCCTTCGCTGTCTTTGTCACCAATGGTTCATGGACCAGGCAGACAATAGACTTACTCTCCCCCCTCATCGAGGCAGCCAACATTGACCTTAAAGGCTTTTCCGAGAAAACTTACCGAAAAATGGGCGCTTTTTTTGGGGAAATTCCGGAAATGGCCAAATATGCCCAAAAGAAAGGCATTTTTATTGAACTGACGACCCTGTTCATTCCTGGAATAAACGATGATCCAGGCGAAATTGAAGACTTAGTCAACTGGATCGTCCGTGATCTTGGCCCGGATACTCCTTGGCATCTTTCCCAGTATGACCCTCAGCTTGCTCCTGATCCCGAATTCCAAAAAATTCCTTTCACTTCGCCCCAAGAGCTTCAAAGGACGGCCGGCATCGGCGAAAAAGCCGGCCTTCACCATATTTATATCTGGCCCGCCTGCAACGCTTTACCTAGCAATGCGGGCAGGCCCGCCTGCAACGCTTT
>Ga0066639_10002657_pt1 | contig 15572 bp, 14 predicted proteins | sample CryGeyCG2114_010_2_FD_59504 | JGI IMG/M metagenome (GOLD analysis project Ga0066639, IMG submission 59504) | Groundwater microbial communities from aquifer - Crystal Geyser CG10_big_fil_rev_8/21/14_0.10 | ecosystem: Environmental > Aquatic > Deep subsurface > Groundwater | place: USA: Utah...
CGGAGGTGCGAAAGGTGTTCTCATGGATACCGTGGATGGTGCAGATAATGCTCAGTTAAAACTTTCTGGAGGTGGCTCCCCAGATAAATCCCGTGGTGGATGGATTGGCCTGTACGGCAATGAAGCATCTAATGGAGATGTCAACGTAAACCTTGGAACTGGAGCAAGTGCTGGTTTTAATGTTTATGATAGTTCAGGAACTGCAGCAGCTCGGGTTGTTGGGAGTACGGGAAACGTCGGTATCGGTACAACTACTGCATCAGAAAAGCTTGAGGTTAATGGAAATGTTAAGATGGGATGGGAGAATGTTCATACAGATTGTCCGAACAATAATAAGTGCACATGCAACTGCTCTGCCGGCAAGCAGCTAACCGGCGGAGGTTGTGCAGATACAAACGAGACGAATCATTTAATTCGCGCCATTCCATTTACCTCGAGCTATTACTGTGTCTATGAAACTGTGCAATTACAGGTAACTGCCTATTGTGTGTGTGCTAATATTCGTTAAGTTGGTATAGGTACAACAACCAAAATATTACATGTGGCTTGTGGCAAATGGGGACCTAGCACTTAAAACGAATGCAGGAGCTCAAACAGTGTGTCCACAGCAGCCAAGGCCGTAATGTCTGAATGGTCAAAGGGAGGGGAAACCTCCACGATGTCAGCTCCTACAAGACGGTCTATTTGCATGTGGCGGAAGATCCTTTGCACTTCGTAGGTGGTGAGCCCTCCGGGAACAGGGGTGCCTGTACCAGGTGCGTAGGCGGGGTCTAGGCAATCAATATCAAAAGTCACATAAGTTGGTAAACCTTTGGGAGCTTTGAGTGTTTTGAGAAAAGCCTCGAGCCCTGGCATGCGGATATCATCCACGGTCACCACATTCATTTTATGTTTTTTTACAAAATTCAAATCATCGCCGCTGGCGAGGGGCCCGCGAATACCGATGTGCAAAGAGTTTTGTGCATCCACAAGGCCCTCTTCAATGGCATGTCGTAAAAAAGAGCCGTGGTGATACTCACAATCCCAAGCAGCAGGGTAGGTGTCTAAGTGAGCATCAAAATGAATCAGAGACATTTTTCCATGTTTTTTATGAAGAGCTCGTAGCACTGGCAAGGTGGTGGAGTGATCACCTCCGACCGATACAAACTTTTTATTGAGTTGCATCAGCTGCCCAAAAAAACTTTCTATGCGTTCATAGGTTTTCTCTTGGCTCACAGGCACCGTGGGGCAATCGCCAATATCAGCCACTTTGAATTTTTCAAAAAAGTTTTCACCGCGAGTCCAATGATAACCTCGGCCCAGTGAAGAGGCCTCTCTTATATGAGAGGGGCCAAATCGTGCTCCAGGACGGTAAGAGACAGCGCCGTCAAAGGGAATGCCCGTAAGAGCAATGTCATAGTCTTGATCCATACTGACGTAGGGAAGTCGGAAGAAAGTTTTGATGCCTGAAAAGCGTGGGAACTCCCGCCCGCTCAATGGTTGGTACTTTTGCTCTTTTTTCATGACAACACCTCTTCCTTCGAATCACTCATCTTGAATTTACCTTATTCTTGTGTCAAATACCACACGATGAATTGGGATCAAAAACAGTTATTGAAGTGGTTTAAAGAAAACCACCGAGAGCTTCCCTGGAGGGCCTCTCGTGATCCTTATAAAGTATGGATCGCCGAAGTGATGCTGCAACAAACCACCAGCGCTGCGGTGATTCCTTATTTTCAAAGATTTCTTAAAAAATTTCCTACTTTAAAACATTTAGCGAAGGCCGATATTTCTGAAGTCATAGAGGCCTGGGCCGGCCTTGGTTATTACAGTCGCGCTAGAAATCTTCATCGAGCATCGCAGTTTTTGGCCCAAGGGCCCTTTCCTCAATCTTACCAAGAGCTATTGGAGCTTCCTGGTTTTGGCCCCTACACAGCAAGGTCAGTGACGAGTTTGGCTTTTAACGAAAATGTGGGCGTGGTGGATGGCAATGTGATTCGTGTGTTGAGTCGTCGTTGGAATCGAGATCAAGAGTGGTGGGGTGTAGCCGGTCGAAGTTGGTACCAAAGTAAATCCGATGAGTTAGTGGCAGGAGCGTCCAGTCGTGAGATCAATGAAGCTCTTATGGATTTGGGAGCCACCATTTGCACCCCCACAAATCCCAAATGCATTCTTTGTCCGTGGATAAAAAAGTGCGAAGCTCGCCAGGCAGGCACCATTGCGAGCCGCCCTATCAGTAAGCCTAAAAAACAACGGGAGATCTGGATTTGGGAGCCCGTGATTTCTCTGGAGAAAAACAAGATTCTTCTTGTAACAAACACCTACGCTCCTTTTTTAAAAGGACAATGGCTGCTTCCGGGAAAGGTCAAGCTCAGCACCACAAAGCCAAAAAACTATCTCTACAAACACACGATCACTCATCACGATATTTATGTGCTGAAAGTACAAAACAAAGTGAGCTCCAAAGTCTTAGAGAGGTTTTCCAACCAGCGTTGGGTTAAAACCAATGAGCTGTCTCAGGTTTGTCCTGTGAATTTGGTCCAAAAGGCTTTGAAAATAAATAAGATCGTGTAAGGATGAAGATTCAGGGAGGTTTAAATGCTTATGATATGGAAGTTCTTTGTATCAGTGGCTCTTGCGGCACCAATACCCATGACGAGCTCTTCTCAGTTAGTCTCACCTCTTTGGGGCTTGTTGCGATCTGAAGATGGTTTTCAAATGGATAGCCGAAAAACCTCTTGGACAATTTCTGAAGGACCAACAGAAAATAATGATATTGTAGCCCTCTTTATGGGCGCCGAAAGAAAGGGTAGAAAAAGAGCCACCCTCACTGTACGGCTGGATGAAAATAAAAAAGAGCTTAAGCCTGCGCAATACTTTAGAGGATTCCTCCGCTTATACCAACGTTTGGGAACAAAAATATTAGGTCACCAGGCTTTTCGTCAAAATGGGGAATTGGCTTATTTGATTGATGTGATCAATGAAGATTTAAATGTGCAATCTCGTCAGGTTCTCTTTTTTAAAGATAAAAAAGTAGCTGTTATTAACTGCCAAGATCAGAAAGATTATTTTAAGGAGCAGTTGTCGACGTGCAATCAATTGATTAAGAGTTTTCAGTGGCTGGATCAAGACCCATCTGCTGTTTCCATTCAGCGCTAAGAAGACTTTCAATTCCTGCAACTTCTATGAGCTCAGGTAAACCCCATTTTGTATACTGACGACAGTTTTCAATGCGCAGTCGTATGGCTCTCAAGGCTATATGCTCAGGCATAAAGGCTACCTGAGATCCATAGAGCTCATCTCCTAGAATCGGGTAGTGATGATTGGCCAACTCAACTCTTAATTGATGGGGGCGTCCCGTGAGGGGATCAAGGTGCCATCGGTGAAATACATGGGTTGTAGATGGTATTTGCCCTTTCCAGTAGGCTCTGGTGACTGCTAATTTTCCATGGGGGCTCACAAAACTTCGCTTTTTTCCTCTATGTAAATGCGATGTCCACTCTTGTCCTTGGGGGTTGGGAGCTGGAGCTTCCTCTGTTGCTGTTGTCCAGGCTTCATAGGTTTTATCAATCTCTCGAGACTCAAACCACTCGGAGGCCACACGGTGACTGGTCTCATGCTTGGCGTACATCATAAGCCCAGAGACTTCAAAATCGAGACGATGAACGGGGATCAGATGAAAACCCAATTGCTCAATAAGCTGTAGTCCTAGTACGGGCCTGGGGTCTTCTTTACCCCACTGGCTGGGGACTGAGAGCCAGCTGCCCGGTTTATCCACAAAAAGAAAATGTTCGTTTTCAAAAACGATACGTGCTTTTAAATCCATTCTGCCGGTGGTCCTAACATGTTTCTCGTCAGCCGTTGAGCGTTTTGTCTTGCACAGAGTAAAAATCCCATGCAAACCCATAGTATGACCCTTGGAATTCTTGGGGCAGGACAACTTTCCAGGTTGCTCGTGGAAGCTGCTCAAACATTGAAGCTTAAAACTCAAGTTTTGGCAGCGTCAAAAAGTGAGCCGGCGGCTCCCATCGCTGATCATGTATTTTTGTCTTCTGAGCCTGAGGCCATGAAAAATCTCTTTTTAACTTCTGATGTGGTTACAATTGAAAATGAGTTTCTCAAAATAGAGTCTCTTCGGTCTTTTGCAGAAAAATTGAGGCCCTTCCTAGAGCACATACAAATCTTTCAAGATAAACTTTTACAAAAAGAATGTTTTAAAAAGCACGGGCTTCCTCATCTCGAGGCAAAGTCAGGTGCAGATCAAGCCAGCGTTTTAAAATGGAATCGTTTGGGCTACGATGGCAAGGGCACTTTGATTGAATCTGATACTGTAGAAAGTGGGCGTCGTCGTACTTTCATAGAGCAAGCAAGGTCTAAGGGAGTACAGGTTTTTTATGAAGAAAAGATTTCTTTTGTTAGGGAGTTGGCGATAACGGCTGTGCGCTCTACAAGGGGCGAGGTAAGAGTTTATCCTGTAACAATCACAGAGCAAAAAAATGGTATTTGCTATTGGTCTTACGGGCCCTCTGAGAAGTTTGGAGTTTCAAAGGAGCTCACGCAAATGATTCAAAAAGATGTGGCTCGTTGGATCTCAGAGATTCAGTATGTGGGGGCTTTAACTCTGGAGCTATTTGAACTTTCAGAAACTCGCGATGGCAAAAATTATTTGGTCAATGAGTTAGCGCCCAGGGTTCATAACTCCGCCCATAATACAATGGTACAACCAGGCTCAAGTCAGTTTACTAATCATGTGCTCTCTTTATTTGGTGAGCCCTTAAGAGCCTTTGAGCCCCCTCAAGTATATTATATGTTTAATTGGATAGCTGAGAGTTCAGGAAAACTGGGAAAGCCAGAGGCCCCACCGGTTGGTACTTTGTGTTGGTATTGTAAAGAGGAGCATAGGCCGGGGCGTAAAATGGGACATGTGTATGGAGCTTTAGAATCTTCTGAAGATTTGTCTTCATTGCAGATAGATTTAGAGTTATGGAAAAAACAGGCAGAAGAAAAAATGGAGAGGGGCTCATGAAATCAAAAGTAAAAGTAGGTGTCATTATGGGAAGCCAAAGTGACTTCGCTGTGATGAAAGAGGCTCTGGGTATTTTAAAAGAGCTTGGCATTGCCTTTGAAAAAAAAGTTGTTTCTGCCCATAGAACTCCTGAGCTGCTTTATAAGTATGCTATAGAAGCTCAAGACAGAGGTTTGTCTGTGATTATTGCCGGAGCGGGTGGCGCTGCTCATTTGCCAGGTATGGTAGCCTCATTAACTCTTTTGCCTGTTATTGGGGTTCCCATTAAGACGGCGAGCCTCAAAGGAGTGGATTCACTGCTCTCTATTGTGCAAATGCCCAAAGGAGTGCCTGTAGCCAGTGTGGCCATTAACGGTGCGGCAAATGCGGCCCTCTTGGCGGCACAGATTTTAGCTTTAACAGATGTAAAAATTCAGAAAAATCTTCGAAAACATCGTTTAAAAATGAAATCTAGCGTGAGTAGAATGAAAATTTAGGCAGCTGTTTTTATGCGGTTTCGCAAGTAAGCATGCATACAATACTCTTTGTATTCTTGCTGGTCAGATTTTTTGATATGCACGTTAAGAACATTCTTATCTATGAGTCGCTGTTTTTGTAGCTCACTCATAGAGTTTCCGGTGCTGATATAACGTACATATTTTTGGTTAAGATCCAGGCGTACAAAAAGATCAAAGGTGAGTGGCAAGTCAGAGGTAATGCGATCAAGCTCTATGGAAATCATGTCAGCCTGTGCAGAGGCCTCGATAAGGGGGGGCGAGTCATTTCCATCTAGAAATAAAATGTAACTACCATCTCTTGATTTTAAAAAATGCTTAATATCATCAAAGTGTGTTTTGATTTCTAACTTTTCTATATTGAGTTCAAAAAAATCCTTTTCTTCTAGTTTTAAGTAGTACCCAAGCTCAGGAGCAAGAAGGCGCTTGATGGTTTCCATTTCTGCTCGTTGCTTATCAATGGCGAAGAGCGCGTAACCTTTAAACTGATCATTGTTAATTGTGACAATGCCAATGGAATCTCCATCAAAGTAGTTGCTCTGACTTTCTTGAGAGGGCTCCTTTGATTTAAGGTGGATTTGCTCGTCTTCAGAGCTCAAAGTGCTGGTCAGAATATGCTCTTCTTTGCCTTCAATGCTTGTGCCCCCAATTTTTTTGGATTCATCAGATTGAGCTGTTGTACTACCAAAATTTTTATCCTCTTCCGTTATGGAAACGGAGCCCACTCGTGCTTCAAACTCCTGATCCATATCTACGGTGCTATGTGAGGCGTCTTCAGCACTACTATCAGAATTTGATGTGTTATGCGGGTCCTTGTCAGTTTCTTCAGAGGCTTCTGAAGCCTGGCCATCAATTGAAAACTCTAACTCTTCTGTTGTTTCTTTAAGCTGAGTGTCTCCTGTTTTTTCTGAATCTATTTTTTGCACCACAGAGCCTGTGTTGATGGAGGTATCACCTTCTTCTTCTCGAATTTTTCCAAATGATTTCTTATTTTCCTGTATACCCTTTTGTGATTTCTCTAAAACTTCAGGGCCACTGTCATGCTGTTCTAGTTTTTCAAGTTGTTCACTTTGTGTATCTATGGAGGCTGAGGCTTTTGAGTGAGGGTCACTGGCACTGTCTGAAGTGGCACCTTCTTCGTTATCAAATGCAGCGGGCTCATCAGAGCTAAAGAGACCATTGGGATCTTGATTTTTATTTTTTTTAAGTAGCTGCTCGCTTTTTTGCTCATTATTTTTTTTCAATCGCTCTTCAGCAATGGCTTTACGCTTATCTTTGGCTTTCTGCTGTTCAAACTCTTTAAGCTTTTCTGTGCGCTCACGTACTTCTTTTTTGCTAAGAGCGCCATGGGAGTTTTCATCATCCTCATTTTTAAAGTTGCCCAAATCTTCTTTGAGATTCTTTTTAAGCCGTGCACTGGAGGTGAGCTTTCTTTCAGACTCTAACACTTCATCAACACTTCCTAAATTATCGTCTATGGAAGACAGGCTTTTAGATTTTTTAGACGATGTTTTTTTTGTTGAGCTCTTAGCTTTTACATTCCCTAGTGTAACAGCTGAATCATCCTCATTTGTGGTGACAGAGGCAGGGTTATGATTTTTGTCTAAGTTTTGTGTTTGATGGTTTGTCGACTCTTTTGGGCTATTTTCTTCAGTTCTAACTGTTCCTGGATCTGTGTCTTTGATTTCAAATTTTTTTTCAACTTCCCCGTAACCTTCTGCTATTTTTTCTTTTTTAACAAGAACATCTCCGTAATCTACTTGCTCATGTTCAGAGGTTTTGTGAGGTCTTGTTATGTCATCTGAGTGTGACTCTTCTTCCTCATTAGTGCTACCAGTGAGGTTGCTTAAAAGACGCTCATACCATGCCTTTTTTTTGCGAGGTTTTCGAGCTTCTAACTTCTGAGCTTCAGGTGGGGCGTTGCCGTCATGTTGATCGGCTGAACTCTGTTCTTTAGCTTGATTGAGCTTATTCTCTTCGTTACGGCGCTGTCTATTTTCGGCTAATTTATCAAAGAAATTTTTTTCTTGTTTCGGCTTGTCAGCAGATTCTTCAGTGTATGAGTCAGACTGTTCATGAGCTTTGGCCTTTTTGTTTTGCTCTTTAACCCATGTGTCCACAAGGCGTTGCACACCAGGCGCTGTGATATTAAACTGTAGGCGCTTATCCTGAGGTATGTGTTTGAGTTCATTCATAGTGCCACGGCTACTATCTTCGGGAAACACGTAGCATGTGATGCCCTTGGCTTCGACCATGTTAATCACTGAGCTGATTTTGTCAAAACCAAATCCAATGCTAACAAAAACATGAGTGGGTTCAAAGGTTGTAATATGAACCAGAAGCTCCTTCAGCGTAAAGGAACTCAGGGCTCGGTAACCCTTATGAATGAGTGACTGGGTTTCGGCTTGTACTTTGTACTCGCCTTTTCCAGCAATGAGAACCCTTGCTTCTACCACATAACCTCTTTTACTCCATGCGACTCAATAACTATCGGAAAACTCTAATCTTTTTTTGACAATGGGCAGAAGTTTTGGCACTAGTTCTGGGCTATAGTCGAGGACATTGAAAAATGAATAAAAAGCAAAAAATGATGGAGCGGGAGTTCTTTAAAGAAAAGGCTCTGAATAAGCTCGCAACGCCCGGCAAGCATGAGTTGGTTATAGTGCTGGATCACCTTAAACCCGACTTTAATGTGGGTAAAATTTTTCGATCAGCAGATGCCTTTGGTGCCAAAGAAATACATTTGGTGGGCATTCCCTACTTTCATCCAGGAACGGCCATGGGCTCCTTTCGGCATGTGCCAGCCAAGTTTTTTGAGGAGTTTGACGAGTGTTATAAAGTTTTAAAGGAGCTGGAATATCAAATTTATACCTTTGAGTTGGGTGAGCATTTGAATTTATCAAAGGTGCAGTTTCCAAAACGTAGCGCCATTATTATGGGCCATGAAGAGTATGGCATTAGCTTTGATAAATCCAACTATCCTGATATTCAAACGATCATGATTCAACAGTTCGGTAAAGTACAGAGTCTTAATGTGAGTGTAGCCGCCTCTGTAGCTATGTATGAATATGTAAGGCAAGTATCCGCTGGCCAATAGATCTGTTTGTGCTTCATTGTTTCTATTGTTGTGGACTTAGGTTTAGACTACCTAAGTGGGGGTACATTTATGAGATTCATTTTTACTTTTATTTTATCCTTTAGCTTGTGCACGCCGGCCTTTTCTGAGGTGTGGTACACATCCAACTTAGCCACTCAAGACATGCTAGATATGTTTACCTCCCCTCAAAATTGGAGTAAGGCGAGAGATCATATTGATGTTATGCAGTTCTATTCGCAGCAACTGGCTGCTGATAACCAAAGTGAGTGTTCTTCTTGTGGGCACAATATATTTCCAAGTTTTATATCGCGACGAGCCTTTGATCGGCTGCAGGAGTGGGGCATTCAAGTAGCTATTGAAACTGGGGCTGTGAAAGAATGGGATTGTGATGGAATAAAAAATCAAAAAATCACTATTGATTTGTTTAGAAAAATGAAAACTCATGGTGGATTACATATTGTATCTATGGATGAACCCTTTGTTGCGGCAATGAATTTGTGCGGGCAAAATGTTGTTGAGGCAGCAAGGTATATAGGCCGTTATATGAGAGTGATACGGTCAGCTCATGATCAAATTTACCCTGGGCAGAGTCTCCGCATTGGCTTAATAGATGCCTATCCTCACTTTACAGCTCAAGAAATTGTGACTCAAATTCACTTGTTATTGCAAAATGGTGGTGAGCTAGATTTCTTTCATTTAGATACCGATAGAATTGCGATGAAAAACCAAAAGATCAATGATGTAAAGTTTAGGGCAGATTTAAGAAGAGTCACCACAGTGTTGGAGTCAAAGAATGTCCCTTTTGGGGTTGTTTTTTGGGGACAAGATGGTCAGAACCCTGCCAATAACACAAAGACCGTATATGATTTTATTCGTCAAATAAAAAGACTACATGGGCGGCCCCACAATCTAATTTTTCAAAATTGGGAGCAGACGAAGATGCCTAACGGAGACATGGTTAATATTATGCCTAACAATCTCCCAGAGCACATGGCCTGGACAGGCACTAAAATACTTCTCTTTGGTATGGGTGAGTTCGGGCTTTCGTTGACCAAATAGGGTCCGTTGTATAGTTTCTTTATCACTATGTTGGTCACACAGCCGTTTCAGTCTAAGGAACATTTTGGTCAAAAAATGAGCTCTCATTCAAAAAGAATGATGAGTTCATTTAGCAATATCACTTGGCGTGAGTGGAATGATTGGCGATGGCAGCTACGAAATCGCTTTAAAAAATTGGAGCAAATAGAAGGCTTCTTGAATTTGACAAGCGATGAGCGCTTGGCCATTGAGAAAAAACAAGGTCTTCTTTCGGTGGCGATCACTCCATATTACGCTTCTTTAATTCAAGATAAAGTTAAGGATCCATTAAGAAAAACTGTTTTACCTCTTGGGCAGGAGGCTATTCATAGCTTTGGAGAAACACCAGACCCTTTGGGAGAAGAGCCTCATCGGCCGGTGCCTGGAGTTGTTCATCGCTATCCGGATCGAATTATCTTTTTGGTTACGGGGTTTTGCTCTGTGTATTGCCGTTACTGCACTCGGTCTCGACTTGTGGGCGACAATGGGGAGTATCGAGTGAATCCCAAAGAGTGGGAAAAGGCTTTTGAATACATTGAAAATCATAAAGAAATTAGAGATGTTCTTATTTCAGGAGGAGATCCTCTGACTCTTTCTGATGATCGCATAGAGTATTTATTAAAGAGATTGCGATCTATTCCTCACGTTGAGTTTATTCGTATTGGTACTAAGGTGCCATTTGTTTTACCTCAAAGAATCACTCCTTCGCTCTGTCGTGTGCTTAAAAAGTATCATCCTGTTTGGATGAGCGTTCATGTGCTTCATCCCAACGAAGTGACTCTTGAATCAAAAATAGCCTGTGAGCGTTTAGCCAATGCTGGTGTTCCTTTGGGGAGTCAGACGGTTCTGTTAAAAGGAGTTAACGATCAGGCAGAGGTCCTTAAAAAACTTTTTCATTCTTTGTTAAAAATACGTGTGAAACCTTATTATCTTTTTCATTGTGATCCGATTTCGGGCTCTGCCCATTTTCGCACAAGTGTTCAAAAAGGAATCGAACTCATTCAAAGCTTGAGAGGGCATACTTCTGGGTATGCTATTCCCCATTATGCTATTGATATTGCAGGATCTGGCGGTAAAGTGGCTTTGTCTCCAGAATATATACAGGGAAGAGATGGCGATTACCTCATTGTCAAAAACTACAAAGGCGAGATATATAATTACCCAGATGCTGCAGGGAGTGCGGTTCTAGAAATCAAAGGAGACAAGGATGCCTCACCAAAAATTATCTGAAGAAAAAGCTCTCGATTTACTGAATGAATATCTTCTAGAACTAACCAGCACGAGTTTAGGGCGACGTCGATTCTTATATATGGTGCCATTACTATTGGCCTCTTGTGCGACACCTCAACATCGCCAACGAGAGGGGGATAATACGGGACAAGAAACAGAGATGACCGTCGCAGATGAAAAAAAAATGACGGCAGAAGTTCTACCTCAAATGAAAAAAGAATATCCTCCTCTTCAGAATCCTGAAATGCAAAGCTATATCTCAGGTTTGGGAGGTAAAATTGCACGTGCCTCTAACTTAGAAGGACATCCTTATAATTATAATTTCACTGTGGTGGATGTGGGCTACGTGAATGCCTTTGCTCTTCCTGCTGGAACTGTATTTGTAACAGCTCCTTTGATGGCTATGGCAGATTCAGAGGCTGAGCTTGCGGGAGTGATTGGCCATGAGATTGGTCATGTGAAGTCTCGACATACGGCAGAGCGAATGGAGAAGGCGAAAAAGGAACAAAGTAAAAGTTTATGGTACGGTATCGGTGGTGGTCTTCTTGGTGGTGTGCTTGGGTATGGTGCTGGGCGGGCTCTCTGTAAGCCCAATGACAATGACTGCCTTAAGAATGCCACGCTCATTGGGGCCGCGGCAGGGGCGGGTGGCGGCCTTTTAATTCAAAGGTTCGCTTTTATGGCAAACTCTCGTGAGGATGAAATGGAAGCCGACCGTATAGGTTTTCGTACAGCATACAATGCGGGCTATGATAAAGACCATGTGGGTTTATTCTATGAGAAACTCTTAAAAATGGAGCAAGCCTCTAAGTCTAATAATATTCCCATCTTATCAAGTGTCACCGATGCTATGAGCACACATCCTCCCAGTCAGGAGCGAGTGCAACAGATGCACCAAATGGCAGATCAAACAAAGGCCACGGCTCGTGCGAAGGTCTCTAGTAAAGAGTTCGATCGCATGCGTGGCCTTGCAAAAAAGCTATCTAAAAAAGTTTAGTTGTAAGTACCAATAATAAGGTAAGTGCCTTTGCCGTCTTCGTTGAGGGTAAAGCTTTGCCCAGCTTTTAAACTAAGCTCTTTTAGCGCATCTCCTGTAATGATATCATAAACTTTAAATTTCATGCTTTTTTGAGCTTCCATCTTTACAAACTTTTTAATGCCAATCGGGAGCACCACAAAGTCACTTCCTTTAACGGCTCCATAGGCTCGAACAACACCGTTGCTGTAGCCTTCGGGCCAAATTCTATCGGCATTGCCATCGGCATAAACCAAGAATGGGTGATGACGATTATGGTATGTGTTCTGTCGAGTCCAACCAGCAAGGCCCTCTGGGAGCAGTTTCTTCATTGTTCTAAATGCGCTACCAGACGGGTTTTGATAAAGGTCTGACTTGCCCTCTTCTTCTGTGATAGTGCCGCCCCAGACACCAGATTCTGTGTGCCACACGTACATAGCCACTTGAGAAATATAAGAGTTCATAGCAGCAGCGACAATGTAGTAGGGATTTGTGGTCTTAGCTACAGAAGAGCCTGGTCCCATGGGTTCATTGTTGGAAGCAAAGGCATCGCAGCTCTCCCAAGGTTGTCGTACATGGCGCCAAAAGCCGTCAACAGCTGCAGCATATCTATCATAGTGGAAGGTCCATAGGTCTGCATTACCAGGGTTATAGGCCTCAGCCTCTTTACAAACATCTCCATCAAACTGCAAGCTTGATGGAGCAGAGGCTGCCACTAAAATATTTGTTTTGTCATTCATGTAGCGAGTCAGCTCACCCAATTGCTTGTATCCAGATTCACCTTCAAAACCATTTTGCCAGCCTTCATTGGCAATTTCAAAATGCATAATTTTATGCTCACGATTTTTTGACATAGCTATAAATCGATCAATGAGTTTGTAACGATCGCTTTTATTGGGAATCATTTGATCACCGTCACCAATCAGAGTCCACTCCACACGTAAACCATATTTGTCATAGGCAAGATCAGTAAGACCAGCAATCACTTGATCATAGTCAGACCATTTCCAATCGATCACGCGCCCTTCCCACCAAGGAAGACGTCCTACAACTCCTAAGGCACGGATGTAATCAAAACCATTGTCTCTAAGATAAGCTAAGTTTTTTTCTAACTTTGGTTTATCGTTTTTAAAGGCCCACGCAGCCCACATCATGGTGGCGCCCAGAGCATTAAAAGAGCCGTCATCATCGCAAACGGCTTTGTCGCACTTTCTAACAATACCTTTGCGTTGATGCGTAGGTAGAGATGGAGGCTCAGTGCTAGCAACTTTATTCCAAAACTCCTGGCTGTTGGCCACGCCCACTACGACTTGATCGAAGTGTCTTTTTTCTAAAAGTGGGGTCCATGCCTTTTCTCCAGTAGGGTCTACAGGTCTATTGGGTCCAAGAAATTTTTCGTAAAAGTTTGCGAGTAACTCAGTAGAGGCTTTGCCTGATTGATTATCGTGAAATTCTTTGCTATTAGTCATGGCTTTAAGAGTGTCGACCCAACCTTGAAATCCACGATCTGTGATAACACTGATGTAGTGGTTCAAGCCGCCCTCATCAGCCTCTCTAAATAAAATAGCGGAGTAAGCTTTTTTAATCATGGTTGAAATGAGAGACTTATCTTCAATGGCATTAATTTTATTGTAGAACTCATCGCTAGAAACTAGGGATGTGACAACTTCTTCATCTTTACCTGTATTGAGAAGGGGTAGGTAGGCAGCTTTACCCGATGGATCCACTGGTCGATTGGGCCCTAAATAGCCTTCATACATTTGCGCGAGAATTTCCTCAGAGGATTTTTTTGCTTTAATTTCATTGTGATACTCTTCACTGTGCACGCTGCCCTTTGTGTGCAGAAGAATTTTGCTAAGGCCTCCGCTTGAAAATTCCTTCTTCAAAAACTCCATAGCACCGGCATCTGGATCGCGGTGGAATGAGCCTTGATAAATCCTGCGAATCACGCGTTCTTTCTGAATGTCATTCATTTCACTGTAATTATGTGTCTGTGCTGAGACATGAGCTGAAAACAAAAAACTAATTAAAAACAAAAAACTAAAAGCATTCATGCAACATCTCCCTATGAAAAGCATTATCTGTACAGGTCGGTGTTCTCTTAGAGGCTTTGTAGTTCTTTTTGCGATACAGGGGTCCAGTTTCAGCTTTGAAGTCTAGGCTTGTTTCAAGAAGACACAAAATAGATGCTAATTTATCTCTGTGGACATTTTTGACAGTTTAGGATCGGCTTTAATAAAACTCAAAATTTTGAAGAGCATTTCGCGAATCCAAAACCAGCCAGTCAATTTCAAAATGTTCGCGTAATACTAGTAGAGGGTATCATGGGAAATTTTGTGGATGTTATGGGTCACCTCATCATGCGAAAATTAAATCAATTTGACTACTTTTAAGATCAAAAGAAATGGTTGAAGAAATCGCGCATTGATTTTCAACAGCTTAAAATAGAGACCGAAGATAGTAGCGCAAAGAATGGCGAAAAAATTATGGAGGCAGTGATGGCCTCACCTCAGGTGGTTTTACTTTTTACTCATAGTAAGGGTGGGGTAGATGCTTTGGTTGGTTTGGTAAATCACCCTGAAGTCATGTCTAAGGTAAAGGGAATTATTTCTATTCAAAGTCCCTACTTGGGTACACCTATTGCCGATTATCTTCACTCTACGCAGCCATGGAGGGGTTTGGCCTATATGATTCTTTCAATTATTGGAGGTAGTGGTGAGTCTTTGTGGGATCTTTCTAGCGAGCAACGAGTGAAGTGGTATCAAAGTAACCTTGAAGCCATTTACAATATTCAGCGCCACATACCCATTCTCTCTGTGGGAACTTGGAAGAATAACACTAAGGGCATAGATAGTACTTTTGAGCTTTCACGAAACATCATGAAAAAAAATATGGATATAGATAGTGATGGTTTAGTGCCCTGGAAGAGTGCCATTTTACCTGGTGGACCTTATGTAGCCATTGAAGGATTGGATCATGCCTCCGTTGTTGTGAGTGACACTTATATTCGTCTAGATAAGCAGAGGTTTACTCAGGCCCTTTTAAATACCTTTAGTGATCTTCAATAACCTCTGATTCATTGTGCTTTTTATATTCATGAGTTTGTGTTTATAAATTCTGTATTGACACAGTGGTGCCTTTGCGTAAGCCTTTGACTCATCTATGATTCGAAGACTAAAGGTAATTTTTTTTACGGGTTATTTATTATTGCCTTTAGGCGCCCACGCCATGGGCGAAATCGGTGTGGGAATTAATTCATCAAACAGCGGTCGTTATGTACCAGCTCTCACAGCAGGTATTGGAAGTCAAAGTTGGTTATTATCAGGAAGCTCCACAGGCGTGAGGTCTGGTTATTACTATCAATCCACGTATACGGCTTCTTTTTTATATTTATGGAAAAATGGTGAGTTGTTGGGTGGAGATATTGTGAGTGGTGTAGGATTTGGGGCTATGTATAGTGAATATGGCCTACACGATGAAGGTGCCAGTCTTGAATACAACAAAAACGGCAAGTCGATGGCTCAGATCGCCCGTGAAAAGGGCTGTTAAATGAGAAGAGCCAAATATTATGCGTTTACAATTTTGGAGGAAATGGGGCTCTTCACGACTCACCGTATAGAACAATGAGTCAAAATAGACTGAGCATAGTCCCTC
>Ga0066639_10002658_pt1 | contig 15568 bp, 19 predicted proteins | sample CryGeyCG2114_010_2_FD_59504 | JGI IMG/M metagenome (GOLD analysis project Ga0066639, IMG submission 59504) | Groundwater microbial communities from aquifer - Crystal Geyser CG10_big_fil_rev_8/21/14_0.10 | ecosystem: Environmental > Aquatic > Deep subsurface > Groundwater | place: USA: Utah...
TTTTTGGAAACGATCTTTTTTGAAAAACATTGGCAGTAATTTATTATAGTTATGACTTATCTTTAGTGTCAAGAAAGCCTTTTATGTCTTGCTTTTTGAGCTGAACTTTGGTATCCTTCAATGATTACACACGTTCAGTTTTATAAATCTGTCCCGATTTAGATCGGGATTAAATAACTGAATGGAGGATAAAAGATTTATGAAAGAAATTACACTTGAAGAACTTCTGGAGGCAGGATCACATTTTGGGCACCAGGTAACCCGCTCTAATCCCAAAGCAAGAGATTTTATTTTCGAAGCAAGAGACAATATCCACATAATTGATTTGGTAAAAACCAAGGAAGGACTTGATTTAGCTATTTCCTACGTTAAAGATTTAGCCGCAAAAGGAGGAGTTTTGCTTATTGTCGGAACAAAAAGACAGGCAAAAACAATAGTTGAAGAAGAAATTCAAAAAGCTCTTGAAGCAAAACCTCAGGAAGAGCTTGGACTTTATTGGGTCACAAACAGATGGATAGGAGGAGTTTTGACAAACTTTTCAGAGGTTGCAAAAAACTTCAAAAAATTAAAGGAACTCGGAGAAAAACTTAAAAGCGATGAAGAAAAATCAAAATATACAAAAAAAGAAATAGGGCTTTGGGAAAAAGAAAAAGTTAAGCTTGAAAGTTTTTACGTTGGCATTGCAGGTCTTACAAAACTACCGGATGCTCTTTTTATAATCGACACTCACCTTGAAGATTTGGCAGTAAGGGAAGCTAAAAAAATGAACGTAGAAACTGTTGGAGTTGTCGATACAAACGGAGACCCTTTCTTAATAGATTATCCTATTCCTGCAAACGATGATGCAACAGGGTCTATAAAACTTATTGTTGGTGCAATAGTTGAAGCGTGGGTAGAGGGGAAAAATAAAGCAGTAAAAGATGAGACAAAAAGGACAGAGGAGACAAAAGAGACCCTTCGACAACCTCAGGGCAAGCAAAAAGGGGAAGAGGAGAAGAAAGAATCAAAACCAAAAGCTAAAAAGAAAACAAGCCCCAAAAAAGCGTCAAAGGACAAATGAAAGTTGATATAAAAGAGTTAAAAAGATTAAGGGAGGAAACTCAAGCCTCAATTGCAGACTGCAGAAAGGCCCTCGAAGAAGCAGATGGAGATTATAAAAAAGCTTTGGAATGGCTTAAAAAGCATGGGATAGAAAAAGCTGAAAAAAAAGCCGAAAGGGAAACTTCGCAGGGACTTGTTGATTCATATATTCATCAAAATGGAAGGGTTGGGGTTTTAACAGAACTTTTATGTGAGACAGATTTTGTCGCAAGAACAGACGAGTTTAAAAAATTAGCTCATGAAATTGCAATGCAGATTACAGCAATGAGCCCAAAAGATGTGCCAACTCTTTTGAAACAGGAATACATCCGTGATTCATCTCTGACAATACAGGATCTTATAAAAAGCGCAATAGGGAAATTAGGCGAAAACATCACTATTAAAAGATTTCAACGGTACGAATTGGGAGAATAACCTGCCCGCCATGCAAGCCGAGCTTGTGAAGGCGTTGCAGGAAGGGTCATACTTATTATATGGATTTAATAAATCAGTTTAAGCAGAAAATGGGAAGGGTTTTGGAGTCTGTTAAGAACGACCTTTCTACTGTCCGTACAGGAAGGGCAACACCTTCCCTTATTGAAAATATTGTTGTAAATGTTTATGGCGGAACAACAAAGTTAAAGGTTATGGAGGTTGCAACAATAACAGCCTCTGATCTTCAAACTTTAACAATAACCCCTTTTGACAACTCAATAATTGGTGAAATACAAAAAGGAATACAGGAGGCAAACGTCGGACTAAATCCTGTAATAGACCCCCAGCTTATTAGAATTTCTATTCCTCCTTTATCGCAGGAAAGAAGAGAACAGCTAATAAAGCTTATGCATCAAAAACTGGAAGGCGGAAGAATTATGGTAAGACAGATAAGACATGAGGCAATGGATGAAATAAAGAAAAATAAAGAGATATCGGAAGATGAAATACTGCGTCTGGAAAAAGAGGTTCAAAGAGCGACAGATGAGACCATTGCCGAGATCGAAACAATGGGGAAGAAAAAAGAAGAAGAACTCCTACAGATCTAGGAGCTCATTGTTACATTGCTTCATTGCTGCATTGTTAGCATACAACAATTTAACAATAAGCTCTGAGCGTTAAGCGAAGAGCAACAATTAAACAATAGAATAAAATTTATGTTAATTACAGCAATAGTTTTTCTTGCAGTTTTAAGCGTACTTGTTTTAATCCATGAATTCGGGCATTTTTTTGTTGCGAAAAAACTTGGAATAAAAGTAGAAGAGTTTGGTTTTGGTTTGCCTCCCAGAGTTTTTGCTATTAAAAAAGGGGAAACGGAATATTCTATAAACCTTCTTCCGATTGGAGGATTTGTAAAGCTCTACGGGGAAGACGAAGCAGGAGGGGGGAAGTTAAAAGTTCAAAGTGAAAAGTTAAAAGTTAAGGATGCAAATAGAGCTTTTTTTGCAAGGCCCCCGTGGCAGAGAATATTAGTTGTTATTGCAGGGGTAACGATGAATTTTTTACTGGCAATTGGTATTATCTCCTACCTTTTTTCGGCACAAGGAGTGCCTGTCCCCGGAGACAAAGTAATTGTTTCTGATATTTTAAAAAATTCTCCCGCTCAGAAAGCAGGACTTAAAAAGGGGGACAGAATAGTTTTCATTAACGGTACAAAAATTTCAAAAAGTGAAGACCTCATAAATATTACGAAAAAATACCTTGGAGAAAAATTAACTATCAAAATTATTCCAAAAGGAGAAAAGACGCAAAAGTCAGTTGAAGTGACTCCAAGAAAAATTTATCCAAAAAACGAAGGACCAATGGGAGTGGTAATCAGCCAAAGTGTAGAGGTTAAAAAATATCCGTGGTATCAAGCTCCTTTTTCCGGGACTCTTGAAGCTTTAAAAATGTCTTGGCTTATGGTTTCGGGTATTGTTCTTATCTTATGGAATCTTATTACAAGCGGGGTTGTTCCGCAAGACATTGCAGGGCCTGTTGGTATTGCACAAATAACAGGGCAGTTTGTACAGATTGGCCCATTGGCGGTTTTGTCCCTTGTTTCGCTTCTTTCTTTAAACTTGGCGGTTTTGAATATTCTTCCGATTCCGGCATTAGACGGAGGACGTTTGTTTTTTATTGTAATTGAAGTTTTAACAGGACGGAAAGTTAATCCGAAATATGAAAGTTATGCACACATGATTGGAATGGCCTTGCTTTTGGCTCTTATTGCTCTTATTACTTTTCATGACATTACACGCATCTTCACAGGAAAACCAATCATCCCAACACCTTAAAAAACACCTAATACCTCATTTTGTCATATTAGTATATGTTGCATAAGCAAACTTCAATCGTTATAATTTTACAATGACAAAATCCTTTCAAGAGCCTTTTGTATTAGTTATTTTTGGAGGAAGCGGGGATAACTCATACAATAGAATATACCCTGCTCTTTATGATATTGCCGAGAAGGGTCATCTTCCCAAGGACTATGCGATAGTTGCAACAGGAAGAAAATATACTCAGGAAGAATTCTACGGTTTTTTTCAGCATTCATTAACATCCGATAACAGGCACCACAAGCACTCATTTCAAGACAAAACTTTCAAAGAGCTCGAAAGACATATTCATTTTTATAAGGGCGATAATACAGATTCTTCGTTTTATACAGGTCTTGATAAATACTTGGATGATTTGGTGAAAAAAGGTCTGCCATGCGGAAACAGGTTGTTTTATGTTGGTCTTCCTCACAGTCTCTACAGCACAGTTTTTACAAACATCAAAAAAAGCGGACTCCATAAAAGTCCCTGCGGTTGGACAAGAGTGATTGTTGAAAAACCAATCGGCAGTGACAGAAAATCCGCAAGAGCCCTAGATAAGCTTATTGGGTCATCATTTAGCGAGGAGCAAATATTCAGGTTAGACCACTACTTGGGTAAAGAGACTTTGGAAAACGTATTAAACTTCCGTTTTGAGAATAACATTTTCGAACCTCTTTTTAACAAAAAATATCTCGACCACATTCAAATTACAGCTGCTGAAAATTTTGGGGTGCTAAAAAGAGGGAAATTTTACGATGCAACAGGGGCTTTAAAAGACGTTGGACAAAACCACATTTTGCAAATGCTTGCACTGGCAACAATGGAAAAGCCGGAAGATGATAGCGAAAAGGCAATTCACAAAGCACGGATAAAACTTATAAAAAGTTTAAAAGTGAACCCAAAAGATTTGGTGCTTGGACAATATAAGGAAGGGGAACTAAAAGGAGGGAAGGCCGTTTCCTACAGGGACGAAATTTTTATTGATAAAACTTCAAAAACAGATACATTTTTTGCCCTTAAGGTAACTATAGATAGTGCACGTTTCCGGGGAGTTCCCGTTTATATCCGTTCCGGTAAAAATATGGAGCAGTGGATTACGGAAATAAATTATGTTTTCAAAAGTAAAAATTTGGGAGACAATGTTGTTACAGTCCGTGTCCAGCCGAACGAGGGGATTGCTGTTAAGCTTCTCACTAAAAAACCGGGACATGTTGTAGAGCTTGCTCCAACCTACATGCAATTTTGTTACAAACATCATTTTCCCCATCACAGTTTTGACGCCTACGAAAAACTTTTGCAGGATGTTTTTGCAGGAAAACATAAGTTTTTTAACACCTCAAAAGAGGTTGAGGCGCTTTGGGGTTTTATAGATCCTCTTTCAAATAATAGGCCGAAGTTAACTTATTATAAGTCGGGAAGCTGGGGACCCAAAGAAGCATTTACTTTAATAGAGCGCGACTTCCGAAAATGGCTTGAACCATACCACGCATTTTGTCAAATATAAGATTATAGATGAGAAATGAGAGATGAGAAATGAGTTTACTTAGGGTAAGAGGGTAAAATATCTTTCAACTATCAACTATGAGAATAATGATTATCGGCAGCATGGCTTTTTCAAAAGACATGATTGCTGCCAAAAAAGAACTTGAAAAACTTGGTCATTTGGTTGATGTCCCATGGGGAATAGAGGACCATCTAAAAGATAAAAAATTTGTTGACAATCTGGATGAAAATTATGAATGGTGCATAAAAACAAATGTAATGAAAAAGTGTTTTGACCTTGTTGCAGATGCAGATGCAGTTTTAATTGTTAATAAAAAAAGAAAGGGGATTGAGGGATATATTGGAGTTTCTGCGTTTATGGAGCTTGGAATTGCACATCACTTAAACAAAAAAATCTTTCTTTTAAACAGGATCCCTTCATGGAAAAGGCAGCGTTGGTCCCATGAAGTCTCCATCATGCAGCCTGTTATAATTAATGAGGACTTAAGCAAAATTAAATAACATGGTAAATTTTGAGGATTTTAAGAAATTAGAAATAAAAATTGGGAAGGTTTTGAATGCCAAAAAAGTTGAAGATGCAGATAAGCTTTTAAAGTTGGAAGTAGAGTTCAGTAGTGAAAAAAGACAGATCATCTCCGGAATTGCAGAGTTTTATAAGCCCGAAGATTTAGTTGGAAAAGAATTTCCTTTTATTGTAAATCTTGAGCCAAGAACAATAAGATGCTTGGAAAGCCAGGGAATGATTCTTGCAGTTGATACAGGTGAAAGTGTTGTTCTTTTAAATCCCGACAAAGAAGTTCCGCCCGGAAGTATTATTAGATAGTCACAAAAGTTCATCAATTTATTCTCATAAAATTATATGTTAAACTTCTAAAAATGGACAAAATAATACCTATTGAAGAGTTTTCTAAAATATTTTTTGGATGGCAGACCAAAATAGAAAAAGAAGGAGAAGAAAAAGGTACTGGTTCGGGAGGGGATTTCAGAAGAGTTTTTAAAGAGACAGTAAAAGAAATTATTGGTTCACCTTTGTTTCAAAACCATTCTTTAATTCAAAAACTTGAAAAAGAAGCAGATGATTTTCTACAAGACTTTAGAGAAATAGAAATGCAAGATTTAGTATATAAAGACGCAGAAGAAGGTTCAAGGTTATTATGTAAAGAAGCAGATCATATTGTTATTTTTACGACTGGTGATAAAGATTACCAGCCTAGGAAAATTCAAAAGTCGGGAATAATAGATTTGTTTCAAAGTGCAATAAAAAATTCAGGAAAAAATGTTAGTCTTGAATTTTTATTCTCCGAAAACAAAAAATCGGAGATTCCGAAAATTATAGAGAAAATTCCGGGAAAACTATTAATTGCCATTTATGATGATAATCCCGAGAAGTTTAAATTTGCAGAAAAATATATAAGAGAATTAGAAGAAAAAATAGGAATAATCTTCAAAAAACTATATGTATGGGCAAAAAGAGGGAGAATAGGGCAAAATACTACAAAACAAAAACTAGAGCAAATAAGAAAAGAAAACCCAGAATTCGAGATAGCTCAAAATTTAGAAGAATATGTTGATTTAATAGTTTCTCGAAAGTCTGATAACACAATTGTTATTGCTTTGCTTGATTTTGATGGAGCCCTTGCAGATAATATTGGTCTTAGGGAAAGGCAAGCGAGCGTTGCCTATAAACATTTTATGAAATTTTTAGAAGTTTTGAGATAAATTATGAATTTAAACAATAATGTTTCAATGATTGGAGTGCCGCTTGATTTGGGGACGCAAAAAAAGGGCGTTGACATGGGTCCAAATGCGTTAAGGTATGAAAAAATTGCAGAAAAATTAAGAAGCACAGGTTTGGAGATTACTGATTTGGGAAATATTCAATGCGAGTTTAAAGATATAAAGCCCGGGAATTTAAAGCTTAAGTATTTAAAAGAAATAGCAGAAGTTTGTTCAATAAGCGCAAAAAAAATAGAAGAGACTATAAGGAAAAGTCAAAAGCCTTTAGTTTTAGGAGGAGACCACTCAATCTCTATCGGAACAGTATCCGGCGCATCAAATTTCTACAAGGGAGAACTTGGATTAATATATATAGATACACATGGGGATTTAAATACAGAAGAAACAACAGAAACGGGAAATATTCATGGAATGTCATATGCTGCACTCTTGGGATTTGGAAATAAATCACTTGTTAATATTGGAAAAAATATAAAAAGAGAAAATACTTTGTTGGTTGGCGCAAAAGATTTGGATCCGGCAGAAGAAAAACTTATAAAAAGAGAAAATATGAATATGTTTAGCATAATGGATCTTTTGGGGGAGGGTTTAAATCCATTGTTTAAAATGATTAGTAATCTTCAAAGTAAAGTTAAAACTATCTGGGTGAGTCTTGATTTGGATGCAATAGATAAAGTTTATGCACCAGGTGTTGGAATTCCAAATAATGGCGGATTTACATACAGAGAAATTGAAGCAATTGCCAAATATATTGGAAAAAATTGTAATATTGCGGGACTTGATATTGTTGAATATAATCCAATAAGAGATATCGAAAATAAAACTGCAGATTTGACTATAGAACTTGCAGCAAAGTTTTTCGGAAAAGATTACTCATCATATGCAGAGTATTTAGAAAGGCACAGAGTAGTTGATAAATGAAAGTTGATAGATGATAAATATTTTTCATCTTTAGCTAGACATCCCAGGGGTGGGAAGAAAGAAGGTTTTAAAAATCAGCGTAAATCAAAAACTTTAAGGTAAATAGACTATAACGAATTATGAAAATTGGAATGATTGGACTCGGCCGCATGGGCGGGAATATGGCGATTAAGCTTCTTCAAGAGGGTCATGAGGTTGTGGTATGGAGCAGATCTCCTAAAACAGTGGAAGAGTTTAAGCAAAAAATCAAAGATCAAAAACCAAGCCATTCGACAAGCTCAGTCCAAGCGATCAAAAACATAGATCAAAACTTAAAGACTCCAGAAACAGTTGAAGAACTTGTTCAAAGCTTGGGTAAACCAAAAGTTGTTTGGTCGATGTTGCCTGCAGGAGAAGCAACAGAATCGATGCTTTCTGAAATTTCAAAATTTGCTGAAAAAGAAGACATTGTCATAGATGGAAGCAATGCAAATTTTAATGATACTCAAAGAAGGTTTGATGATTTTAAGAAAAAAGGTATAAGATTTTTAGGAATCGGGGTAAGCGGGGGAGTTGTTGCTGCAAAAACCGGTTATCCTATTATGGTTGGCGGAGATAAAAGCGCTTATGATGCTATTCGCCCAATTTTAGATAGTTTGTCAAAGCCAAGCGGAGGATATCAATATTTTGGAGAAGGGGGAGCGGGACATTTCGTAAAAATGATTCACAATGGAATTGAATACGGTGTTATGCAAAGCCTGGGGGAAGGATTTGATGTTCTAAAACATGCACCGTATGCTCTCGACTTAGTACAAGTTGGAAAGCTTTGGCAAAAAGGTACTCTTTTAGAGGGTTTTTTGCTCGATAGAACAATTGAGGCTCTTGAGGAAGATCCAAATCTTGAAAAAGTAAGCGGAGCAATTGGTATTTCGGGAGAGGCAGATTGGGCTGTTGAACAGGCAAAAAAGCAAAATATCCCTATCCCTATTATAGAAGCGTCACTTGATTATAGGAAAAAATCTAATGTTGATGAAACGATTCAAGCCTCTTTTACCGCCAGAGTGGTAAATGGAATGCGCGGTGCTTTTGGCGGTCATCCTGTTAAAAAGAAATAACTTGCGGAATTAAACAGAACTTTTAACAGAACTAAGCAGAAGGTTTAAGTTCTCGGAGTACTTTTTCTTCAATTGCTGCTGCTTGATCAAAAATTACTCCATCAATTGTTTCTTCGGGTAGTAATTTTACGAATTCTACTGCATCTTGGTCTATGATTTTTTTTCCTTCCGTAAGTATTGCCAAGCGAGCTTTTGATCGGTGTATCTCTTTAACTTTTCCACCATATAATACTTGAGTTGCCTCTGTGACTCCACCAGCAAAAATATCCGAGTGAACGTCTTTTAATAATCCATTTGGCTTTAGTGCTTCTGTGACCATAATTTGAATAATTCTTTGGTTATTCTATCATTTTCTTAAACATTGTCAATATAAGTTGTCAAAAAATTTCAAAAATACTTTTAAGTTAAATGCCAAAAACTTTTAAAGCTCGTTGAGCATAATTAGAAATCGTAGATAAAAGGGGAGAGTATTTGACGTTTTTATCTACAGAGGATAGAGAGGATGCTTCATTTTGTTTTTGATCTCTTTTTAATTCTTTAAGCTTTTTTATTTCAAAAACTGCTATCTCATCTGCTGCTCTTGAAGAATTACGGAAGGCCACTATTGATTCTCGTTGACGTTGGTATCTAAAAGGTTTTCCTCTAAACATCTCATAAGCTTCTCCCTTTTCACCGTATATAGAAAAGCTTAGTTCTACGTTAGGATCAGAACTATATCTTTCCGCTACAGAAATTCCCTGTGCTTCAGAAAAGTTATAGATTTTTTTTAATATAACTCCGTTTTCCAAATTAGGCATGTTGGAATTATATAATAATTAGAAAAAATATCAAAATTAAACGTTGGGAGATTGAAAAATTAAAGAGGAGACTATATACTAGCTTTATCTGTAGCTCAAGTAGATTCTGAAACAAGTTCAGAATGACAGGGAAGTTATGAAATATTCAAAATTATTCGGAAAAACCATAAGAGAAGCACCAAAAGACGAAGTTGCAATAAATGCAAAACTTCTAATAAGAGGTGGCTTTATAGACAAATTAATGGCAGGATCATACACACTTCTTCCTTTAGGTTTTAGAGTGAAAGAAAAAATAGAGCAGATTATAAGGGAAGAGATGAACGAAACAGGAGCGGAAGAACTTTTAATGCCTCTTTTACATCCGAAAAGCATTTGGAACGAGACGGGAAGATGGGAAAAAGCAAAAGAAGTAATGTACCAATTTGAGAAAAACGAAAAAGAATTTGCTTTATCTTTTACACATGAAGAGGTTGTTCTGGATTTGGTCAGGAAACACGCTTCAAGTTATAAAGATTTCCCGATAAAAATTTATCATTTTTCAACAAAATTCAGAAGCGAGGCCCGGGCAAAATCGGGAATTTTAAGAGGTCGGGAATTTTTAATGAAAGACCTTTACAGTCTTCATACCTCCCAAAAAGATCTGGATGAATATTACTCTAAAATAATAGAAACTTATAGAAAAATATTTAAAAGAATGAATTTTGATGTAAAAGTCGTAGAAGCAGGAGGCGGAGTTTTTACAGAAAACATAACTCATGAATTTCAGGTTCTTATAGAAGATGGAGAAGACACTATCTATTATTGTCAGAATTGTGACTTTGCACAAAACGACGAAATTGCAAAAGTAAAAGAAGGGGATAAGTGTCCAAAATGCTCGGGAAATATTCAAATGAGTAAAGCAAGTGAAGTTGGGAATATTTTCCGGTTCGGCACTTCATATAGTGAGAAAATGAATGTTGCCTATACAGATGAAAAGGGGAAAAAGCAATTTGTTTGGCTTGGAAGTTATGGAATAGGGGTTACAAGGTGTATTGGAGTTGCTGTTGAACTATTTAATGATGATAAGGGAATAATATGGCCAAAAGCTATTGCTCCGTACGAAGTTCACTTAATTGGAATCATGAGCAGTGAAAAAGCAATAAAGATTTATAACGAGCTTAGAAAAGCAGGAGTAGAAGTTTTATATGATGATAGGGACAATGTATCGGTAGGAGAAAAGTTTAAAGATGCAGACTTAATAGGAATTCCTGTTAGGCTTGTTGTATCGGAAAAATTGGGAAATAAAGTAGAATGGAAAGAAAGAAATAAAGATGATGCTGAGGTTTTATCAATTGATGAGGTTTTAAAAAGGTTTAAAAAGGAAGCGGAATAGGCAAGTTTAACTTAAAAAACTTTATCCAGAAAAAGGCGTATCCTACAAAAAATATAGCTCCGAAAACGAGAAACAAAACAGGAAGAATGTTCATGCTATTTTTCTCAACTTTAGTTTGAGATTGAGGGTCTTTGCTTACTTTTGGTTCTGCTTTAGGTTCTTCCTTGTGCTCCGGCTTATGAGCTTTTCCTGCCTGATAAAGTTGATATTTTTCTTCATCGCCAACTGAAGTACTTGCTGCCGGAGGCGGGGGAGGAGTAGGTGCAACTTTTACCTGAGGTTGAGCAGGTTCTACTATTTTTGGTGCTTGAGGAGGAAGCGGGGGAGGAGCAGGTGGTTCTTTTGGAGCTTGAACTGGTTGCGGAGGAATTGGTTGCTGAGGTTGTTGTTGTGCAGTGCCATTATTGACAGAAGTACCCATTACGCGGTCGTATATTTCTTTTAATTTTGGATCAAGCTGGGCAGTTTTTTTTGGATCCATAGTATTTTATTGTATGTAGTGTTTACAAAGTATCTGTGTAAATCAGCTATAAATCAGTGTTTATCTAGGCTTTGATTAACGCCGATTTGAAACGGATTAGCGCAGATAATATTAATAAGATTATGATGCTTTTTAATGGTATTTGTCAAGATATAAGTTCCAAAAAGATGAAAGTTGAGAATTGAGAGATGATAAATAAAACTCAATAAAAAACCTTTTAGATGGTAATGTATGTTAAAATATGTTGAAAGATGTCATTCTGAACGAAGTAAAGAATCTAGACCTAGACTAAGATTTTCCTGAGATCCTTCTCAGGCTTAGCCTGATCAGGATGACAGGGAAGAAAATTTATGAAAATTATAGTTACACATTCTTCTCCTGATTGGGACGGAATTACATCAATTTGGCTTCTTAGAAAATATTTTCCCGGATGGGAAAAAGCAGAAGTCCGGTTTGTTCCTGCCGGAGACAGGATAAACTCAAAACTTGGAACGAAGAACCTGGAACTAAAAGAGCCAATAGAAAAAATCGGAGAAGATGAGGTTATTCATGTTGATACAGGACTTGGGGTATTAGATCATCACAGGACAGAAAGTACAGAAATAAGTGCGGCAAGCCTCACTTGGGATTTTATTAAACTTGAAAGTTCTGAGTTTGGTATTCAAAATGAAAAAATAGATGCAAGAATAGAGGCAATTGAGCGCATAGTTAAGATAGTAACCGATACAGACCACTTTAAAGAAGTTTTTTGGGATAATCCAACCGCTGATTATCATGAATTTTCATTGCTTGGAGTACTTGAAGGATTAAAACTAGAAAAGCCCGGTGAAGACAGGTGCTTTGTTGAATTTGGAATACAGGCTCTTGATGCACTTTTGCATAATTTTGAAAATAGAATTTGGGCGGAAAAGGAAATTAGGGAAAAGGGCAAAGAGTTTGAAACAAAATGGGGGAAGGGAATAGGCTTTGAAACTATAAATGATTCTGTGTTGAAACTTGCGCAAAAAATGGGATATGTTGTGGTTGTAAGGCGTGATCCTAGAAAAGGATACGTTAGAGTGAAGGCTAAACCTTCACTCAAAACTCAAAACTCAAAACTTAAAACTCAAAAAGATGTGAACTTAACTGGTCTTTATGAAAAGTTAAAGAAAATGGATTCGGACGCTACCTGGTTTTTGCACGTTTCAAAAAAAATGCTTCTAAATGGAACCACTAAAAACCCCAAGATGAGGCCCACAAAACTTTCTTTAAGTGATATAATAGAAGCGCTTAAAACAATTTAAAATTTGAAATTTTTAATCAATTTGTAATTATTAAATTTTTAAAAATTTAAACATTTAGATTTGAATAAAAATTAAAAATTACATGGGTTGTATTTTTTGTAAAATAAGAGACAGGGAAATTCCAAAGGAATTCATTTATGAAGATGAGGATGTCATGGTTTTTCCGGATATTCATCCTGTAAAACCAATTCATCTTTTAATTATTCCCAAAAAGCACATTCCGGATTTCTTAAGTCTTAAAGAAAATAATTTATGGCAAAAGATGAAAGATTTAGCACAAAAGCTGGTAAGAGAAAAAGATCTTTCGGACAAAGGTTACAGGTTGGCGATAAATGGAGGCGGATTTCAGATAGTTGAACATTTACATCTTCATTTAATGGGGCCGATGGGAAAAGAGATATAGTTAAATAAAATGCCCGCCTAAGCTTATCTTGCAGCTTTTCAGTATTATTCATACACGCTACAAGAAGCGCTTGGTCGGCGGGTTTAACAAATTCTAATCCCGATAAAACCGGGAAAGAATTTCTAAAAGGGGGTGTTTTTTTTATGGTAGTTGTTAAGAAAAAACCGGGAGATACAGATGATTCCTTAATAAGGAAGTTTTCACAAAAAGTTGTGGCAGAAGGCATAATTCAGGAAGCAAAAAGACGTGAATTTTACCTTAAGCCGTCTCTTGCTAAAAAACTGAAAGCAGAAGAGGCAAGAAGAATGAAGAAAAAAACATGGTAAAAGGAAAAAATGATATCAATATTCTTCTTTTTGTTGAAAGCCGGTACAAGATAAACCGGAAAAGAATAAAAAATACAATAACTTCTTTACTTCAAAAACAGGGAATTCAAACTGCGGAGATTTCTATTGCTTTTGTTGGAGACCGCAAAATGAAAGACCTCAACAAGAAGTATAGAGGCTTGGATAAGACAACAAATGTTTTATCATTTTCCCTAACAGAAGGGGAAAATTTTGCCGAAACGTCAGATTTTTTAAGGCTTGGTGACGTAGTTGTTTCTTATCCTCAGGTTATAAGAGAGGCAGCCAAAGAAGAAGTTTTGGTGGATGACAAAATAGATGAACTGGTTTCCCACGGAGTTTTGCATCTACTGGGGATCCACCACGACTAAGGAATGTCAAATAATACCAATATCAAATATCCAATTTCAAATAATTTGACATTTGTCATTAGATATTAGATATTCGAGCAAAGCGAAGTATGGTTTTTTACATAAAATATCGTCCTCAAACAATAGAAGAGCTGGATAGTAGCGATGTCCGTGATAAGTTATTTTCCGTTTTTTCAAAAGATTCCTATCCTCATGCATTTCTTTTTACAGGGCCAAAAGGTCTCGGAAAAACTTCAGCTGCCCGGATTGTTGCAAAAGTCATCAACTGCGAAAAATTAACTGCTAATCAAAAACATCTAACAACTAAAAAAAAGTCAGAAGCAAGAAGTGATAAGTTAGAAGTTAAAAGTATAGAGCCTTGTAATAAATGCGAGCAATGTCTTTCCATAAAAAATGGGACAAATATGGATATTTTGGAGATAGATGCAGCATCAAACAGGGGAATTGACGAAATCAGGGATCTCCGGGAAAAAATAAAACTTGCTCCGCTCTCCGCAAAAAAGAAAGTTTACATAATAGATGAGGTGCACATGCTTACAACGGAAGCTTTTAATGCACTTTTAAAAACATTGGAAGAGCCTCCAAAACATGTAGTTTTTATTCTTTGTACAACAGAGTCACATAAACTTCCCGACACAATAGTGTCAAGATGCTTTCATATTGCCTTTAAACTTGCAAAAAAAGAAGAACTTATGCGTTCCTTTGAAAGAATTGCAAAACAGGAAAAAATTCCTGTTGAAAAAGACGCAATAGAGCTTGTTGCAGGACTTTCAGAAGGAAGTTTCAGGGATGGAACAAAAATCTTAGAGGAAGTTTTTTTGTCTTTAAAAGATGGAAAAGTTACAAAAGAGCTGGTTGAAGAAAAGTACCAGGTTTCAAATATCAAGCATCACGTCTCCGAAATGATAGCTTTTTTAGAAAATAGAGATACCAAAAAAAGTCTTGAATTAGTGTCCAAGTTAGTAGACCAGGGTGTTGACATAAAATTCTTTATTGAAAAAATGATAGAACAATTACATTCTCATATTCTCAAGAATGTTGGAATAAAAGATGATGCTTCGGAGTTAGACTCTAAACTAACAATTGAAGAATTAAAAACTATGATTGAGCTTATGACAAAGGCTTATGGAGAATTAAAATATGCTGTTTTACAGCAGCTTCCTTTGGAGATTGCAATTATCCAGTGGGGAGAAAATGCACAGAACAACCCTTTGGTCTCGTTCAGGCCATCGGCTCTGAGGACTTCGACGGTGAGCTTAGCCGAACCGCTCAGGCTCGAAGAGGCGGGCGCAGATCAAAACGTTGATAATAACGCTGAAAAGGATAAAAATAGTCAGCGTAGTTCGGCGTCTGGATCAGCTTCGATCAACGATAAAAGAATAATACAGGAAATACAAAAAGAAGAAATAGATCTTTGGAAAAATTTAATTGACAAGGTAAAAGCCCGCAATCACTCACTTGCCGGGATTTTAAGAAGTTGCTCTCTTGACAATTACGATAAAAAAATTCTAAAAATAAGAGCAGGTTATAAATTCCATAAGGATAAGTTGGCAGAGCCAAAAAGCAAAGAAATAATAGAAGTTGTCTGGAAAGACTTAACAGGTGACAGCGTTGGGCTTATGGTTTTCCTAGAAGGGGAATAAAAGGTTGCAGTTTATCCTATTATAATTTATAAGCCTCTCTATGAAGACAGAGACTATAGAGCTTTCCCTAGATGGTCCTTTCGCTCATTATGACAATGTAGTTAGAAAATACGATCCTTCTAACAAATTTTCATTTTCAGGACAGATATATTCCGTTGCTAGAGAACGCGTTATGGAAGTGCCGACTCCGTTTAAAGAAGATCCCTTGAGTCTTAAGGAAACCCCCGGTTTAAAGGTTTGTT
>Ga0066639_10002662_pt1 | contig 15557 bp, 9 predicted proteins | sample CryGeyCG2114_010_2_FD_59504 | JGI IMG/M metagenome (GOLD analysis project Ga0066639, IMG submission 59504) | Groundwater microbial communities from aquifer - Crystal Geyser CG10_big_fil_rev_8/21/14_0.10 | ecosystem: Environmental > Aquatic > Deep subsurface > Groundwater | place: USA: Utah...
AAATTTTCCGTTGGGCTCATGTACTCATGAGTTAACGGAAAATTTGAGAGGAAGCGGCACGCGGAGGGTGGAGCGATTTCCGAGTATTCTCGGGAAGCGCGAAACCCGAAGTCGTGCTAGCAACGAGCCCTCGTCGTTCAACGGATAGGACGCAAGATTCCGGATCTTGCAATATAGGTTCGATTCCTATCGAGGGCACCAGTTTTTGTAAAGGTCAATCCAAAAGAAGCGCGCATCAATGAGCCGCACAAAATGGACGAAATAGGGTGGTTCCGTTTGGACGCATTGCCCGATCCCTTGCACACCGCCTTCCAATTCACCCTTGCCTCATTCCCGGCATATTTTAAGCGATACCAATAGAATTCTCCGGCCTTTTTTATTTTTGCCTTGCAACAACGAGAATACGGGGGTGTTTTTTATCGTGCAAGAGAGCCTTGTTTTTTAATATATTCCTTGCATTGACAAAATTTCCTTGTATGCTATTATTTGGGCATATGAATACCATAGCCACCATCACCAGTAAGCGGCAGTTCACCATTCCGGTGTCCGCGTTCCGAGAGCTCGGGCTCCGCGAGGGTGATAAGATGCTCGTCACCTCCCAAGACGGAGGACTGCGCCTGGAGCCAATGGCCAATCTCGTGGACAAGCTGGCTGGATCCGTGCAGGTGCCCGTCCGATTCAAGGGTGCAAAAGACACGGATGATCTCATGCGCCTCGCTAAGCGAGAGCACTTCAAACGGCGCACATGACATTTGTCGACACCAATTATTTTTTACGGTTTTTGCTCGAGGATGTGGACGCGGAGCATCACGTCGCCCGCGAGCTGTTCCGCGAAGGCGCGTCCGGCAGCCGTGCGCTTTTTACCTCAACCATTGTGATGTTTGAAATCTACTGGGTGCTTGCGAGTTTTTACCGCACGGAAAAGCGCCAGCTCATTGGCGTACTTGGGGATGTCCTCAATATGGAGTTTATCCAACTGGAGGACCGCGGCCTTCTCAGGGGCGCGCTCGCGCTTTTTAGCGCCGAGTCCATAGAGTTTGAAGACGCCTACAACACAATGTACGCCCGCGCGAACGGCGCAACCGAATTTGCAACCTTCGACAAAAATCTCAAAAAGGTGGTAGGTGGTACGATCACCTGATTCATCCACCCTATTTCCCGCACCTCTGGCGTTTTTTTAAATTGTGCGGCAATAGCGTCATTCGCGCTACTTTGGTAGTATACAAGCATGATTAAACGCGCCATCAAATCCATTATTCCAAAACCATTCCTTTCCGCGTACCACAAAACACTGGCTGTTTTGGCGAACATCATTTACGGTTTTCCGTCCCGCAAGATGATTGTGATAGGCGTAACCGGCACTAAAGGAAAATCATCAACTGTTATCATGATCACGCGTATCCTTGAGGAGGCTGGCTTTGTGGTGGGCTCTATGAATACCGTGTTTTTTAAAATCGGTGAAAAAGAATGGCCCAACACCAAAAAGCAGGGCATGCTCGGCAGATTCCAGCTGCAAAAAATGCTTCGCGCAATGGTTGATAAAAAGTGCACGCACGCAGTTATAGAGGTGACGAGTGAGGGGATTATGCAGCACCGTCAGTGGGGGATCGCGTTTGACGTTGCGGCTTTTACCAACCTTTCTCCGGAACATATCGAATCCCATGGATCATATGAAAAATATCGCGCTGCAAAACAAATGATATTTAAGCAGCTGCGTACGATGCATCGCAAGACTATTGGCGGCGAAAAAATTAAAAAAGTGATTGTCGTAAATACAGAAGACAAAGAAGCAGAGCAGTTTTTGAAGTTTCGAGCAGACTCAAAATGGCTCGTTGGGTCTGATCCAACATTGACCTCAGAACCAAAAAATAAATTTGAGCATCAGTTGGTCGCGAATCAAATTGAACAGGGGCCGGCCGGTACCGCGTTTTCGGTTCTTGGGCACTATATTCAACTTGCTATGCATGGCGCGTTTATGGTTCAGAATGCCATGCTTGCGATTGGTGTTGCGCGGAGCCTTGGTGTTTCGCTTTCGACATGCGAGGGCGCGCTCGAAAAGATTTCCGGGATTCCAGGAAGAGTTGAAGTGGTAAAAATAAAATCAGGCGCCAGAGTGGTGATTGATTACGCGCACGAGCCAAAATCATTTGAAGCCATTCTTTCAACCGGCAAAAAGCTTGCCGGCAAGCATGCTGTTATTAGTGTGTTTGGCGCGACCGGCGGCGGTAGGGATAGTGCAAAGCGGCCGGTAATGGGTAAGATTGCGGCTCTGTATTCGGATTACATTGTGCTGACCACCGATGATCCGTACGACGATGATCCGGGCGAAATTATGGCTGATATTGCAAAAGGCATTCGTGCCTCAAAAGGCGATTGGGAAGAAGGCAAAAAAATGTGGCGTATGGTAGATCGGAAGAAAGCTATTAGGCACGCGTTTACGCTTGCCGCAAGCGGAGATGTTATACTGCTTTTAGGAAAAGGCTCAGAGCAGGTTATGGCAGTGGCAGGCGGCAAACACATACCATGGAGCGATCGCAGTGTAGTTGAAGAATTAGGTACCTAAAGTATGTCGTGGTTTAAAGTTGGTTATAGTAAGCAACACAGTAAGAAAATTGCAGCGGCTACGCTTGGCGTTTTGATTTTAGGGGGCCTTATTTTTTATTTCGCTGGAACGGTTTCAAAAATTTTTACTTCTCCTGAGGCAATTCGTTCGTGGGTGCTTAGTTATGGCCGAGCAGCCCCGTTGGCATTGTTTTTGCTTCAGGTTGCGCAGGTGATTATTGCGCCGTTAAATAATTTTTTGATCAATGTTGCGGGGGGATATATTTTTGGCCCATGGGTTGGGTTTGTATACAATTACACGGGCTGGGTGCTTGGTGCGATTATCGTGTTTGCGTTCACGCGGAAGTTTGGCAGGAGATTTGTAAATTTGTTTATTAAAGAAGAAAAGCTATTGGCATACGACGCTGTTCTTGAAAAAGGCGTGTATATCATTTTTTTACTTTTTCTTCTTCCGGGCCCGCCCGATGATCTGCTGGTGTACCTTGTTGGTCTGTCGCGATCCATACCCTTTAAAACGTTTTTGTGGATTATCCTTATCGGCAAGATTCCAGGCAAACTTGCTACTAGTTTTTTGGGCGCGGGCGTTGCAGAGCACAGCACTATTTCCTTTATTGTATATGCTGTGTTTACGGCCGTGTCTTTATTGGTCTTTGTGATGAAGCCAGAGCTCCGGAAAATTGGGAAAGAGAATCATTTGTCAAAATAAAATCAATGTGCTAAAGTTGTCTTTCTTTTGAGTTATCCACAGGGGCTGTAACGTTTTAGCTAACCTTAGCTTGACAGGGTCTCTCAAAATAGATACAATAGCTTTTGTCATGCACCAACTATTCATTGATTTTGTGAAACATTGTTTCTGTTTCTCAAAACATAGGAGAATTACCGCACTCGGTTCTCGGTAAAAGCCTTATTTTAGCCAAAATAAGGAATTTTTTATATTATTGGTACACCCATAGGGTAAACGAAGGTACATTAAAGATAATTTCTCATTTTTACCGTCTGTGAGCTCTCTGTCCCCCAGCTCAACAGAGTAAGAGGGTCATAGGATCAAAAGAACTTGTTTTTGTACTCATAAGTCAAAAAGTTAACATACGATATGAAGCAAGACGCAAAACAGGAAAACATGTTTTCCGGAGGTTCGGCCCGTTTTTCCCCAAAAACAGACCGAAAATTCTTTACGACGCTACATGACGCTATTCCGCTGCCAGATTTGATTGAGTCTCAAAAGCAATCATATGATTGGCTACTGAATGACGGATTACGAGAGCTTTTTGACGAAATTTCTCCAATTAAGGATTTTATTGGACGAGATTTGGAGCTTTATTTAGAAAATTATTACCTTGATGATCCTAAGTTTGACGAAACCACTGCGCGTGCAAAGAATGTCACGTACGAGTCTGCTATTCGTGTTCGCGCGCGTCTTGTTAATAAGAGAAGCGGAGAAATCAAGGAGCAAGAAATTTATTTAGGCGACTTTCCAATGATGACGCCCCGCGGCACGTTTATCATCAATGGCATTGAGCGCGTCATTGTTTCCCAGCTTATTAGAAGCGCGGGCGTATTTTTTACATCCGAAGTGGTGCGCGGCATAACTCACTATGGCGCGAAGATTATTCCAAATCGCGGTGCATGGCTTGAAATTGAGACCGATGCAAATGGAGCTGTTTGGGTAAAGATTGATCGCAAGCGCAAGGTAGCGATAACATCGCTGTTGCGCGCCTTTGGCTATGGAACCGAAGGAGAAATTCGAAGCTTGTTTGGTGATCTTTCCGAGAAAGAACAATCCATGCTCGACGAAACATTAAAGCGCGACACTGCAAAGAATGAAGACGAAGGATTAAAAGAAGTATACAAGCGCATTCGTCCGGGGGATCTCGCAACCGCATCAAACGCAAAGCAATTGATTCATGCGATGTTTTTCAATTTTGATCGATACGATTTTTCCAAAGTAGGTCGCTACAAAATTAACGAGCGATTCAAGCTTGATGTGCCAAACGACAAAGAGCACCGCATATTGCGATCCGAAGATTTGGCGCTTGTTATTCGTGAAATTATGCGCTTAACAGTCACGCAGGAGCCGTCTGATGATATTGATCATCTTTCTAATCGCCGCGTCCGCACGGTGGGCGAGCTTGTGCAGAACAAATTGCGTGTTGGTTTGGCGCGCATGGAGCGCATTATTAAAGATCGAATGTCCACGCTCGACATTAATACCATTACTCCTAACCAGCTTATCAATGCGCGCCCGGTGATTGGTTCGATCAAAGAATTTTTTATGTCGAGCCAGCTTTCGCAGTTCATGGACCAGACTAACCCGCTCGCAGAATTAGAGCACAAGCGCAGGCTCTCTGCCATGGGCCCAGGAGGCCTGTCTCGTGAACGCGCAGGGTTTGATGTCCGCGACGTGCACCGAACTCATTACGGTAGAATTTGCCCAATTGCGACTCCCGAAGGACCAAACATTGGTTTGGTGGGACACTTGGCAAGCTACGCTCGCATTAATCAATTTGGATTTTTAGAAACGCCGTACCGAAAAGTAGTTGCCGAAGCAGATGGCCGCGCGCGGGTTACGAATGAAATCAAATACCTTTCAGCTCTTGAGGAGAGCAATAGTGTTACCACTGCCGCAACTACTCAGGTTGATGAACAGGGATACTTTGTAGCTGATAAAGTTGAGGCTCGGGTGAAAGGTGAACCAATGTTCGTTATGGTTGATGAGGTTCAATACGCTGATATTTCCGCAAAACAAATTGTGAGTATTGCCACCTCATTGATTCCATTCTTAGAACACGACGATGCGGTGCGCGCATTGATGGGAACAAACATGCAGCGCCAAGCCATTGCCGTAGTTCGTCCCGAATCTCCTGTTGTTGGCACCGGGGTTGAGTACCGTGCTGCTATGGACTCAGGACAGGTTATACTTGCAGACGCAGATGGAGAAGTGATTGGCGTGCAGTCTAATAAAATTACCATCAAGCACAAAAAAGAAATCAAAGAATACAAGCTTGGAAAATTTGTGCGTTCAAATGCCTCTACTTCCATGAACCAAAAGCCTATTGTGAACCGAGGCGACAAAGTTGTTGAGGGCGAAGTTATCGCCGATGGCGCAGCAACCGATGGCGGCGAACTCGCATTAGGACAAAACGTACTCGTTGGATTCCTTTCTTGGGAAGGAGGCAACTACGAAGACGCTATTTTGATTTCAGAGCGCTTGGTTCAACAGGATCGCTATACCTCTATTCATATTGATGACTATACTATTGATGTGCGCGACACAAAGCTTGGGCCTGAGATTATTACTCGTGATATTCCGAATGTTGGTGAAGACAAGCTTAAGGATCTTGACGCAGAAGGCGTTGTCCGCATTGGCGCCGAAGCTAAGAGCGGCGACATCCTTGTTGGAAAAATTACGCCAAAAGGCGAAGCCGAGCTTTCTGCAGAAGAAAAACTATTGCGAGCAATTTTTGGAGAAAAAGCAAAAGACGTGCGTGATTCTTCTTTATATCTTGAGCATGGCGAGCATGGCAAAGTGGTGGATATTAAAATCTTTTCTCGCGAGAACGGAGACAAACTTCCTTCTGGCGTACTCAAGACTATACAGGTTTCCATTGCAAGCTTGCGCAAGGTCCAGGTGGGCGACAAAATGGCTGGACGCCATGGAAACAAAGGTGTTATTTCCAAGATTGTGCCAATAGAGGATATGCCATTTGACGAGAATGGCCGCCCGATTGATATCATCCTCAATCCACTTGGCGTGGCAAGCCGTATGAACCTCGGACAAATTTTGGAAACCCATCTTGGTTTGGCTGCTCACGCGCTGGGGTACAAAGTAGCAAGCCCTGCACTCGACGGTGTTCCTGAGAGTGTTATCCGTTCAGAACTTACCCGCGCTGGCTATTCAGAAGATGGAAAAATTCAACTCTACGACGGCAAAACCGGCAGTGCATTCAATCAAAAAGCAACGGTTGGCTATATTTACATGCTTAAGTTGAATCACTTAGTGGAGGATAAGATTCACCAGCGTTCAATTGGGCCATACTCATTAGTTACCCAGCAACCACTTGGCGGAAAAGCGCAATTCGGCGGCCAGCGGTTCGGAGAAATGGAAGTATGGGCGCTCGAAGCATATGGCGCGGCGCACACATTGCAGGAAATTTTAACCATCAAATCCGACGATGTGCCAGGTAGGTCTAAAGCATACGAAGCTATTATCAAAGGCGAGCGTATTGAAAAGCGCAATGTTCCGGAATCATTTAATGTTCTTGTTCGCGAGCTTAAGGGTTTGTGTCTTGATGTAGAACTCTTAAAAGGAGGAAAAGTTATAAAAGAACAGAAATCACACGAAGGAGATGAACGTTAATGCCACATCCATCTATGTCTACACCATCATCAACAAAAACACTTTCAACCGGACAGCCAGCGGCACGTATGGTTGATTTTGAAGCTATCCGCCTTAGGCTCGCATCTCCAGACGATCTTCATGAGTGGTCGTATGGCGAAGTTACCAAGCCTGAGACTATTAATTACAGAACCCAAAAACCAGAAAAAGACGGCTTATTTGATGAGCGAATTTTTGGCCCAACCAAGGACTGGGAATGTTATTGCGGAAAATATAAGCGTATTCGCTATAAAGGTATTGTGTGCGACAAGTGCGGCGTAGAAGTTACACGCGCGTTGGTTCGACGCGAGCGCATGGGGCATATCGATCTCTCAGCTCCTGTTTCTCATATTTGGTTTTTGCGTGGCGTACCTTCTAAAATCGGCTTAGTACTTGACCTCTCGGTGCAGGATTTGGAAAAAGTTATTTATTTTGCAAGTTTTATCGTATCCTCGGTTGATGAGCAGAAAAAGAAACAGTTGTTAGAGCAGGTGCAGCAAGAGTACAAAAGCAAGAGCGCTCAGCTTGCTCGCGAATTTGAAAAAGCAATTTCCGACAAGCAGGCATCGCTTGCGCACGAAGGTGTTTCTGGCGATGAGTTTACCAGTCGCATGCGGACCGAAAAAGATAAGCTTGAAAAATTGCTTGAGGAAAAAACAGAGCAGTTGACTCGCGCTTTTGAAATGGCGAATCAAGAACTCACGAGCCTTGCGCCAATGCAGATTATTTCGGAAAGCATGTACCATGATCTCTCTCTTAAGTATGGGCATATTTTTGAGGCATCGATTGGCGCAGAGGCGATTCATCAATTACTTTCTAATGTTGATTTAGCTGCGGCGGTTACTGCGCTCGACACGCAGCTCGAAAAAGCAAAAGGCGGTAAGCGGAAAAAAATTATGCGCCGTGCCAAGCTTTTGCAAAGCCTCCAAAAAACCGGCATTCGGCCTGAGTCAATGGTGCTCACCGTCATTCCGGTGATTCCTCCGGATTTGCGCCCTATGGTCCAGCTCGATGGAGGCCGGTTCGCGACGAGCGATTTAAATGATTTATATCGCCGCGTTATCAACCGCAATAACCGCTTAAAACGACTCAAGGAACTGAATGCCCCAGAAGTGATTGTCCGCAATGAAAAGCGCATGTTGCAGGAAGCAGTAGACGCGCTCATTGATAATGGTGCGCGCCACGGCAAAACAGTAACTGCTTCAACGGGCCAGCGCCGCGTGTTGCGATCTATTGCAGACATGCTTAAGGGAAAGCAAGGTCGATTTAGACAGAATCTTTTAGGAAAACGTATCGACTATTCAGGGCGCTCCGTTATTGTAGTTGGTCCAAAACTCAAACTGCATCAGTGTGGTTTGCCTAAAACCATGGCACTCGAGCTTTTCAAGCCATTTGTTATAAGCCAGTTGATTAAGCGTGAAATTGTGCATAATGTGCGCAGCGCTAATCGGTACATTGAGGCTGGGCATGCCGAAGTGTGGGACATCCTAGAAGAAGTAACGCGTGATGCGCATGTATTTTTGAATCGCGCTCCGACCTTGCACCGGCTCGGCATTCAGGCGTTTCAACCGACATTGATCGAAGGAAAAGCTATTCAAGTACATCCATTGGTGTGTTCCGCGTTTAACGCAGATTTCGACGGGGACCAAATGGCTGTGCATGTTCCTTTGACGTTGGAAGCACGGAGAGAAGCAGCAGAAATTATGCTTTCCTCAAAAAACTTGCTTAAGCCCGCAACTGGCGAACCAGTGGTGACGCCAGGGTTGGATATTGTGTTCGGCTGCTACTTCTTAACACAGCTGGATGATGCTATTGCGCCATATAAAACTATATTTTCTTCTGCAACTGAAGCAATTATTGCGCACCATGCAGGCGTGATTACGTTGCACCAACACATTACTGCGGCACACAAAGGTGAACGCCTCGAAACTACTGTTGGCCGTCTTTTGTTTAATGAAGTTGTTCCGGAAAAAATTGGCTACATCAATACTGTCACCAGCAAGAAAGTGCTTAAAGATATTACGAGCGAGTGTTATTATCTGCACGGAGCTGATCGAACCGCACAGATGCTTGATGCTATGATGCGTCTTGGGTTTTATTACGCAACCAAATCAGGTATGAGCTGGGCAATGGCTGATTTGCCAACATTAACCGTTAAAAAAGAAATGCTTGTAATCGCACAGGCAGAAGTTGATCAGATTACCGGCCAATACGAAGAAGGCCTCCTCACCGACGAAGAACGCCATGCGCGTGTTATTGAAATTTGGGCCCGTGTTAAGGATCGGGTTACTGAAGCATCTCAAAAATCGTTTGACGGCAACAAACTCAATCCTATATATACCATGATTGAATCGGGCGCTCGCGGTTCTTGGGGTCAAACCACTCAGATGATGGGTATGAAGGGATTAGTGACATCTCCTTCTGGCGCTACCATGGAGCTGCCGGTAAAAGCGAACTTTAAAGAAGGGTTTGATGTACTTGAATACTTTATTTCCACTCACGGCGCACGAAAAGGACTTACTGACACTGCTCTGAGAACTGCGAACGCAGGATACTTAACCCGCCGGTTGATCGATGTTGCTCAGGATATTATTGTTGCCGAAGAAGATTGTGGCGATACCATTGGTTGGGAAGTAACACAAGCAGACAGCGAGTTAATGAATACTGTTGTTTCCGATCGTTTGCTTGGGCGCGTACTTGCGGAACCTATTACGGGGCCGCGCGGCAAGGAAATTATTCCAGCAGGGGAATTTATAGGGCGCGAAGATGTTGCAAAAGTTGTTGGCATGGATCTCCCTTCAGTTAAAATTCGTTCTGTAATTTCGTGCGTATCGCGCCGCGGCACCTGCCGTAAATGTTATGGGTATGACCTTGGATACAATACACCGGTTGAATTAGGGACCGCGGTTGGCATTATTGCAGCCCAATCAATTGGTGAACCGGGAACTCAGCTGACCATGCGTACTTTCCATACTGGCGGTGTGGCATCAAGCCAAGACATTACACAAGGTTTGCCGCGCGTAGAAGAAATTTTTGAGGCACGCCGTATTACTAAGGGTGCGGTCGTGAGCGAGATTTCCGGCAAAGTAAGCCGCATTTACGAAGAAGGCGGCAATCGCGTTATTGAAATTACTGCGGTTGAAAATCAGGAAGAAAAATATGATTTAGAAGAGTACACCGAAGAGAGCTGCAAAGTTTCTGATGGAGATCGTGTGAAAAAAGGAGATGTGATTTTCTCTGACGGGGACGATGTGGTGAATGCAAATATGGATGGCACCGTGAAAAAGACTAAAAAGTTTTTACGTGTTGTTGCCGCGGCTGGGGACATGATTTCTTATACTGTTCCAGGAACATTCTCTGTTTTGGCACAAGAAGGAGAAGTGGTAAGCCATGGCGATGTGCTCACCGAGGGGAGCGTTGATTTGCATCAATTATACGAGTTGCGCGGGGAAGACGCGGCCAAGCGCTACATTATGAAGGAAATTCAGAACATCTACTCAAGCCAAGGCCAGAAATTGAACGATAAGCATTTGGAAATTATCGCGCGCCAGATGTTCTCCCGCGTGTACATTAAAGACGCAGGAGACACTGATTTTCTTCCCGGTGAAATTGTGGATCGCGCGCATTTCAACGCAGTGAATAGAGATACTCACAAGGCGAAAAAGAAATCTGCCGAAGGCGAAGTACTGCTTTTGGGTGTTACCAAAGCTTCGCTTTCCACTGAAAGTTTCCTCTCTGCGGCTTCGTTCCAGGAGACCGCGAGAGTCTTGATTGATGCCGCTATCAGCGGCCGCGTTGATCATTTGCGCGGGCTCAAAGAAAACGTCATCATCGGACGACTGATTCCGGCCGGCACCGGGTTTGCTTCTCGCCACATACAGGATTAATCTATACTTCAAAACACCCCCGCAGGTAACTGCGGGGGTGTTTTTTGAACTAAAACTCCTTTTCTATACTACTGGTACCTGTTTTTAGAACCGTCACACATATATTTGTAGTGCATATAGGCAATAAACCCCAGTATTCCGCAGGGGATATAAACATATCAATTCTACGCCACTGGGGCGTATTCTGCAACTGGTTTGTATATATTGCAATATATATTATAATATATACATATGAGTACACGCGAACGCAAAGACAAGCACATTCGTAAACTCACACGGTTGGGTGGAAGCTTGGTGGTTTCCATTCCGGTTGAGTACGTGGATACGCTCAAGTGGCGCGAAAAGCAGAAGGTTGTGGTCAAGCGATCAGGCAAAAAGCTTGTCATAACAGATTGGAAGGAGTAGGTATGCAACTTGGCAGACCACAGCTTCGGCGCGTCACTACGTTGGTGTTGGTCATACTTGCGGCAGCGGGTGGTTTTTTGTACGCCAAAAAAGATCAACTTTCCATAGGAACCGGCACACAGCAGGTGGTGGTTGAGTATGCCGTAGACGGGGACACCATCCGCCTTCCCAACACACAGCGCGTGCGTTTAATTGGCATAGACGCGCCCGAGAAAGGCGCGTGTTTCTACGAGGAGTCTCGTGATTTTGCCAAAAGTCTTTTGGATGGCCAAACCGTTATTTTGGAGCGAGACGTTTCCGGGGAAGATATATACCACCGGCCTTTGCGGTACGTGTTTTTGCAGGCTCCGTCCGAATCCGAAGATCGGGTGCTCGCAAACGATACGCTCGTGCGGCAAGGGTACGCCCAGGCAGTGGCCAGCCCGCCGGACAATAGGTATCGGGATCTTTTGGTATCCGCGCAGGAGGAGGCTATCCGCGAAAACCGAGGGCTTTGGGCGCACTGCGAGTACGAGGATTCTTTGTCCGAGCGCCGGGAAACAAACAACGAGCCCCCAAGCGAGGAGTATACCATCAAGGGTAATATCTCAACGCGCGGGTATGGTAAAACCTACCTCATCCAAGGGTGTGACAACTACAATCTCGTAAAAATTGATACAGCCAAGGGCGAGCAGTATTTTAAAACCGAAGCCGAGGCTCAAGCCGCGGGCTTCCGCAAGGCAACCAACTGTCCTTAGCGTTCATCCTCTGTGGTGCGGGCGATAACTACAGTCTTTTACCAATCGAGTCCACAACAGTTGCAATTAATGTTCCTGCGTATGCGAACCCAGCTCTGCTGAGTTGGGCGGAGGCTCATCGTCAGGTTAGCCTTAGCCGCTTATGCGCTGTTAACTGATGTATTCCTTTTTTTGTAGTGGAAGAGCGCTAGAGGGAAAATATTACTATCCCAAAGCTACTTAGTCGTGAGCCCTCTTTTAATCATGGATTCTACCTCTTTATTTGTATTAACATATTTTATTTCAATGTCAGGGTGTTCGTTTTGAAAGACTCTAAAAACTTCATCTACGAAGGATTGTCCAACTGATTTTACATTTTTGAAATCTAAAATTATAGATTTAAATCTTTCTAATCCCATCAAAAGACGTTTCGCTTGTGATCTTGATATAGGGGGGTCATTTGGGTCAGCACTGAGTGCAACCGCAACTTTTGTTTTCCCGAAACCTATTTCTTGATCTGCATATTGATCAAAGATTTCTTTGGGAGTTTTTTTTGATTTAAGAGAAATTGTCATTGCGATATATGTCCCTTTTCCAAAATTTTCATTTTTTTCGGGAGATAAAAACCATTCTTGATTTTGAAAACTATAGTACAGATCACTCGACAAAATAGAAAAGCGGTCAAATATTCTAGAGGTAAAAAAAATTCCCTCGCCTGTATGTTTGGAAGGGTCTGTTGTAAATTTTCCTTTTGAAAGATGAAGAATAGATTCTCTTATTGATTCTAACTGGAGGGCATTCTGTATTTTTTTGAATATACCAATACCATTATCCATTATTGTAATAGTAAGATTGTCATTTTTTATCTCGACCTCAGAATATATAGTTGTCCCTTCTGAATGATCAATGGCGTTATTAAAAATTTCAGTGAAACCATAAGCTGAAATATTTTGTATATTCTGTGAATATTTTAGAAGTAGTGGTTTGATATATTTAGACCAGACTTGATCTTCTGCTAATCCAGGCTTTATTTTTATTGAAACTTTAATTTCATTGCCATCAGCTAAAAAATATCGCGTAGCCCTCGTCTTGCCCACCTTGATTAGATTACCTTCTTTAATTTGTCTGGCGACATAGTTGTGCGCTCGTTGTCTGGAGATTTTATAATTTTTTGCCACTAGATAAACTAAATCGTTTGGGCTTTTTTGAGCCATTTCAAGTATAAAATCACTTATGTTAGTATGCTTTTTGTTCATAGATTTATTGTAAATAGTATATATACCTATTGTAAACCCTTTTATGGCTATTTGTAAACCCCCCCTGGGCGTTAGCCCTATACATCGCCTATAATATGATATTTTAACTATATCAGTTTATATCAGAATAGTGTTTTGGTCCTACATTCTGCTCCCAAGCTTAATTAAATAAAAAAGACACTTAAGTTAAGGTAAAATAATTATGTCTAGTAATTATTAACCAAAAACAAAGATGTCTTACAGTCATTTTAAGCCATTTCAAAGAAATGAGCTATCTGCCTTGCTAAGAGCAGGTATCACACAAATGCTAACATAGAACAAAAGGATATAGGAAAAGCGGTCAGATTAATAAACAATCGACCTCGTAAAAGACTTAATTACAGAACCCCAGCCTAGGTGTTTAGACAAACTAATTAAGGTTTGGAATAGAATTTGAGTGCTTGCCAGCCCAGGTATGTGGTCTATAAAAATTTTAAATTTATCATTCATAAATTTTTTATTCTCTTTGTGAAGCTTCTTTGGGTACCAAAACGTCCTTCTCCACCAAAAACACGCCATCATTCTTAGCTCTTTTTATCATTTCCTCGGTAAATCCGCTTTTACTAAATAAAATATAGTACTCTTTTCTATCGTCTTTATTCCAGTCCACTTTGGTCGCCTTCTTTTTTAGCTCTTCGTAAATATTTATACCCACCAGTTTTTCAGACCATTTGCACTCGCCAAAAATTATTTTCTTTTCTGACGAACTAAATCCTACCACATCAATTTCTTGATTGCTGTCCCAATAACGACCCACTCGTTCAAACGCAAAAATTTTATCTTGCAAAGCAATTAATAATTCAACTGCCACACGCTCGTACACTTGTGCGGTAATACTTTTAAAACCGGAATTTACATTGTCATTATATTTCAAACCGTTAAACATTTTTTCCAGCACATAATCGTAGTTGTCCATTTCCAAATAACTTTTGTAGGGAAAAATGTATTGGAACCAGAAAACGAAAAAATTATCGGAGATTTTATACAAACCCCGTCGCGATTTGTCTGGCTTATCTTCGGTTATTGGCACTTCGCGTTCCACCAGACGTAGATTAATCAACACCGAAAGATATTTATTCGCGGTGGCTTTGTCCAGCCCCACTTCATTCACTATTTCGCTTAGCTTTCTTTTTCCCAGCGCGATGGCACGGAGTATCGCCAAATAGTTTTTAGTTTCGCGTAGTTCTTCCTTTAGGGTGAATTCCACCTCGTTGTATAAAAAGGCGGTTTTATTGAAAATTTTGGTCTTGATTTCGTCAGACATATCTTTGTCATCTGCAAACTGCAAAAGATACGCTGGCATGCCTCCGGTGATAGTATAAATATTGAGAAAATCAGAAAAACTTTTCTCGGGGAAAAATTGTTGCGATTGAGAAAAGTTTAATGGATCAACCAAAATCTGTCCCGTGCGGCGGCCAAACAGGGGAGCACTCTGGTTCAGCGTTTCTGATTCCATCATGGCGATGCTTGATCCGGACAATATTAAAAATATTTTGGTATTTTTCAAATATTCATCCCAGCCTTTTTGAAAAAGGGAGCTGGTGGATTTATCATTTTCAGTTAAGTATGGATATTCGTCTATCGCCAAAATCAATGGCTCGGCGGTTGTTTTTGTTTTTAAATATGAGAATACTTCTAGCCAATCACCAAAACCATTTTTGATTAAAATTTCATCTTTAAAGTAACTGCCAACAATTTGGCCCAACTCGCGCAGTTGATCGGCGGTTGTACGTTTGTCGGCCAAAAAATATATCGCCGGTTTGTCGTTGATGAATTGTTTGATAAGTTCAGTCTTACCAACACGTCGCTTGCCATAAATGATAAAAAATTGGGCAGTATTTGATTGCCATTTTTCATTGAGTACTCTTAACTCTTGTTTACGGTTGATAAAAGGCATATTTTTGTAGTACATTAATTAGTATACTTGTAAGTAGTATACCGTATGAGTATACTATCTGTCAACAGTACCTTTTTGATGATGTATTAGCCAAAAAGTTGAGACATTTTTGGAGTTAATCAAATAAATTTGCCTTAGTGTGATAGAATTTTCGCCCATTTCGCAATGGGCGAAGACACCTAATACCCCCTCAATTCGCTCGCTCGTCGCCCCCCCCCGCCGTTCGTCAATCACAAAAAAACAAATAATCAAAAAATTTATTACACACAACGTTAGGGATATGAGAAGTTTTTGCGGAGCGTACTCGCAAGCAAAAATTTGGGAAAGTAAAAAAGTGGCACATTAATCTTATCAAAATTTTCACTTTTTTACGAACCTCATATGCGCTGTTGTGCGATGTAATTTTTTTCTTAATTATTT
>Ga0066639_10002668_pt1 | contig 15547 bp, 14 predicted proteins | sample CryGeyCG2114_010_2_FD_59504 | JGI IMG/M metagenome (GOLD analysis project Ga0066639, IMG submission 59504) | Groundwater microbial communities from aquifer - Crystal Geyser CG10_big_fil_rev_8/21/14_0.10 | ecosystem: Environmental > Aquatic > Deep subsurface > Groundwater | place: USA: Utah...
CACCCATCATAATTTACAACTTTTATTATTTTTTTAACCTCATTTTTTGGCAATTCTAAATAATGAGTATTCTCTGGAACATAACCGTTTTTAACCTTTCTTATAAATCCTCGACTTATACCAGTATCTCTAAAAATCTGTCGTTGTGATTTTTTTTGATTAATTTCGTACTTAACTTTATTATATTTTTCTATATTATTCAGTAAATCAGACAATAAATTTATTGAATAATAAAATTGTTGCTTCCCATGAGCCCAAGACTCCTCTACCGTTATATTATATTTCTGCCCTGTTACTTTACTAATTAAAAATAAAAGACCAGAAGCTAATGTAGCAGAATTTGTTTTGAAATTTTTGAAATTGTATTTACATTTATTTTTTTTCATTCCATCACAATAATTGTATCCTATTAGAAAACTTTCCATAACATCCAAAGTGCTATTCAATATAAATTTTGGAACTTTTTTATTCTTATATCCAAATATAGACTTATCTTTTGTATAAATGTCAAAATCTCTAAGGTAGGTCCCATAACAAAAAACTTGACCAACTTCGGTTCTATTAAAACCTGAGTAACTTTTTTTATATTTGCATTCCGCATTTTTAGCAATTTTATCCCACAATAAGCAAAATCTTTTTTTCAAATTTTCATCTTTATTTGTAAATCTTGGTACATTTCCTTGGAGATTTCCATCGCCCACTAACATTCCTAAAAATTCCGCTTCCTCCAAGGAAATATTAGTAAAATATTTACTATCAATATTAGGATATTTTATATTTTTAATTTTATCCCCAGTCTTTATGTCTCCTGTTTCTCTTTCTTCATCTCCATCCATAATACAAACATGACTAGAAGTCGCTTGATATACAAAATTTCTTGCATTTATAACCTTTGGATATTTATCTCCTTGATGTGGATAACCCGAAACCCATTTTATTTTTGTCCATCCATTTTGATCCCAAACTTCAATATTTTTATCTGGTTTACCCTCTTGATACTCTCTCTTTTCAAGGTCAAAATCCACCCCCAATTCCGATGTCGCAATATCTCCTATCGACAATATATCTATACTTCCATCTTCTCTTTTAATAATTAATGGCATATTAGACATCAAAGTTTCATGATTGAACAAAATTCCCGAACAACAAAACATACCATATGATTCTCTGTAATTTTTTGTTATATAATGTCCAAAAACTTTTGCGACCCCATATGGTGATCTTGGGTTAAATGGTGTTTTTTCATTCTGTGGTATTGCCAAGACATCTCCAAACTGTTCACTTGAACCAGCAAAATAATATTTAATATTTTTATTTGTTTTTCTAATTGCTTCCAAGCAATTCAGTGCCGCCATTCCGGTAACCTGGCAAGTCAGTATTGGTTGATTCCAAGACTCCCCCACAAAACTATTATGAACAACAATATTCCCAACTCCTATCGCAAAATTTTCTACTTCTTCTACAGAAATATCATACACATATCCATCATAATCAATATATTCAACCTTTCTTCCTTCCAATCCTTGATTTGGTTGATACGTTCTACACTCTCTAAAATGCCAGCATTTTGTATAAATATTTTTGATTTCATCTTTTGTAGAATAACTCTCTATTACAGTATAATCTATATCTAAAATAGAAAGAACAAGCCCCAATTGGCACGCTAATTCATAAGATACTGTTCCATACCTCATAGTATTCCAATTTGTATAACAACCATCCCCAAAAATCATATTATCAAGTATTATTTTTAATTTATCTTTCCTTAAAAAAGGAAACCATTTAGGAAGTTTTTTACAATAGCATTTATCTCCACATATTTTTTTCATTAAACTATAAAAAGCACGAGATTTTATTTGAAGATTATAGCAATCTTTATTGGGTTCTTTTTTACAAACACTTATACACATATTACAGTCCATAAAAGACTTTAATTCCTCTTTCAAATCTTCTAAGTATTTTCTATTGCAATTTGAGACTATCGTTGTATATGTATTATTTGCTTTATTGTAAGAGCAACATCCCTCTGCAATAAAAAAACCTATAAATTTACAAAAAATATCCAAATCTTTTCCACTTAAATTCTTTTTTACCTTCCCTATTTTTCCGCCCTCATTCAGCCATAAGTATTCATCGTCATGTAGATAAACTCCACTCAATTTTAATTCTATTTTATCTTTATATATATCTGGTTCATAATTTAATTTTCTTACATTTAACAGCCAATCATTTTCCGCTAACTTTGAATTAATCTTTTCTTGTTTAATATTCAACAAACAGTGATTTGGAGTAACTTTTATTGAGCCAAATTTTTGCTTTATATGTGCTATTTTGTCTTTCCAATAATGCCTTGATATCTGTTTTATTTTAAAAAAAGTACCCATTCCATTCCAATATCCTAACGCCTTTAACTGAGAAGTGTCTGAAAAATATATAGCCTCTGTCTCAGTCCCATTTATGTTTATTTTATTAATAATTTTATTTTTTATTACTTGTTCATTCCATAAATCCTCTAATGTTCTATATTCTATTCCTTGTGCCGAAAGGATGGGACACATAACGTCATTCGCTACAGACTGAGCAGCAAGATTATAAAATTCGTCTGGATTTGAAATTTCTATTGCATTTATTAAAGAAGATATGTCTGTAACATCTCCATAAAGAAGATGAAAGCTGGGATTGTCTAAATTGTGTCTTATTCTCTGCAAATTATCATTTGCTGTCCTTCTAGCTATGCCATATACACTATAGCCATTTTCTAAAAGAAAATCGGATAAAAAGCTACCATCTTGTCCTGTCACACCCGTTATAAGCGCTCTTTTCATTTTTTATTCTCTTTCAAATTGTTCTTTAAAAAATCTTTATAAGATATACCCAAGCCTTCTTCGAGAGAAATTTTGGGAATCCATCCCATATTAAATATTTTACTACTATCCATAATTTTTCTTGGTGTCCCATTCGGCTTCTCAAGATCAAAAGAAATCGATCCATCAAAACCTGTAACTTTTTTTATCAAAAAAGATAAGTCTTTAATAGATATCTCCCGTCCACTTCCTATATTAATTAATTCTCGATCCTCATATCTTTCCATAAGATGAACACATGCATCGGATAAATCGTCTACAAATAAAAACTCTCTAAGCGGAGCGCCATTTCCCCATATAACAACTTCTTTATCTCCCTTTTGTTTAGCTTCTACAAATCTTCTTATCATAGCTGGTATTACATGACTATTCATGGGATCGTAATTGTCACATTGTCCTATCCAATTAAAACAGCCACCTCTTCCTGCGTATATGATGTGATTTTTCTCGGTTGTAAAACAAAAAGTTGATTCATTGTCAGTTTTTTCTAAAGTAATATTAGAATATTTTACTGTTGCGTTTTTTCTATCTTTTCTTATATTCAATCTCCAGCAATTCCCGTCACGACTTACTTTTCCAATTTTTATTCCCAACAAAAAACAAAGATGAATAAAGTCATTTTTCAACTCATTAGATTTGGTTTGGTATCTACGTCCTGTTTTATTTCCGTCTCCAGACATCATTGCATCAAATAAAATTTGTCTCAAGGAATTGTCAACATTATCTCCAAAAACAAATTTTGGTATACGTTTACAATCACTACCAAATCCTATTTCCTTTTCAATAAAATTAATGAAAAGACGTGAACTTAAATAAAACGAATAGTCGTCTTTACCAAAAGATAAATTCATTTTAGACATCAATTTGTTGATTTTACTATAATTTTCTAAATTACATTTTTTAGATTGAGATATCCTTATTTGTCCTCTTTTCAAGCTGGTATTTTTTTTTAATGTATTTGTAGAAACAGACCCTTCCGATATATACCATCCCATAAATTCAAAAAAATCTTCTGCCTTATATTTTGATGGTGTTATATTGTTATATTCTTTAGAAGTTATACCATCACAAATGTAATCGCCTTTAATTATGTGATGTTGATCCGCATATTTTATTATATCAATTTCTGCAATATTACATTCTGCATCAAATATATTGTGATGGGCAAAAGTTATTTGTCCATACCTTCTACCAATTCTATCTCTAAAATATTCTGCTTTCTTTTTAACAAAATTACCAGATGTTTTACAATACAATTTATGATCAGACGTAACTTTAAAATCAACACTTCTACCTTTAAAATTAAAGAACTCTTTAGTTTTGTTTCTTTGTGTTGCTACAACATTTTCTACTTCTATATCATGTGTTTCTGGATTTAAGGTATACACTGCATCTCCCACATTAACATCTTTTATGTTTTTTATCCCACTAACAGTTAAAACTTCAGTGTCTCCAGAAAAACAAGTCCCATAAAGATTACAAGGTTGACAACTAATAAATCTACACCCATATTCTTTCCAATATGCTTCACACATTTTAATTCCAGCTATTTTTGCTATAGCATAATATTCGTTTGTCGTTTCCAGAGGACCTGAAAGAAGATACTCCTCTTTTAAAGGCTGTGGAGCCTCCCTTGGATAAATACAACTGCTTCCTAAAAATAGTAGTTTTTTTACTTTAGAAATTCTACATGATTCAATAACATTGTTTTGTATTTCTAAATTATTATAAATAAATTTTGCGGGATAGGTTAAATTTGCATAAATACCACCGACTTGAGCGGCTGCTAAAAAAACATAATCTGGACTAATAAAATCAAAAAATTCATTAGTTAATCTTTGATTAGTTAAATCTAATCGATCACGAGTTCCCCCTCCAGTACAATCAAAAATTCCAACTTTTATATTTTCATATCCTTTTCTTTTTAGGGATCTAATTATTGAAGACCCGACCATCCCCCTGTGTCCTAATACTAATATTTTTGAATCTCTTTCCATAATAATTCCTCATTTAATGGCTAATACATTAAGGCTCATTAATCTTCCGTTTTCAATATCCATATGCGGCAGATATGCTTTGGAAAAGTCATCAAAATAAGAGAACTCACTCTCTCTCCAATCATAACGTTCCACAGAATCAAATCCCGCATCTAAAAGAAGATTTCTCATATATTCAAAATCAAAAGAAACATAGTGCTCATTACCTTTGTATGTTTGACCACCATTTAACAATCCCTGGACCTGTTTAATGTCTTTATTTTCCATATAGTGTTCAACCACAGCCTCAAAATCTGGAACAGCAATATACAACTTTCCACTGGGTTTCAAAACACGAAACCATTCAGTAATGGTTTCAACAACCTCATATCTTTTGATATGCTCAAGTACATGGCAAGCATAAATTAAATCAACAGACTGATCATCAAAGGGAATATTTCTAATATCGCATTTGATATCAGCAATAGGATTATATAGATCGTAATTTACAAATCCCTCAAGAATCTTATCTCCGCACCCTAAATGTAATTTATTCATGTTCTGCGTACCTCTCCAAGTATCTATGAAAAAGAACTGGATTATTTTCCAGAATTATATTGTCCCATTTTTTCTTTTCTTCTATACTCATTCCTTGGGAATGAAATATTTTACTTTTACCACGAGACTGAGAAGCATCCCTACCGCCCAATGTGATTTTCCCATAGCTATCTAAAGAATTGTTGCGATGATATTCAATATTACTAAGAAATTCCTCAATCTTTTTTTTATTATAACAGCCTATAAACTTGGTTAATTTCTCGATAGCTTCCTTAGGCTGAAAAACAATGTCCTCATAATATAAAATTATCTTATTCTCCCTCCAATTATCATAATCAGAAATACATTTAAAATAGTTTACTGTGTTCTGATCTTTATGTCTAAGATGAGCTTCTGCGGCATCACGACTACCAAAATGTCTTATCAAAACTTCTTTATAATTTCTTAATAAAAAGATCATAGGTAAAGTATCTTTCTCACTATCAAACATTTTATGTTTCTTTACTACAATATAATCTTTTCCTTTAACATTAGGCAAATGTACTGATTCACATAAACCTAAAGTATCTTTTGGACCCACCCCCCATCTTTCTGGATATCTCATTGTAGGGCAAGATGTCGTTGGTCTATTGCTAAAATACTCAATTAAATATCGTGTCCAAGTATTTCCTGATCTAGGGTATGATAATAGAAAAAAAAACATTATTTGATTATCTTCATAATTCTGTCAGCGAGATAATAAGAGGATAGATAATAAGACTTGTCTGTTGTAATAAAATCCTCTATAGCCGCTATTCTCTCTTCATATTCATCAAAAGTCATTTCCTTAATCCTTTTGAATGCCTCTTGCACTCCTAATTTATCAAGATCCAAAAAGCAGGTACGAGGCACATAATCTGTAATATTTGGCGCTCCCAAATAAATGGGAATGCAACGAGCCACCAAGGCGTTTATAATTTTCTCTGTAACATATCCAGGAACCCTGCTATTTTCTGTAACAAAAGCAAACCTGTATTCGCTCATTTTCTGAACCTTAGGTCTCCAAAGCTCTCTTTGTCGAGATCTATCCCAATCTATCTGCCCCTGATAAGAAGGACTTGTAGACCACCCCATTCCATAAAGATGAAATCCACCACTTCTTTCTCCCTCATTAACAATATTTTGACGAAGATCATAAATGCTATTGTTTCCAGACTTACGCTTATTAGAAATTACCATACAGGATTCTTTGGTCTTTTCCTGCGAAACAAGATTGTCATATTGCAAGGAATTTGGAGTCGTTATATGAAGCCCATCATTCTGAATTGATGTGTATAGCTTTCCTTTCCATTTTTTTTTGTTATTATATATATCTGGAATAATAAGAGGGGGCTCCCACCCAATAAAAATAGAATTTTCAGATCCAGAAAGACAATATCCATTTTTTGCCAATTCTATTCCGTCAAGATTCTTTCCTATTTGATAATCAAATCCGGCTTTTTTCAATCTCTCAAGCCCAGTTCCTCCATCCCAACATTTTGAATCGAGATATCCTTCTATGGACCAACTATCTGGAATTTCATAAATTAACATTCTGACCACCATATACTTCCTGTAAGATTTCCGTTTTTATCTGGATGAGTTGTGATTCCATCTATCTTTAGCCCAAACTGATCGATTGCTTTCTTTACAGTATCAAATTGCCAATCGTGACCAGATAATATTCCACCCCTTTTTATTTTCTTACTCCAAAGTTTCAAATCTTCAAGAACGGCAGAGGTGCTGTGATCTCCGTCGATAAAAACCCAATCTAAAGAACTGTCTTCAAACTCTTCTACAGCTATACTGGAAATATTTCTTATAATATTTGGTTTTATATCAAATCTAGAAGTATGTTCTTTGAATAAATTAAAAGCAGAATCTGACCCCCTGTAATGTTCGTCTTGGGTAATTTCTTCACACCAAGGATCTACACAAAAAATATCATTGCTAATATCAAAACCAGATAAAATAGCACCTGTGGATTTTCCTTTCCAACAACCAATCTCAACAATTCGGCCATTTTTAATTGTTTTTGCTCTTTCAAAAAGCCAGATCATATCACAAAGATCCATCCATCCCTGGACTTTATCTAAAGCATATTTTTCTCTTGCCTCATCATATTCCATATTTCAGTCCTATCTTTTTAAAAATATCCAAAAAACGCTTCTCATAAGTATGTTCTTCCAACATCCTAACATATCCTTTCTGGGAAATTTCCTCTCTTTGATCAGGATTGTTCAAAAAGTGTTTTATATGGTTAATTAGCTGTTGAACATCTCCATAATATACTGTTTCTTTATCATTCAGATACTTCTTAGAATTATCCTCAGTATTCCCTGTAATCATAAAACCACGACACATGGGTATTTCAAAAAATCTTCCATTGATCTGACTAGAAGTATTATCAGAACTCATATTAAGATTAATATTTATTTTACTTCTATTAATAATATTTACATATTCTTCTGTTGTTTCAAGTTTTCCGTTCCCATCAGTCCATCCTCGACCAAAAAGCTTAATATCAATCCCCGCATTCTTAATGGTATCAACAATCTGTCTTCTGTTTGAATGAGCCCCCCCTTGACCTATAAAAGATACCTCAATATCTTTCCTCACCTCTTTGGGCTTGAAATTAAAATGATTAGCAGCGTACTCGGTTCTAATTACCTTATTACCAAAGCCGTCCCTATTGTACCATTGAACCGCAGGAGTATACATAGTTCCCATCCACCTAAAGTAAGGAGCCCATAGCCTTGCATAACTGTGATATCTCATTCTATCATCAGATGACCAGAAAAAAGTATTACATCCAGAGTTTGTTATTTTTTCAATAGATTTAAAATTGGGATCAGTATCAAGCGTCATGAAGTTAGCGAAGAGAAAATCCGGCTTAAACTTTTCCGCCACATCCACAAGCTGCTGGGACATCGAATCTTTAGAACTTTTTTTCATAACCTGATAATAATCGAAAATCTCAAGATCAATCCCCTTCATGTTAGCAAAAGTATCAAACCAGTGAGCATTTTCATAACTGTCCCCCCAAGAAGGATAACCATAATCATATTGATTTGCCACATAAAAAACTTTCATTTCACATTCCTTATTGATTCAGATCCAATATGTCCTATTAAAGTTCTATTATAAAAATGAACTTTCTGACCAGTATAGTAATATTTTTCACACATTGTGGTCTCAACAGTAGGAGGGGGCGCATTTTCTATATTCCAAAGATTCAACCTACCACTCAGACCATTTTTTCTCAAGTGAGGGCGATTGCAGTAATAGTAAAGATTCCAAGAAGTAAGATTCGGTGGACGATTCAATTCAAAATGGTCAAACTCCCCCTCTTTCCTCACCGTCCATCCCGGTCTCCAAAAGTCCTGACACATATTGTCAAAACGAAAAATTCCATCATGCTTATCAACCACAACCATTGCTCCACCGAATATTTTGTCAAATTTCTCTGGTTCAAGAACAGCCCAATCTTCCTCCATATGAAGAATGAATTTTCGTGTAGCCTCTTTATAAGACCAATTCCAGCTATGACCAAGCCCCTTGTTGTGAACTTTAATATTTAAATCAACAGGAAATTGATTAGCCCACCCCTCTGGAACATTAATGTTTCGATCCAAACCAATCCAGTATTCTGCCTTGGGTAGAAAACAAATCAAAGAATTTAGACTCTGCGTCATATATTTAATTCTTTCCGGCACAAGTAAGCACCCTGCCATACAAACCGAAATATTTTCACCCTCATTGATCATCAAAAACTCTCCGTATAATCATAATTAAACTCTGGAATCTTGATATTCCAAATTTTACTCCAATGCTCCCGGCACCTTTTCGCATCATTATAAATCTCATTAGCACGAAAATCAGTATAGCTACCAGATCGGCTATGAAGTTGATAAAGGTACTCGGGAATTACAGTGCCATCAAATTTGTTCAGTATTCTCATCCAATACCAATAGTCTTCTACTAAGCCGTCCTCATACATCCCAACCTTGTCAAAAACATCAGTAGAGAACATAACACTGCCGTGGATAATGAAGTTCATTTTTAGCATAGCAGTTTTAAGTTCTAAGGGAGTCTTGAATCTGGGAGCAAACTTTTCAAAGAGATTCCCTAACTGATCATATCTTTCAGCCCAAGTAGAACTTATTTTAATATTAGGATTTTTCATCATGAAATTTATTTGTTTTTCAAGTCTTTCTGGCGTACTAATATCATCTCCGTCCATTCTGGCGATATAATCGCAAGATTCCGTCTTCAAAAGATGCTGAATACCAGAATTCAAAGCCTCTGCAAGCCCTCCATGATCTTTATTAATCACCACAAGACGAGGGTCTTGATAAGAAGAAACCACCTTTAGTGTGCTATCAGTTGATCCATCGTTCACTATCACATAAATAAAATCTCTATATGTCTGATTTAATATAGATTCTATACTATATTTTATAAAATTGTCAACATTATAAACCGGTTGAACTATTCCTAGCTTATTAATTTTATTTAAACACATTTATTGTAAATTACTATCCAATATTGAAATTAAATACTCAGAAAGATGTCCTCTTTCTATGTTTTTTCACAATCTCTCGACTTCATTTTCGCTATATTCCATTTTTTTTATTTTCTCAATGTTTTTTAAATTTCCATTCAGACCGTATTTTTCAGAAATATTTTCTATCCTAGAAAGTCTTTCTAAAAATTCAATAGGTATACATCTGCATTTCAATGATTCGTAAAATCTATATGTTTCACTTATATTTCCAGGAGGACAAAAAGAAAAGTTAGACGATCTTAAAATTTCCCAAGAATCTATTATTGGATTAGACTCTTTAAGATCTGAAGGAACCTTAATTTTAATTGAATCTACTATTAAAACATCACAAACTTCCTCTAAAAATGGAACCATAGATTTTCTTATCGGATTTGTATGAGAATTAAAAATTGAAACACAATTGTACTTTTTTTTATTTGATATTGTACAAGAAAAATTGTCCGCAATTAAGCTTTCATTTCTTGCGTTCAAAAGATATGGGAAAAAAAATTCTTTCTTTCTGTATGATGGTTTTGCGTTAGAAAAAACTACAGATGCATCAACCCAAGAACTGTCTATATCATTATTTACTAAACCTATGTCGCATTTTTCATGATCACTAACCAAAATTTTTCTTTTAAATCTAGTATTCACACAATGAGCTTGAAGTAAAAAACTGCAAAAACCCAAAGAAAATGGGTCATTATGGTTTTTTAAATGAATGGTAATATTTTTCATACCCAACCCCATTTTTCCATAATATAATTCTTACTTTTATCATGATTTTCATTTGTATACTGAGTGCCTTCCACTGACTTAGATGCATGACCCCAGTGGTGAATATATATGTTTTTCACATAAGCCAATCTCCAACCATTTTTTTCAGCGCTTCTACAATAGTCGGTATCATCCCATTCACCGGGAATATTATCATCAAATTTTCCAATCTGATCTACAACTTTTCTTCTAACAAAAAAAGCAAAACCAACAACAGGCCAGCTTTTAGGAGCGTAATCAAACTTATTTGTTTTAGATACAAGAGCATTAGATCTTTGTTCTATTCTAATGATCGCATCTTCGTCATCAAAGTTTATTTTATTAGGATATTCAACTAACTGAGGATTTCCAGCGAAATTACTTGCCGGACCAGCTATACCAATCTCTTGATGTTCATCCATAAACGAAACGAATCTACCGGCCCATCTTTTTGGAGCATAAATATCGTTATCAAAGAACATAATATAATCAGAATCTGGATGCATGTTTTCAATTCCGTAATTATGGGCATAAACTAAACCATTATTTTCTTCTGGAAGATAAACATGAACTCGATCATCTTCTATAGAAGAGGCCCATTCTCGACTACCATCAGGACTATTTTGCTCTACTATAATCAATCTAAAAGGAACGTCGGTATTTCTTATTATACTTTCGTATGACATCTTAGACTTTTCTAAATTTCCATAACACGCCATAACAATTGTGATCATTTTATTGCTCCGGTTTCTTTAAAAACAATATACAGCTTGTAAATTCTTTTCCAGAAAATATTATTTTTTCTGACTCCTCATAATTAAAATTGTATTCGCCCATAATAAGGCATCTAGTTTGGTCTATAATTCTTTCAAATAATTCTTTTTTAGTGTAAAAGTAACTGCCAGAAAACCATTCAAATTTATCGGACAACTCAGTCCCTATCACTATTATTCCACCAGGTTTACAAATACGAAACATCTCATTAGCAGCAAGCATATCACCATTTTCAGGAACATGTTCTATTGCAGAGAAAGAAACAACTACATCAAAAAAATTTTCATCATATGTAAGGTTTTGCATATCTTGCTTTTCCGAGATATGCCTTTCTGGATTAAAACAATTTTTTTTCCATAATTTACCCCAATAGTTGAGGTCTCCCAAATCACCCCAACCTAAAAAAATATCACTAGCATAAATCTTTTTAACATATTGAGTTAAATAGGGACTAAAAAAGGAATCTCTAGCGCACAACTCACAACAAATTTTATCTTTAAAATCTATATTATATAATGTCAATGCACTGTCATATGCTCTACCATATTTTCCCCAATCAGTATCATTTAAACACCAATTCTTATAGTCATTGTATATCTTTTTAATTTCTGGATATTCTTTAAAGGTTCTTTCCTCTTGATAACATTGATTTAATGGTATTTTATTCATTTAAATTATCCAATATAATTTTTGCCCAATTTTTCCAAGTATACTTTTCCAATGCCAGCTTATTCCCGCTTATTCTAACCGCATCGTACTTATCTGAATTCATTATTATATCTTCGATTTGACTCTTAACAGAATCCACCGATTTCAGATCCATTACAACACACTCTTTTCCATCTCCTATCATTTCATTAATACCATTAACATCGTCCACAAATAGAAGTCCCTTACTTCCAAGTATTTGTGTTACTCTTTCATTAATATACTTATACCCATCAGGTCTAATATGTGTAGAAATATTTATTTTACTATTATAAAATACTTTTCTTGATTCATTAAATGGAACCCATCCTTTATAATGGTCGGGGAAAAATTGTTTTAAGCTATCAGAACCATAAATTCTAATATCTAAATCGGGAAATTGAGATATTAAAAGTTCCATAATAACTTTCCTAGAAAGATGATGATATTGAGTTATACTATTTCCATGATAAAGATTGGTACAAACTAAACTAATATCACATTTATAATTATCATCTTCATCTGGATAATGAACTTCGGGATCAAATCCTGGAGGACAATAAACCGCTTTCTCACATCCATAGTTTAAATAATCATTAATACTACTTTCACAACAAGTAAAACAAATATCAAAATATTTTATTTTATTTTTTATATTTTTATGTATTGATTCGAATTGATGTGGATCATCCCAGGAATACAAAATAAATTTTTTATTTATAGATTTTTTTATTCTATAAAATTCTGGTTCACTTAAAGTTTCGGATCTCCACCACAAAACCACGTCTGAATTTTGACGTTTTAAATCTTCAATTATTTTATCCACATGTTGATCTGAAGATTCTGAAAAATAAAAATGAGCAGGCACAAAATCCACCTCTACCCCCTTACCTCTAAGAGCTTTTGCTGCCCCAAAATAGCCGTCTGCAAGATTATATGAACCCACTAATGAAATCTTCATGTTTTTCCTTCCAATATTATTTCGATAGAATCACTCAACACACCCTTGCTATTCTCTATATAATCCCTTATAACTTCCTTACATCTAACACCAATTTCCTCCCTATATCCACTTTTTTCTGTTAGTTTTTTTATTATTTTAGATATTTCATATATATTTTGATGATCATTGACTACCAGTGATTGAATAGACGGCTCGGAAGAATAAGGAATTACATTCGATAAAATTACGGGTATACCATAATACATATGTTCGGCTGCGACGTAATCAAAACTTTCAGAAATAGAAACTTGCATACCAAAATCAGATAACTGAATCTTTTTGAGATATTCCTCTCTGTTCAACCACCCAAAATTTTCATATTTTTTAATCATTCTATGAGCAGCATCAATGTAAATAGCGTTTGAAGGAGATACCTGATAATTTAAATGTAATTTTAGATTTTCGTAATGAGAAATTGCCACTATTTGTGCCAATAAATTTTTTCTAGAACAAGGGGCGCAAAATAAATCAGTTACACATTCTTCTTCCGATTTTTTTTCTTTCAAAATATTATTTTCTAACTCTTTATTGTCTAAATAAATCGGAAGATAAATTACTTTTTTATTTAATATCTTTAAAGACTCACAATCTGTTTCAAGGGGAATTCCTAAATAATCAATTTGTTTTGTTTCCAAACAGTTCCATACATCAAAAAATCTTGTTATTTCTCCACCTAAATCTATTTGAGTTATCGGAGAACACCACATTAAAATAACTTTTGTTTTTTTAGATGTATTTTGAACAATGGTCTTAATGTTACAGTCCCATCCTCCTACAAATAAAAAATCCGGTGGATCAAATTTTAATTCTTTGATAACAGAAAAAGAAAGATTAGGACCATCAAAATTTTTAACTTTTATTTGGGATTCTGGATATTTTTCTTCAATCAAAGATTTAATGTTGTTTAAGCAAGAAATAACACCAGGCCATGCACTAAAGGTTGAAAACTGAAATTTCATAATGGCTTGGCAGGAAACCCCTACGCCTTCAGGCTGGGGGGAGGAATGCCATACACATATCCTAACCTGCCATCCTCCTTTCTGTTAATAGACTTTTTCTTCTCTCAATTAGTTTGAAAGATTTGCAACTAACACTACCTTTGTTAACCTTAATTCCGTCTAAAGTTCTGATATCGAAGAAACCACTATTTCTTCTTCCGAAGATGTAGTACATCTTACCTTGGTATTAAATCTTATCAAACAGTCTAAACCCCTTTACCTCAAATTGTGCTTGGTTTAACTTCTTGACACCATCTTTCAAGATGTTTGCCTTATGGATTTGCCTGTTATGACATCTTACTTTCTTAGAGAAGTAAAAATAGTTCAATCTTTTGACTATAAGGTTGCCACTTATGCATAATGCGTCAATACGATGTTCTTTTGGCAAGCTGTTGGAGATTCTTATGTTTTTAGTAATATAACCATATGTCAAACTTACAACAGGATACAATTCTTTTAATCTGTTGTAAAAACTCCATCTCATAATCCCCATGAAGGTAGCATCTTTGAACTTTTGACCTCTCTTGATGTTTAATTCTAGCTTACCTTTATGGTAGTCGTTATGGCATTCTTCACACAGAGTAATTAAGTTGCTAGGCGAATCTCCTCCACCCTTCCTACTTTCAATATGATGAACATTCAATATCTTGTTTTTACAACCTTTTTTACCATGACATTGATGCCCATCTCTGAATAACACATACTCTCTAATATTCCAAAAATCCATCTGTTCACCTTACTGATAGTCCGTACCACTGATACTAGGGTTTTTGATCTTTTGAATATCAAAGCTTGCCACTTCAACGATTACTTTTGACACAGGCAATACCTTATATACATTCCGAACAACCGTTAAATGAGTTTGTATTTTGTTTTCAATAGAAGGTGCTAACCATCCCTTGTTCTTGCTCTTAACTCGATTTAAGAATCTTGGTTTCCTGTATCTCAATCTATTTCTTCTAGTCCGTCTATTCTGTCTTCGAGTAGATAATAGCTCAACTACATCATTTCTTAATTGAATATCTGCTGAGTAGAGTTCGTTATTTTCTGTCGTTGCAGACAACCCAATCATTTTACTTCCTGTATCAACGCCAAGGGTAATTTCTTGCTTGTATCCACTTGAACCATGCAACAACTGTATCGTAAATGGTTCTAGTTTAACAACTTTTGCCTTGCTCTGTTTTAATAGTCTTCTTGCTTTAGACGACTTGCAAGGCATTAACGGTTTCCCATTTTGATTTAAAACATAGGTTAACATAAAACCTACCTCCTTTCAGAGTTAAATATCCTTAGACAAGGTTATATAGGTTTGTCATGTCTAACACACTGTTTCTACCACATGAAACTGTTTAATGTTAAACCATAGA
>Ga0066639_10002672_pt1 | contig 15519 bp, 14 predicted proteins | sample CryGeyCG2114_010_2_FD_59504 | JGI IMG/M metagenome (GOLD analysis project Ga0066639, IMG submission 59504) | Groundwater microbial communities from aquifer - Crystal Geyser CG10_big_fil_rev_8/21/14_0.10 | ecosystem: Environmental > Aquatic > Deep subsurface > Groundwater | place: USA: Utah...
CCCGCCACCAATTGAATAGAAGTACACGTCAGAGGACACGGCTATCGCCTCACGCACGTCAGTCCATCCATGTGCCTTCCAGTCACGCATGATGGTGGGGAGTGAGGGGTTGTATGGGTTTGGAATACTGATGTATCCGATACTGAGTATCTTTTTTTCTGGTGTAATAATCCCCTCCGAAAGCGCGGCAGCTGCAAACATCGGCTTCACAATTGATCCAGGGGTATATTGTCCAGATACTGCGCGATCGAGGAACGGAGTACGTATATCATTTGCATACACTGCCACCTCTGCCGCAGTGCCATTGGTAAGTGTGTTGCTATCGAATTCAGGAATACTCGTGAGTGCTAAGATCTCCCCCGTATGCACATCCATGATGATCGATGCTCCGCCGAGAAATCCATATTGCGCGACGTGTTCAGTAAGACGTTTGTGCAGCGCACTTTGCACCTCTGCATCAATCGAGAGCGTGATAGGCTCCCCGTCGACCGCGCGTTCTATGAGCTGCTCACGCACGGTGCTTCCCTGCGCATCGACTTCCACGATTTGTGATCCGTTCACTCCCGCGAGGACAGTATCGTATACCTGCTCAGCCCCTGAGACACCTACCGTCTCGGTGCGCCACCAAAGGCCGTGTTTGTCCGTACGCGGATAGCGCACGAAACCAAGTACGTGCGCTAGCCCTGGAAGCTCTGTGTACACGCGAATTGGATACGAGGACTGTGTCGTGCTTGCCACCGCAACAGGAGCCTCATTCCATGCTATCTCGAGCCCAGTGCGATCATGTATGATGCCACGCTCTGCAAAGACCACGCTGCGCGAAAGACGATTGTTGTTTGAAGCTTCAGCAAAAAAAGCACCGCGCGTTATTTGCAGATCAACAAGACGCACACCAAATACGAGTGCCGCAACAAGAAATACCGAACCAAGTATGCCGAGGGCCCATTTCCCCACAGGCCGCTCTACACGTCCTTCAAACTGACTGACGTCAAGTGCCGCCACGTTGGACGCGTCCATGAGAATCTCCTCCGGAAGAATCTCTCCACCATATACTCGTTTTACACGTCCCATGCCCGTAGCATACATCTTTATACTCTTGCCTGCACCTTGGTCTTTCTATACGAGTTGCTATACTATCGCGCATGGATACACCGGCCCTTGTTATCACTGATCTCAAAAAGAAGTACGCGAGCGGCACAGAGGCACTTCGCGGTGTGTCACTCACCATACCCTCAGGAGATTTCTTTGCACTTCTCGGACCAAATGGCGCCGGCAAGACTACCATCATTGGCATCTCAACAGACCTCGTGACCAAGACCGCGGGTACTGTGAGCGTCTTTGGATATGACATTGATACGGACCCAGAGCACGCCAAAGCGCAGATAGGTCTTGTCGGGCAAGAAATCAACTTCAATCCTTTTGAACGCCCAATTGATATTGTCGTCAACCAAGCAGGCTACTATGGGATTCCCCGTTCTGTGGCCATTCCTCGTGCCGAGAAACTTCTGACCGATCTTGGTCTCGGTGACAAAATGACTGGCAAAGCAATGCAGCTCTCCGGCGGCATGAAGCGCCGACTTATGATTGCGCGGGCCCTTATACACCAACCACGTTTTTTGATACTTGATGAGCCCACAGCCGGGGTCGATGTAGAATTGCGACGCAGCATGTGGGACTATCTCAAGAAACTCACCGCCGAAGGTCTGACCGTACTTCTTACCACTCACTACCTCGAAGAAGCCGAACATCTCGCAAAACACATAGCGATCATCAACAAAGGGATCATCGTAGCGCAAGGTACTACCAACGAGATACTCGCGATGCATGATGATGACGGGACCAGCAGTGATTATCGTGGCGGCAAACTTGAGGAGGTCTTCCTCAAACTCACAAAAAACACCTAGTATGACCCCTTATCAAAAATATATATCTTTCTATACGATGCTCCGCCGAGATGTGGTGCGCATGTTTCGTATATGGGTGCAAACATTTCTCCCAAGCGTCATCACTTCGGTTTTGTACTTCCTTGTGTTTGGTACGGTGTTGGGTTCGCGAATCGGCGATATGCAGGGCGTAGATTATATGACATTTGTGGTCCCCGGCCTCGTCATGCTTGCGGTAGTAACGACTTCATACTCAAATACTTCCTTCACCTTTTTTACATCAAAGTTTTTCGCGCGCTCAATAGATGAAATCCTCGTATCGCCCACGCCGCCGTGGGTTATGATCGCAGGGTTTGTCGGTGGTGGCGTAGTTCGCGGCGTTGTGACCGGTACACTCGTACTTCTTGTCTCGCTTTTCTTTACCGGAATCAATCTTGGACTCCACAACGTCCTCGTGATTCTTCTTTTTGGATTTCTCACCTCTTTGGTATTTGCGCTCGCAGGACTCGTCAACGGTATTTATGCCAAAACCATTGACGGAATAAATCTCGTACCTACTTTTGTGCTTACACCACTGGTCTATCTAGGTGGTATTTTCTATTCAATACAAACTCTTCCAGCATGGTGGCAAACACTGACTCATGCAAACCCACTCTTCTATCTCGTCAACGGATTTCGCTACGGATTCCTCGGCATTACAGACATCGCTCTTTCCACCTCCCTCGCTGTACTGTTTGCCATGATTGCGACGCTTGCTGCTATTAACTGGTACTTGATCCGCACGGGCCTCGGGCTTAAGCAATAAAGCACGCGCTTTTTTGATGTTATTAATTTTGTGACTTATACCCCCATGGGGTATAATCTTCTGGTGGAAAAAGATTTGAACAAAAAACTAATACGTCGTCTAAAAATCATAGAGGGACAAATCCGAGGTCTGCAAAGGATGGTATCGGATAATAAATACTGTATAGATATAATCACACAAACATCTGCAGTTAAAAGGTCTTTGTCGAGTATCGAGGATGCTATTTTGGAAAATCATTTAGATACCTGCGCCACAAAACAAATGGCCGCAGGGAATGCGTCCAAGGCTAGAAAAGAGATATTACACGTATATAAACTCAAAAGATAACCATGGAGCACAACCATAAAATGACTCATACTGCATCAAACAAAATAGAGTACGTGAAATTTTTTGCAGTTATCGCCGGGATTTTAATAGTTGCATACACACTAACCACAACACTACCTTCTGAAACATCATTCTGGGTTACTTACATGCGATTTGTAATGGGTGTTTTCTTCATTACTTTTAGCATATTCCAACTCCTGGGGTACAAGAGTTTCGTAGAAATGTTTGCAGACTATGACCCAATTGCGAAGCGCAGTAAATTATATGCATACGCATATCCCTTTATTGGAATATTACTTGGCATCGCGTATCTGGCAGATGCACTAGCTCCATGGCGCGATTTGGTAACAGCAATAGTGATGCTTATTGGTGCGTATGGTGTGTGGCATAGTATAAAAACAAAAAGAAACGAGGTACACTGCGCCTGCTTAGGAACCATAATAAAGTTGCCTTTGTCTACAATTACCCTTGTAGAAGACTTAGCAATGGGCCTAATGGCCTTGATTATGCTTCTGCCGGCATCTGGTTTTACAGGAGCTACTACACTAACTGATTCGGTAAGATCTTTGGCGGTCGCTCAAGTGCAGGCGGCATACGCAGCAGAAATAACCCCAACGGGAAATATTGTGACCCACAAAATAACGGCTGGTGAATCAATAGCAGAAATAATCAATGGCTATTCGACTAAAGTTTGGACATATAACGGCAGCGTTCCTGGTCCAGAAATACGAATTACATTGGGTGACACTCTTAAGATAAACTTTACAAACAATTTGCCTATTGATACTACCGTGCACTTTCATGGCATACGTGTACCAAATGAAATGGATGGTGTCCCAGGAGTAACTCAAGACCCCATAAAGCCAGGTGAATCATTTACATACGAATTTACCCCAAAGGATGCAGGAACATATTGGTATCACCCACACGTACGAACTAGTGAGGAAATGGGGCGCGGACTATACGGCGTAATAATAGTGGAAGATAGCACTGCGAATGAATATTCCCAAGATAAAGTACTGGTTATTGACGATTGGAGACTCGACCAAAACGGCCAAATAGCAGAGCCTTTTAACAACCCTCATGACACAGCTCACGCCGGGCGCTTGGGTAATGTAATTACAGTGAATGGAAAGACGAACGGATCTTTCTATGCTGCACCGGGAGAGCGTTTGAGGCTGCGATTAGTAAACACATCAAATGCCAGAATTTACAAATTGAATTTTGGAGCTATGGATGTGACAGGAATTGCTGTGGACGGACTGTATGCCAGAGAAGCTTTTGATCCAAATGGGTTCACTTTTGCACCAGGCAATAGGATAGACGTGGATGTAACAATACCAAATGACGCAGATGGAACAGATTATGTTGTGACAGATGTATATACGGAGCAGCAAATTCCTCTAGTTAGAATAATTGTGGACGGAGAGGAGGTTATCAATAAAAATATACATATCCCATTTAATTCTGAGGTTCCTTTATGGGACGGCTTCCGCAATGTAAGCCCTGATATCAGTTATTACTTCGATGGCGGTATGAGTCACATGGGTATGATGGGAACCAACTCAGGAGTATGGAAAATCAATAGTAAGTCCTTTCCAGATTATGATATGGGATCCTTGCCATTGAATGAATTTAGAATTATTCGATTCGAGAACCCTACACTGTTCCCCCACCCAATGCATTTACACGGACAATTTTTCAAAATAGTTTCTCGCAACGGAAGACCTGTGGACGAGAGATTCTTCCGAGACACAGCAATAGTAGAACCCGATGAGGTTTTGGACATAGCACTGGTAGCACAAGACGCCGGTGTATGGGCGCTCCATTGTCACGTACTCGAACATGCTGATGGAGGAATGATGACTCTTGTAGAAGTTGAGTAAGTTTGGTGGACCTGACAGGACTCGGTCACCTCTGCTAAGTATCTTGTTCGCCCTACGGGCTCCAACATACTAAGCGACGCGACCCCGCCGTGCGCTACCGGCTCCACTTCGTTACGCCGGACTTCGTTAGCGCACTCTTTTCGAGTCATGCCATACCCAAGACAAAGCAAAAGCCCCAACGCTGTCGCATTGGGAACTTTGCTTGTCTAGTGGACCTGACAGGACTCGAACCCGCCACCTCCTCAGTGCAAATGAGGCGCTCTACCAGATGAGCTACAGGCCCTTCGGGGATATTCCCTAAGGTGCGGATGCTTTCCGCTGTATAGTTTTACCAAATTCCATAGTTAAAGTAAATGACCCTGTGCGCAATTGCACAGGGCCCTCTTCTGTTCTCGAACTCAGGCCACATAGGCAACTTCCGTCTTGTGCCTTCTGTGCTCAGCTACTCCTCTGCGAACAGCCTCTGCGATCCTTGGATCGAGATGGGCATCGGCAAGCTCCACCATACAGGCGCCGACGCGTGTACTGAATCGCGCGCGCAGAATTTTGTACGCCAAATGGTACTCGATGTAGTACCCACCTGGAGCAAGCCTCTCTGCCGCTTGATAGAGGTTGTAGAGCTCTTCATACGCCTCTATCATTTCTGCATGCGAGTACCGGCGGCTGCCGCCCGTACTCCTCCTCATCTCAAGCCACACGTCGAGTGTGGGGAGTGTGATATCAATTGGCACAAAGTGTGCCCGATAGTACTCGCGGAAAGCGAGCACCGAGAGCGCAGCGACGGCCGCGAAAAAAACGTAGCCGGCGATATCGGAAAGTTCCATTTCCATTCTGTCCTCCTAAATTTTATTCCTACCGCTACTATCACCCAAAATATATATTTTGTCAATATTCCGTTCTTTCGCGTGCCAAGGTAATGAGATGCTCTACAAGCTCTGGTAGTGATGAGCCCACTGCCTCAAGTGCTGTGAGGACAGGAGAATCAGAAGCAAGGCTGGGAAGCGCATTCACCTCCAAAAAATATACTCGTCCGCTAGGGTGCACAATAAAATCACTGCGTGAATAGTGCCTAAGCCCCGTCGCTTTGTGCGCTGAGCGCGCAGCGTCCATCAAGCGCTCTTTTATATCTTGTGCAAAACATCCGGGACACACACCCTCAAAAGATCCACCGTACTTCGCTTCATAATCTAGAAATGCGTTTTTGGTATGTATTTCTACAGGAGGCAACGCATACAGTGGCGTCTCACGGAAATCTTGTAATACGGTGACAGTCGCCTCTGTACCCAAAACATACTCCTCGACAATGACAGCATCATACTCATCAAGTACATCACCAATTGCATCAGGAAGTTCGTGGAGCGTCTGGACAATCCTCACGCCAATCGAAGAGCCTCCTTGCAGGGGTTTTACGATATATGGCGCGGCAAATCGTAGATACACGTCCTGAGCCATTTGTCCGGTTGTTAGATCTTGATCGAGTGTAAACACGAGAGCCTGAGGGATAGCTACATGCTGTCGCACGGCATCACGAGTACGTGCTTTGTGCATCGTCAACCCCGCCGCTTCCGCGCGAGCACCCGTGAAAGGAACACCTATGCGCTCGAGAATACGCTGCACCTCACCGTCTTCCCCGTATGTCCCGTGAAGTCCATTAAGTACCACATCACAACGCTGCAGTGCACGCACAGGCTCTACAGAGCGCCCCCGTTCATGCCATTGTCCACGTCTATCGATAAGTAAGTCTCGTACATCGTAACGCTCTTCAGGAAGCGCCTGCATGAGAGCCGCGCCTGTCTGTAGCGAGACATCGTATTCAGGTGATGGTCCACCCCGAAGCACACCAATGGTAGTACGTGTCATGCACGTAGTATACCAAAGCATACGACTAAATGTATAAAGAGCGCCGCCGGTTGCTTTCGCAACCGGCGGCATGTACTCGTCACCTATCACGGTGACGAGTGTTGTGGATGATTGCAACGACCATCACGACCAGAATGATCGCACCGGCGACCAGGTCGAAAGATGGCACGATATCCATGTACGGTATCAGTTTGCTTTCCACGACTTTTTCTCCGTTTTTCAGCCACATCATTGTGACCTCTTTATATTATAATATAAAGAGGTATGAATGTCAATTTATACCTTGTCTCTTTTCCTGCGGTGTCTAGCGAGTGAGAATCGGTGCGCCTCAGCATTTGCAAGTAGAATTTCGCGCTCATATTGTTTCGCACTAGATTCATCTCCGAGTATCTCTCGAGGCTTATGGTACTCGTCCTTTACCACCGCAACCACCGGTATCTCGATACCAAAGGCCTTTAGAGTCTTCTTGGCTGCATTGAGCTGCCCCTTTCCCCCATCGACTACGAGAAGCCGCGGATATGGCCATTCAGGATGTGCAAAACGACGCTTAAGTAGTTGTGTAAGTGAACCGACGTCGTTGTTTCCTAGGTGGCGAATATTAAAAGTCCGATATGATCCCGCTTCACGCTCTCCATCGAGAATCACCGTCATGACTCCGACGCTCTGTGTGCCGCTTGTGTGCGCGACATCATACCCCTCAACCCGCATTCCGCGTGGAACCTCATCACGCATGCTATCACGTCTAATTAAAGATATGTCTCGTATGTGTGTAAGCGCATGAACCTGACGGCGCGCAGTCGCAGCCTCTTCATACATCTCTTTCTTTGCCAGATTGCCCATTTCCTTCTCAAGCTTCTCTACAAGCGCATGTTTCTTCCCGGAAAATAAAAGCGAAATGTGTCGTATAGTCTGTGCGTAAGAGCGAGCTGACACTTCTCCACTGCACACACCAGGACACAATCCTATCTGACGATTGAAGCATGGCTTGCTTTTCCCAGTCTCTGCACATGGTGCGCACTTATCTCTGTAGGGGAATATTTTTCTGACAATTTTAAGTGCTTCTCGTAATTGTCCGCCCTGCGGAAAGGGCCCAAACAACTCTTTGATATCCTCATCTTTCCACTTGAGCTCAAGCTCTCTCCCCCTCACAACCAGAACCCGCGGGAATGCTTCATGAGTGATGACGAGGTAGTTGAAACTCTTGTTATCTTTCTCGCGAACATTAAACGGTGGCTGATGTTTTTTTATTAGCTTCGCTTCGAGTATGAGTGCCTCGAGCATAGAGTCTGTCTCTTCCCATTTGAGACCCTGAGCATCCTCCACCATCTTTACAATGCGCGGGCCGCGCCCTGCAATGAGGTCGCTTGAGAAATACGAACGCAGACGGTCACGCAAGGAGGTTGCTTTGCCAATGTAGAGAATTTCTTTTTTTGACCCTAAAAAGAAGTACACCCCCGGCGAGTCGGGGATGTTGTACTTTGCTAACTCCTTACGCTGCATGTCTGCAGTGTGCCGTGTGGCAGGCATCCGCGCAAGCGGGCGCCTGCCACATGATTCAAAACGAGACACTGGGTCCACCGAAGTGATTTTGGTATGCCTGCTTCACGTAGTAGGGCAATTCGGCAAGATTGCCATCTCGCTCGAATATGCGCGCGTCTGCGGCAGCCATCTCTCGAGCACATTGCTGACTGACGAATTCAGCATATGCACCAGCGAACACTGGCGTGGTTCCCCTGCATCCATAGTGGCGACCCAATGCTGCGATGCAAGCCTTGGCAGTGACATGTTCAGCCATCTGTTGTAGACCTCTCTGCTAGGAGTTTCCTAAAATTAAATCCTACTCCTCTCTCGCTCCCTGCGCAAGTTGGTTACTCACACCTACTTTGGAAGTCTACTCTCCAGCTCTACGTACGCTTGCATAACCCACGGTGGCAGCTTAGCTCCATTACGGAAGTCTTCAATCGTATGTTCTATCATGCGCACCACCGTGAAAGACGTCGGCTGCTGCCCAAAGACTAGCACAAAAGAATGCCGTATTATCTCGTCTGGATTTACTGTCCCTAGACGCTTACCCAAGCTATCCAAGACGTGGCTTGTGTCATGGAAGCGCCCTGCCCAGTATACGAAGTTTGCAGGCTTCGGTTTGTACGTGTTCCACGCTGCGTATATTGGCGTATTGAGAGGCGGCCGATTGGTCCACCGTTCAATTGCCTGATTAATCGCGTCGGCACGTGCGACTTGTTTTTGTGCAGTCGCAAGAATCTTAGACTTCTCTTCTTTGGTCACGCAGTTCTCCTATGTATAAGATCACTCTAAAATTTTATTATACCATCTCTACCAAGAATCTCTATGCACTATTTACTTTTATGTTTTTTGAGCTCACGCGCGAGGTACTTCCCCGTGTGTGTCTTGGTCTTGGAGACCTGTTCGGGAGTCCCTTTCGCGACCACTTGCCCGCCCCCGATACCGCCCTCCGGCCCAATATCAATGAGATAGTCGGCATTCTTAATAACATCAAGATTGTGTTCGATAACAACGACCGTGTTGCCACGATCAACAAGTTTCTGAAGAATTTCGATGAGCTTGCGTACATCTTCGTAATGCAGTCCTACGGTTGGTTCATCAAGTAGATATATCGTCTTCTGCAAGTGCGGTCGATATAACTCCGAGGCAATCTTTACGCGCTGCGCTTCTCCACCACTTAGTGTGGTTGCTGGTTGGCCAAGCTCAAGATACCCAAGACCTACCTCAATGAGCGTCCGGAGTCTATCTGCAATCGCAGGAATGTCTTCAAAAAACACTGCTGCCTCTTCGACGGTCATACTCAGTACCTCATGAATATTTTTCTTTTTATATTTCACTTCGAGTGTTTCTTTCATGAAACGTTTCCCTGCACAGATATCACAGGTCACATACACTGTTGGCAGAAAGTGCATCTCGACAGCTACGTATCCGTTTCCCTGACAAGCTTCGCAACGCCCACCCTTAACGTTGAATGAAAAACGTCCTGCCTTCCACCCTCGCGCGCGTGCCTCACTGGTCATCGCAAATATATCTCGTATGTGCGTAAACGAACCTGTGTATGTAGCTGGGTTAGATCGTGGCGTACGCCCGATTGGAGATTGATCAATCAGTATTGCCCGTCCGAGATATTCAGTTCCTTCGAACGAGGCGACATTAAACACCTTTGAGGACCGCCAGCGCTTATCAAAGCGTGCCTGGAGATTGCGGTGAAGGAGCTCGTAGAGAAGCGTCGACTTACCTGACCCAGAGACACCGGTGACGCAGCTAAGCTTACCGAGTGGTATATCAACATCCATGTTTTTGATATTGAATTTTTTCCCTCCGCGAATTTTTATCTTCCCACGATCCCCATCACGACGTTTCTCTGGGAGTGGTATTGCATCCTCTCCGCGCAAATAGGCGAGTGTTTTTGAACCACTCTTGTTCGTCTTTGTAGTAAGAAGAGTATCTAGATAATCAGCCGCAATAATCTCTCCCCCGTGCACCCCTGCACCCGGACCGATGTCTACAATGTAATCGGAGGCGAAAATGGTGTCTTCGTCATGTTCCACGACAAGTACCGTATTCCCAAGGTCACGTAAGTTTTTGAGTGTTCGTATGAGTCGATCATTATCCCGTTGGTGCAAGCCAATGGTCGGCTCATCGAGTACGTAGAGTGCGCCCACCAAGCCTGAGCCGAGCTGGCTCGCGAGTCGGATGCGTTGTGCCTCACCTCCCGAAAGCGTATTGGCACGACGGTTTAGTGTCAGATACCCGATGCCGACGTCCCGCATAAAATCAATACGACTCGTAATCTCCTTGATAACCGGGCCTGATATCTCCTTTTCCTGTTTACTGAGCTCAAGTCCTGCAAAAAAGTCGAACGAATCATCAATAGACATGCTGACAAGGTCAACAATACTCTTCCCCGTCTCGTGGTCTCCTCCGAGAAATACATGGAGTGCTTCAGGACGTAAACGTGCCCCCTGACACACATCACACGGTTCGTCCCCAAAGAAGTGCTTGGTGCCCAGTCCCTTACACTCTTCACATGCACCATACGGTGAATTGAATGAGAAGAGCCGCGGCTCAACCTCAGGAAATGAAAAACCGTCATACGGACACATAAATTTTGCCGAGACTACTTTCTCCTCCCCATCTGGTGCAAGTATCTTGATGAGGCCTTCTGATTCAGAAAGTGCACGCTCGACTGCCTCCGCAAGACGCTCCTGTGTGCCTTTCGCGTCATCTTTAAATTCAGTTACGAAAAATTCATCGACGAGTATGTCAATGTCATGCTTCTTGTTCTTGGCGAGATCGACACGCTCACGTAATGACTGCTCTTTGCCATCGATGCGAGCGTGTTCATACCCTTTGTTGAGCATGTCATAGAGCATTTGATAGTATTCCCCCTTACGGCCCACTACCACAGGCGCAAAGATGCGTACCTTTGCATCACTTATAGAAACTCCTTTTATTTTCCTTCCTCCACCAGTACTTTGCTTCACCGTCTCGATGACACGATCCATAATTTCTTCGTTGGAGAGTTTCTTGATTGGTCGATGACACTCGAGACAGTGTGGCACCCCGACACGCGCATACAAAACGCGCAGATAGTCATATATTTCTGTAATAGTTGCGACTGTCGAGCGCGGATTGTTGCTGCGGGATTTTTGGTCTATAGAAATAGCCGGTGAGAGTCCACTTATTTCATCAACATCCGGTTTCTGCATCTTGTTGAGGAACTGACGTGCATATGCCGATAGTGACTCGACATACTTTCGCTGTCCCTCAGCAAAGATGGTATCGAACGCGAGTGAGGACTTCCCGGAACCCGAGAGTCCGGTAAAAACAATCATTGCATTGCGGGGCATCTCAACAGTCACATTTTTGAGGTTGTGTGTCCGCGCCCCTTTTACAATAATCTTCTCTGTCCCTGCAGTGCCCTTACTAGATGGCTTCTTCTTAGCTGTCATACGCAGAGGCACTATAGCATAAGACGCTACTTCTTTCTCGTGCCCTCTTCTAGCTCTCTTATTTCGTCACGCAAAAGCGCCGCAGTCTCGAAGTCGAGTGCTTCTGCAGCCGCGTGCATTTGTTCGCGCTTTGCTTTCACAAGCTTTTTGGTGTCACCACCAAAAGCAGCGACATCCATCTCTGCCATACGTGTGATTGCTTTTTTGCGCACTTTATCGATATCTCCAGTAATGTCAGTAATCGCTTTAATGATGGTTTGTGGCGTGATGCCATGCTTAGTGTTGTAAGCTTCCTGAATCGCCCGCCGTCTATTGGTCTCACCGATAGAACGCTCAAGCGAACCTGTCATATGGTCTGCGTAGAGAATCACGCGCCCATGTACGTTACGAGCGGCGCGCCCGATGGTCTGGATAAGCGCAGTATCGCTACGCAAAAATCCTTCTTTATCGGCATCGAGAATACCGACCAGTGCAACTTCCGGAAGATCGAGTCCTTCGCGCAGCAAGTTGACCCCCACGAGCACGTCGAAATCTCCTTTGCGGAACTGCGTCAGTATCTCAATACGCTCGACTGTCTTGATATCACTGTGCAAATACTGCGCTTTAATTCCCTTCTCTTTTAGAAAGTCAGTAAGGTCTTCCGCCATCTTTTTGGTGAGTACCGTCGCGAGCGTACGGAAACCACGCTTGGTCGTCGCTTCTACTTCTGCGATAAAATCTTGTACCTGTCCGTTATACGAGCCTTTCCCCACCACTGGGCGCACAATGAGCTGCGGATCGAGGAGACCAGTGGGGCGGATGATTTGCTCAACAACCCTACATGATTCAGGATGCATTTCGTGTTCTTGATACGCTTGTTGGATATCACGTATCGCTTGATGATCTTTATTTTTAAGAGCAGTGTGGATAGCGCACGATGCATCTCCACTGTGTTCGAGTTCATATGTCCCTGGGGTGGCACTTGTATATATTGTTTGCCCAATGCGTGCCGCGAACTCGTCGAAAGTGAGGGGGCGGTTATCTATTGCGCTCGGGAGACGAAACCCGTGTTCAACTAAAGTCAGTTTGCGCGAACGGTCTCCCGCATACATACCTCCTATTTGCGGCACCGTAACATGCGACTCATCAATAACAGTGAGGAAATCTGGTGTACCGTCTTTCTTTTTAGGAAAATAATCTATGAGTGAATATGGCGGCTCTCCTGGCTTACGCCTATCAAAATGTCGTGAATAGTTTTCGATGCCATTCGTGTAGCCAAATTCCCGTATCATAGTAATGTCCTGCCGAGTCCTTCGCTTCAACCTATCTGCCTCGAGTAATTTTCCCTCCTTTTCAAATTTACTGAGTTGTTTTTTGAGTTCCTTTTCAATGTCTTTGAGCGCTGCGTTGGTGACATCCTCCGGCATGACATAGTGCTTCGCTGGAAACAGAAACACTGCATCACGCTCTCCTTCTCTGGCACGTGTCACGGCGTCTATCTCCGCGACCTCACTGATACTATTGCCAGTGAATGAGACTTGATAGATAACTCGCTCATTTGCGGGCATGATTTCTACACGATTACCAAGTGCTCGGAAGGTACCGGGGGAGAGGTCTGCTGTGGTGCGCTCGAAGTACAGTGCGATCAGACGACGAACCAAGTCAGCGCGAGAAAGCACACCACCCTTTTCGATCTTTAGATTGATGTTTTCATATTCATCAGGACTTCCGAGTCCGTAGATACAAGAAACCGTCGCAACCACAATGACATCCTTACGTGTAAGCAGTGCCTGCGTCGCCGCGTGCCGCAGGCGCTCGATATCCTCATTGATCATCGCTTCTTTCTCGATATAGGTGTCGGATGTTGGCACATATGCCTCTGGTTGATAGTAGTCGTAGTATGAAACGAAGTATTGCACCGCATTCTCAGGAAAAAACTCTCTATATTCTGCCGCAAGCTGTGCCGCAAGTGTTTTGTTGTGTGCAATGACCAGCGTTGGTTTGCCATAATTGGCGATTACATTTGCCATACTGAACGTCTTTCCTGAACCAGTCACCCCCAGAAGCGTCTGATGCTCCCGCCCTTCGATGAGTCCCTTCGAGAGGGTCTCTATCGCCTTGGGCTGATCTCCACCCGGCGAATAAGGAGTATGAAGTTTGAAGGTCACGCACTCAGTGTGCAGTAAAGTACAGCCCTACGCAATGCTGCTCTTTCCTCTTGACGATCCTCTTGATATATTCGATATAGGATCATAAATATGGAGAAATTGTCATGGGAAAGTCCAAAGGTAAAGAGCGAAGCAAACAAGAAGCGCGCACTGACGCCGACTACGCATTTCGTGCGGCAGAAATGGACGATGAGGACCCTGTTCTTGTTCGCGGGAAATACCACCGCAGCTACACCGGCAAGCGGCCCTTCCAGAGCATCTCTCAGCAGGAGCTCGACCCCGACTGACGAAAGCGCCCGCAGCAAGCTGCGGGCGTCCTTCTTATGATACCGAGAACCTATCCTTTAGTGTCTACGATAGTGATGAGCTCCACATCAAAGTGAAGTGTGCTGTTTGCAGGAATTGGCCCGATTGCCTGCTCTCCATATCCAAGCGATGGCGGAATGGTGAGCGTGCGCTTACCTCCCTCCTTCATGCCCGTGATACCAAGTTCCCATCCCTGAATAACTTGCCCTGCACCGATTGTGAAGGTGAACGGTGCTCCGCGGTCATACGATGAGTCAAAGACAGTACCGTCATCGAGTGTACCTGTGTAATGTACGGCGACTGTCTGTCCCTGACGTGCCTCTGCGCCAGTACCGACAACAGTGTCTTCCACGCCAAGCTCGACAGTTCCTGCCGTCTCGCTAGATGTAACTGCTCCTGCTGCTTGTGCTGCTTGTGAATCTGCGTCTCGGTTATTTACCATAAACCATGCAATGATGAGAAGAATAATGAGGACCGCTGCTGAGATCCAAAGGGTTTTTTGCTCGCCTGAGCCGAATCCTTTCTTGTTTTCTTGATCCATACTTTAGTAGCTAATGAATATATCTGTAACTGTACCGTCTCAAGATAAAAACGCAACTTTCCTATATATTCCTGCTGTCGTATGCCCAGTGCAGAAGTGCCTGCCGCTGCTTTGGACGACATGCTAGGTCACCAGGCTGGCAATTTTTCACAATGGCGCCCGCATGTCGTTGGATTGCTTTCCATCGCTTGATTTGTCTCTCATCGTCATCACACCGGCGTCCCAAACTATATCTACAGTACCACTGAAACCATCCCTTAGGATCAATGGGGTTTATCCACCCCTTCTTTTGCCACACTTCCAGCGGCTGGCTTGCATCAACATTAAAATAGTTGAGCGAACAATCCCTATCAATCGTTGCGATTTTAGCATCTACAAACCATTCCTTCGGTAGGTCACCTGGTATGTCGTCGAAATAACTGCCACAAAACACGCCGAGCTCGAGCATTTCTCGTGGAGTGAGATCTGGCTTAAATTCATCGTGAATGCTTCGTTGTTCTTTCATAAACTCCTTAACCAAAAAGACTCCCGTAAGAGTCTTTTTAGTTATATGCGCGAGTGAAGGGACTTGAACCCTCGGCCTCGTCCGTGACAGGGACGCGCTCTAACCAGCTGAGCTACACCCGCAATGGAGGGATTGTACATTATTTTCTCCTTCTAATAAAGTAGGTCGCTACATCCTTCCATGAGACTGCTGCCCAGACGAGATTGAGGATAATGAATGGCAGGCTGTTGGTGAGATAGGCAAAGATAATTAGGATTGTGCTCCCGATAGCATTACCAAG
>Ga0066639_10002675_pt1 | contig 15509 bp, 12 predicted proteins | sample CryGeyCG2114_010_2_FD_59504 | JGI IMG/M metagenome (GOLD analysis project Ga0066639, IMG submission 59504) | Groundwater microbial communities from aquifer - Crystal Geyser CG10_big_fil_rev_8/21/14_0.10 | ecosystem: Environmental > Aquatic > Deep subsurface > Groundwater | place: USA: Utah...
TTTATGAGAAAAATAAACTAGCAGAACAACTACTAACAGAAATAAAGCTAAAATCCACTCATAGGTCAAATTCATCAGAGTCTGGCTCAAAATCTTTTAATGTTTTTGATTTTTTCCCGGCTATCTTCCTTATAATTGCTAAAATGATACCCGCGATAATATAAACCCAAGTAACAACTAAAAATACAACAGCAAAATAGTGAAGAATCCCATATAAGAATAAGATTCCTAATACAACAGTTATAAATGCCAGATTAAATGATGGAATTTGAAAGTTCAATGCTTTTAAACTTGGGAACTTCCATTTACTAAGCATTAAATATCCAATAAGAACGTTGACTACAGTAAGTGAAATCGCCCTTATGTTTTGATCTATCTCAAAGTATTTAACAAAAAAAGGATATAAAAAAAACAAATTTACTGAAACTGATGCCGCAGCTGCAGCGGGTATTGGTAGTCCTGTAAAATGCTTTTTTTCATCATTCATTTTAATAATATCTTTTTTGCCATCGGCTGCTTTAATGTTAAACCTAACTAGTCTTAATACTCCACATAGTGAATATACCATAGCCCCAGTAGCACTAATGAATGAAATAAAAGTGCCCTGCTCCAAAGACAAACTTTTCAAAGCTAAAACTGAAGGAGCTACTCCAAAAGAAATAGCATCAGCTAATGAATCAAACATAACTCCAAACTCGGACTCTGCTCGAAACACTCTAGCAAAAGCACCATCCATAAAGTCGGCTAATGCTGCTAATAAAAGTAAAAGGGCTGAGCTTAAAATCACTTCGTATTTACCGCTTCCGGGCTCTACCATGTTTACTTTAAAGATTACAAAAAGCCCACAGGCTAAACCGAAGGCTGTAACAATATTTGGGATAAGGTGTACTTTTCTCATATGCACTTTTGTGAACTAAAAACTACGATTATCATACCATGAAAATATTTGGAATTGAAAGGTTAAAAAAATATCTAGCCACTTTTTTTTGATAGCTATTTTTTACAATCTCTAAAAACATTTTTTTTTGTAGACTAAAACACTAAGGCACAATATATAGTATATATAAGATAAACAAGATACTAGATGTGGTATCCTTAATTTGTCTATGAAAACCATCAATAAGTCAAAAAGAGCGATCATATGAATAAAAGTTTTTCTGTTTTAGAAGAAGAAAAAAAGAAAGCAAATAACAACTTGTACACAGTTGTTAAAAGAAATGGGACTTTAGTTCCATTTAACCGAGCTAGAATTTTATATGCATTAGAATCTGCATTTAGAGATACAAAAAAAATTCCCAAAGAAAGCCCTTTAGAAGAAGAATTACAAAAAGTAATCGAAAACTTAACTGATATAATTGTTAAAAAGATTTTAAAACTAGCTTCCAAAGGAACACGTTTGACTGTTGAGGGTATTCAAGATGTAGTTGAAGTAACACTTATGAAAAACGATTATCATGATGTTGCCAGGGACTATATTATTTATCGAGATCACCGAAAACTTGAAAGGGATCAGTCTCTTTCTAATTTAAAGATCTTAAGACATGACAAATCAACACTTGTTAGATTTAATCCAATAAAAATCACATCTTCAATCGAGCAGGCATTTCGTAAAACAAAAAAAATTCCAAGTGAAAGCAATACTCCGGAAGAACTTATCGCATCAGTTAATGAACTTACAGAAAAAGTCTTAGAGAATGTAAAAGAAGCTGTTAAAAATGAAGAGACTCTGTCAGTTGCTATGATTCAAGACTTTATTGAAAACCATCTAATGGAAAGCAAGTTTTTTGATGTTGCCAAAGATTATATTCTTCAAAGAGCTGAAATAGAAAAAGACTTAATTGAAAGACACAAAAAATATACCGACACTGCAAGTGATAAAAAAAGAAAATTCAAAGTTAAAACTATAGAAAACACAGAAAAAACCATTACAGAGGCTCAGATAAAGCAAAAGATTTCATTTGCTTGCAGGTCTTTGGACAATTTGGTTTCTGCGTCAGATATTTTTGAGACATCTGTTTTAAACTTTTATGATGGCATGAAAGAAAATGAGCTAGATCTTTCAAATATCATGGCAGCAAGAAGTAAAATTGAAAAAGAACCAGCATATAGCAAAGTAGCTGCCCGTCTTTTGCTGGATTGCATCTATAGAGAGACCTTGCAACTACCGTCCTCTGATCCATCTCTAAACAAGACGCATAAAGGCTATTTCAAAAAATACATCAAAGAAGGAATTAAATTAAAAAGACTCTCTGAAAATCTCTTAAGCTTTGACTTAGATGAGCTGGCATCTGCTATTGATTTAACTAGGGATGATCTTTTTTCATATCTTGGCCTTCAAACACTTTATGACAGATATTTCATTCATCATGAGAACAAAAAGCTTGAAACTCCTCAAATTTTTTGGATGAGAGTCGCGATGGGGCTTGCTATTAATGAAGATGAAAAAAATAAAAGAGCTATTGAGTTTTACAATATCTTGTCCCAGTTTTATTTTACATCCAGTACTCCTACGCTGTTTAACGCTGGAACATGTCATCCTCAATTATCTTCTTGTTACTTATCAACTATAATGGACAACTTGCATAACATTTTCAAAGTTGTAGCAGATGATGCTCAACTATCAAAATGGGCCGGCGGTCTTGGAAATGATTGGACAAATGTTAGAGCTACAGGATCTGTGATTAAAGGCACTAATGGTAAATCTCAAGGAGTTATTCCCTTTTTAAAAGTTGCAAATGACACTGCTGTAGCAGTCAATCAAGGAGGAAAAAGGAAGGGAGCTATGTGCGCTTATTTAGAAACATGGCACCTTGATATTGAAGACTTTTTAGAGCTTAGAAAAAACACCGGTGATGAAAGAAGACGTACCCATGATATGAATACAGCCAACTGGATACCAGATCTTTTCATGAAACGCGTAAAAGAAAAAAAAGAATGGACTTTATTTAGTCCGAGTGACGTTTCAGATCTTCATGATCTTTATGGGAAAGCTTTTGAAAAAAGGTATCAAGAATATGAAAAAATGGTAGATGATGGAAAAATAAAATTATTCAAAAAAGTTGATGCTTTTTCTATTTGGAGAAAGATGCTCAGCATGCTTTTTGAAACAGGTCACCCATGGATTACTTTTAAAGATCCATCAAATATCAGATCACCTCAAGACCATGTAGGTACTGTACATTCGTCAAACCTTTGTACTGAGATATTATTAAATACCTCAGAGACTGAAACTGCAGTTTGTAACTTGGGATCTGTAAACCTAGCTAAACACATGATTGATGGAAAAATTAATGAAAAACAGCTAGCTGTTACCATAAGAACTGCCATTAGAATGTTAGACAACGTTATTGATATCAATTTCTATCCAATTTCAGAAGCTAAATCATCTAATTTGAAACATAGACCTATTGGTCTCGGGTTAATGGGCTTTCAAGATGCGTTATATATCAAAAAAATAAGCTATGCATCAGCTGAGGCCGTTGAGTTTGCGGATAATGTAACTGAAATGATTTCATACTATGCAATCTTAGCATCGAGTGAACTCGCAAAAGAAAAAGGCAAATACTCAACTTATAAAGGTTCTAAGTGGGAGCGAGGACTACTTCCAATAGATACCATTGAGCTTCTTGAACAAGAAAGAGGCAGCGATGTTAAAATTGATAAGTCTAGTAAAATGGACTGGAGTTCTGTGAGGGAACACGTCAAAAAACATGGTATGAGAAATTCCAATACAATGGCAATAGCACCTACGGCTACCATTGCCAATATCACTGGGATTACTCAGTCTATTGAGCCGATGTATAAACACTTATTTGTTAAGTCTAACTTATCTGGTGAATTCACAATCATCAACCCCTATCTTGTAGATGAGCTTAAAAAGCATAACCTATGGGATGATGAAATGATTGACGATCTAAAATACTTTGATGGTTCAATTGCCGAAATTGAAAGAATACCTGATGAGATCAAGAAAAGATTTCCGGTTGCTTTCGAAGTTGAGCCTGAGTGGCTAATTGAATGTGCAAGTAGAAGACAAAAATGGATCGACATGGGACAATCGTTAAACCTTTATTTGGCTGAACCTAGTGGAAAAAAACTTTCCCAAATGTATATGCTGTCTTGGGAAATGGGCCTTAAGACTAACTACTACCTAAGATCTTTAGGTGCTACACAAATTGAAAAATCTTCAATGGATATTAATAAAAGAGGAATTCAGCCACGCTGGATGAAAAATAAATCTGCATCCGGAGACATTAAAGTCGACCGTGGTGAAAAACCTGTACCTGTCTGTAATTTAGAAGAAGGCTGCGAAAGCTGTCAATAAGAGGAGAAAATAATGACTTTAGAAAAAAAAGAAAGTTCTGAAGCCCATGATGAAATGGGAGGAAAAACAAAAAGGGTAAAAGTTACCCAAAAAAGACTGATCAACTGTAATAAAGTAGATGTTAATCAGTTAATGCCTCTTAAATACAAATGGGCGTGGGAACACTACCTGAATGGCTGTGCAAACCACTGGATGCCAACTGAAGTTGCAATGAACAAAGATATCGAGCTTTGGAAGTCCAAGGAACTTTCAGATGAGGAAAGAAGATTGATCATGAGAAACTTAGGTTTCTTTTCAACTGCAGAGTCTTTAGTTGGAAACAATATTGTTTTAGCAATATTTCGCCATGTGACAAATCCTGAAGCTCGTCAGTATCTATTAAGACAAGCTTTTGAAGAAGCCATTCACACTCATACTTTCCTATACATTGTAGACTCACTTGCTTTAGATGAAGGCGAGGTGTTCAATATGTACAATGAAATTAACAGTATCTACAACAAAGATAATTTTGAGATGAAGCTAACTGAAGACATCTTAAAAGATGACTTCTCAACTGAAACTGATGAAGGAATCCAAAAATTCCTCAAGAATTTGATTGGTTTTTACATTATTATGGAAGGAATTTTCTTCTATAGTGGATTTGTAATGATTTTATCTTTTTTAAGACAAAATAAAATGGTGGGTATTGGGGAGCAATTCCAATATATCTTAAGAGATGAGACCATTCACTTGAATTTTGGAATTGACCTTATCAATGGGATCAAACAAGAAAACCCTCAAGTGTGGACAGATGAGTTCAAAGAAGAAATGACCGAGCTAATCAAAGAGTCTGTCGAACTCGAGTATCAATATGCTGAAGATTGCCTACCCAATGGCATCCTAGGCCTAAGCGCCCCTATGTTCAGGGAATATGTCCAGCATATTGCTGATAGAAGGCTAGAAAGGATTGGACTAAAACCTCAGTATGGTTCTAAAAACCCATTCCCATGGATGAGTGAAACAATCGACCTTGGTAAAGAAAAAAACTTTTTCGAGACCAGAGTCACTGAATATCAATCAGCTTCAAACCTTGTCTGGGATTAATTCCCCCCCCCCCTTAAAGGCGCTTCTCAATAGCGCCTTTTTTATTTTAATTTTAAGCCTTTAATTCTCAATTAATAAATAAAACTATTAGATAATAATAGTTTATTAAATTGATTAATTTTCTATAATTAATTTTAGAAAGAGATATTACAAATGAGCGCTGAATATAGAAGATCAAATGACAGATCATTGAAGAAAGAGGTCTTGCAGACAGAATTAGATATCAATAAACAAATGCAGACAGCTCTACAACTGAGGATTTCAGCGGTCAAAGAATTTAATGAGCCTAGGATTGCTACCTTTTTTTCTCAGGCTTATAAAGACCAAATTGAATTAGATGAGCTCAAAATAAGAGAGCTTGAGCTAATAGAGCAAATAAAAAATGCGAATAACTAAAAAGTTTTACGTAAAATTAATTGCGTAGATAAACAATGGAGGAAAAAAATGCAAAAACATCACGGAAATCCAAATGAGAAAAAAGACTTAGAGCAAAAAGCTAAACAACTTGATAAAGCATGCCAAAAATTAGATTCTGACTTACATAAAAAAAGCATTGATGCAAAAACTCTACAAAGAGATTGTCAGGAAATTTGCCGAATTGGGCAAGAGTGTGAAAATTGCTGTAAGAAAATGCATTAAGTTCTATGAAACGGAAGATACTTTCAAATAAAAAGAGTAAAAACCCTTACTGGAAAACTTTTAATTCAATGCAAAGTGAATTGAAAAAAGCCAATGATATTTTGAGAAAAGACTTAAAGAAAAAAAACATCGATTGGCAAAAAGTTCAAAAAGATAGCAATAAGTTAATGCTCTTGTTAGGAGAGTGTAATTATATTGCGCAAGAATGTAAGCATTGCAAGAAAAAAGGAAAATGGGCTTAAGTTGGCAAAAAATCTGCTTATCTATAAATTAGATTAACTTTATATAGAAAAGAGATAATATGCCAAATTTAGAAAAAGTAGGAAGCTTTTATAAGTCTTTTGTAGTTACTAAGTATCTTCCGATTAAGGAGATAAAGTGCACCCTCATTGAATGTATTCATGAACCTACGGGTGCACATATTATGCATCTGAAAAATGATGATAGTGATAACTTATTTTCACTACTTTTCCAAACTATTCCAAGTAGCTCCAATGGAGTTGCTCATATTTTAGAGCATATTGTCTTATGTGGTTCTAAAAACTTCCCTGTAAAAGATCCTTTTTTCTCAATGACTAGAAGATCTTTGCATACTTTTATGAATGCATTTACTGGCGCTGACTTTACTTGTTATCCTGCAAGCTCACAGGTAGAAAAGGACTTTTATAATTTATTAGAAGTTTATTTAGACGCTGTCTTTAATCCAATGTTGAAAAAAGAAAGCTTTTTACAAGAAGGCCATAGACTCGAGCTTCTAAAAGAAAAAGGGCCTCTTCAAATTAAAGGCATAGTCTACAACGAAATGAAAGGAGCTATGTCATCTGTCGATTCAAGAGTTTGGCAATCAATCTTAGCCAATCTAACTCCTGATCTGCCCTACGCTTACAATTCCGGAGGAGATCCTTTTGTAATAACTGAACTTACCCATCAAGAATTAATTGACTTTCACAAAAGATTCTACAGTCCTTCTAGCTGTACTTTTTTCTTTTATGGAAACTTAGAAACACAAAAGCATTTAGATTTTATCGATGAAAAAGTTCTAAAAGATGCAAGTAAACAGCAAAGTATTTATACCTTTGATGAACAGAAAAGATTTGAAGAACCTAAATCTGTTAATGACTTTTATCCCATTTCTCCTGAAGAAAAAAACAAAGCTAAAAACATAGTCAGTTTTTCTTGGCTCACAACTAAAGCATCTGACCAAGAAAACCTTTTAGTGCTATCCTTAATCGATCAAGTTCTAATGGGGACAGATGTCTCCTATCTAAAAAATGAGCTACTAGAGTCTAATTTAATGACTCAAGTTGACTCTTACTTAGATTTAGAAATGAATGAAGTACCATGGATAATTACATGCAGAGGAGTAAATAGTTCAGACGTTTCAAAACTTAAAGATTTATTACTAAAAAGCCTCAACAAAGTTGTTAAAAATACCATTTCTCAAGAGGCTATTGCCTCTGCTATTCATCAACTAGAGTTTGCTAGAACAGAGATCACTGATAACTCTTACCCTTATGGGCTATCTCTTTTTTTTAGGTCAGCAATAGCCCAAAAGTATGGAGCTTTTCCAGAAAATGCACTAATGATCCATAGCCTTTTTGAAACTTTAAGGCAAAAGACAAAAGATCCGAGTTATTTACCTTCTATCATAGAAAAATATTTTATTGAGAATACTCACTTTCTTACATTGAATATGCAACCTAGTGAAACGCTCTTAGATGAAGAGCTTTTGTTAGAAAAAGAAAAAATCAAAAAGATCGAAGAAAAGCTAACAACAAAAGAAAAAAAAGAACTCATAAAGCAGTCTAAGCATTTAGAAATATATCAGTCCAATTTAGAAAACCAGTCTTTAGAATGCTTACCCAAAATAAGTATAAAAGATGTCCCAAAAGAGATAAAAGATTTTGATCTATCTCATGAGAAAAAAGAAGGAGTTGATGTTTTCTTTCACGATGTATTCACCAATCAAATTGTCTATGTCGATCTATTTTTTGATCTACCTAACATTGAAAAAGATGACCTTGGATATGTTTCTTTATTTTCTGTTCTTTTAACTGAGCTGGGGTGTGGAGAGTTCTCATATAGCCAGTCATTAGAATATCAAGAAGCATACACTGGAGGGATAAGTTCAAATATATCATTGCATATAAGCTCCGATGATTATAATAAACTAAGGCCTAGTTTCAACATTAGAGGAAAAGCCCTTTATAGAAATACAGAAAGGCTGTTTGAAATCTTAAAGACTTATTTAAAAGAACCAAAATTAGATGATTATAAAAGGATCAAACAGTTGATCCTTCAACTAAACACTTCTTTAGAGAACAAGCTAACTAATAATGCAATGCAGTATGCAGCCATTTCATCCTTAAATGGTCTATCTATTGGATCTTCAATTTATAACCAATGGCATGGAGTTCCTTTTTTCAAGTTAGTCAAAAAGATAGCTAATAACCCTGAAATAGAAATTCCTCTACTTATTGAGAACTTTAAAAAACTTAAAAAACAGCTGCTTTCATTAAATCAGATGCATTTGGTGATTAGCTGCGATAAAACTCATTATGAGAAAATAAAAAAAACCGACTTTTATAGTTTAAGTTCATTGAAAAAAAGCCAAATTACGCCCTGGGTTGGAGATTATAAGTTTGAAGCAGAAAAATCACATGCATATACAATACCCATATCAGTTGCTTTTTCTTCTTTAGCTTTTCAAACTGTAGGTTTTTCAGATCCAGCATCTCCATATCTTTTAATTGCAACTGAACTAATGGAGAATTTGATTCTCCACAATAAAATTAGAGAAATAGGTGGAGCTTATGGTGCTGGGGCTAGTTACTCCCCTACTTCTGGACAATTTTATTTTTATGGATATAGAGATCCACATATCCGTAACACTGTAGAAGTGTTCCATGAAGCTATTGAGAAAATAGCTAATGAAAAATTTACTGAATCAGATATTGAAGAGGCAAAGCTAGGAGTAATCCAATCAATTGATGATCCTGTTTCTCCTGGATCAAGAGCGCATACAGCATATATTTGGAGAAGGACAGGAAAAACCACAGAACTTCGCCAAGCTTATAGAGAAAAAATCCTCAAAGCCAAAAAAGAAGATATTGCAAAAGCTGTTGAAAGATATCTTCTTTCACAAAAAACCAAAGGAAAGCTAGTTAGCTTCTGCTCTAAGGAACTTTACAATAGCGATCTTGGAGATAATTTTCTTAGATTTCAAATCTAAGGAGTTTTGATATCATCAACAACTTCAAAATCAATAAAAATGATTCTCTAAGAGAATCATTTTTATTTTTTATAATTTTTAAGAAATTCCTCTAAGTCTAAAATAGCAATTGCCATGAAGTGAATATTGTGAAATTCTGTTCTAATAGATATAATTTCTCTAAAAACCCTGGAGGTTGGATATGAAATTTCAAATCTTCAAATTCTTAACTGCAGTTTCAATTGGATTATTAGCATGCAATCAATCTTTTGCTGCAGGTATTAATAGAAACCAAGATTCTACGCTTTATCTTTCTAAAGATGAACACAAAACTATTGATAGTGGCATAGAAGATGAGGATCTAGCTTTAAATACTAATGGTAAAAAATATTTACTTGAAACATCTCAAACATTTACTAAAATCGGTAAAAGTGCGGTACCTGCTGCAGTGTTTATTAAAGCTACAATAAAACAACAACAAACCCCATTTTCAAGAAATGATCCATTTGACTTTTTCAGTGACGAGTTTTTTCAAAGATTCTTTGGAGGGCCCACATTCAGAAATAGAGAGCAAAGAGAAGCTCAACAATCTCGGGGGTCTGGATTCATTATTTCTCCAAATGGACATATTTTAACTAATCACCATGTCGTAAAAGACACCAGTGAGATTATTGTAGTCTTAAATGATGGTAGAGAATACAACGCAACGGTTATTGGAACTGATCCTAGAACCGATTTAGCGGTTTTAAAAATCGATGAAAAAGACCTAGCTTACTTAAAGATGGGTGATTCTGACTCGCTTGAAATTGGTGAATGGGTAATCGCTATTGGAAGCCCTTTTGCTTTAGAAGCATCGCTAACTGTTGGTGTTGTTAGCGCGAAAGGCAGGCAAGATCTTGGAATTACTACTCTAGAAGACTTTATACAAACCGACGCAGCTATCAACCCCGGTAACTCCGGTGGCCCTCTTTTAAACTTAAAAGGAGAGGTAATTGGAATTAATACAGCAATTGTATCCAAGTCTGGTGGATATATGGGTATTGGCTTTGCTATCCCTTCTAGCATGGCAAAGCATGCTGTAGATCAAATCATTGATACAGGATCTGTCAAACGGGCTTATCTTGGAATTATGCTTCAAGAAGTAGACAAAGACTTGGCTGAAGCATTATGTTTAGATAAAAACGTTAAGGGTATTTTAGTTTCTGACATTGTAAAAGACTCTCCAGCTGAAAAAGGTGGATTGCTCAACGGTGATATTATCGTAGAACTAAATGGCAAAAAAATTAAAAACCCTAGCAAGTTCCGAAATGAAATTTCTATGATGAACCCTGGTACAAAAGTAAGACTAAAAGTTCTACGTAATGGTAAAGCTGAAAATCTTACTTTAAAGTTAGGTACTTTATCCGAAAATGAAGTAAGTTCAGCTGAGTTCATTCAAAAGCTTGGAATTGATGTTGATAGTTTAACAAATCAGTCACTTGATGTTTTAGAAAAACTTGGTTTAAGAGGTATAGAAGAAGGTGCTTTGATTACTAAAGTTGAGCCTAACTCACCTGCTGCAATTGCAGGCCTTAGACCTTATTATCTGATTACAGGTGTTGTGGTTAACTGGAAAAATCAAAAGAAAATCAACAATATGAATGACTTAACTGAAGCATTAAAGGAAGTGTCGGATAAAAAATACGTCGTTTTGATTGTTCGTCATCAAAACTACCAAAGATACTATACTATAAAAGTTAAGTAACTAAAATCCCCGCTAAATAGCGGGGATTTTTTATTTATGCTTTTTTAAGCGATCTACAAAAAATAAAAAATCCTTGTCATTTTCAATAACTTTAAAAAAGCTCTCTGATAGAACTTTCTCTATATTGAAAGGCTGTATTTGATAAGCTGTTTGCAACCATCCACCTGCATGCTTGCCTTTTTTTAAAGCTGCAAAAGCCTTTGCATTTGTCAAGGCCACTTCTTGAGTTGGAGATGCTTTAAAACATTCTGGAGATAGTTCCTCAACTAAATTAAAGTCCTTAACTAAAAAAGCTACCTTGTGTAGAAGTGAGATTCCTTGAGGATCTAGCTGTTTTTTTAAAGGAGATAAAACCTCATAGGTCTTTTTTATTTCATGCTCTTCAAAAAGGATAAAAGCCAAGTATTGAGCTGCCGTTGTGTAAATAATCCCCTTTTTAGATTCGCTTAATATCTCTGTTAGAATCTCTTTGGCTTTTTCTTTTTGATGTGCTTTTAAAGCAATCTCTGCTTGGATAATTTTTCCTTTCAATGATTCGCTTTTATCTGATGATGATATGAATTTTGACTTGCGAAAAGAGTCAAAACTCTGAAAGGCAAAAAGGAAAAAAATAGCTCCAAAAATAAAATTTTGTAACATAAAAGAAATAAAGCTTAAGGCACCTGCTAAAAGCATCCCGGTGAACATTGCATATCTAATGCCCTTCACTCCCCAAATCCCCTCAAACAAGATCCTAAGAAGTTGACCGCCATCTAATGGAAGCACTGGTAGCAAGTTAACTACGCTCCAAAATAAATTTACATTTCTTAAGACAACAAGAAAGCTCAAAATCAGTTGGTTGGAAAAAATATTTAGATTCAGAACTAACATTGCCAGAAAAAACAATAAGAAGCCAAATAAAGGACCATTTAAAACAATTATAAACTGCTGCCAAAGCTTTAAGCTTTTTCCTTGATATGAAGTAAGTCCACCTAAGGCAATAAAGTCGATCCTAGCATTTTGCCCAAATAAAATGGCTGTCAGAGCATGACCAAATTCATGGATTAATACTGAAAAAACGATAATAACCAGCCAAATAGCTGTACCTACTAAATTACCACTATTTAGCCAGCCGATTAATGATGCAAATACCCAAAAAAGTGGGTGAAATGAAATTGGAATTTTCCAGACTCTTGACACTATTTACCTAATGCTTTTTTCATATAATCTCCCATTTCAGCTGGATTTTCGCAAACAAGTACTTTTGCAGCTTTTAGGGCTTCAATTTTATCCTTTGCACCACCTTTGCCACCCGAAATGATCGCTCCTGCATGCCCCATTCTCTTTCCTGGGGGAGCTGTCGTACCTGCTATAAATGCCGCTACCGGTTTAGAGCAGTTGTTTTTTATCCACTCCGCAGCACACTCTTCAGCGTCTCCCCCAATCTCGCCAATCATTAAAATGCCTTCTGTATTTGAGTCTTTCTCAAACATTTCTAAAGCATCTATAAAATTCGTGCCAATAATTGAATCACCTCCGATTCCAATACAGGTTGACTGCCCAAGTCCTAATTGAGTAGTCTGCCACACAGCTTCATATGTAAGCGTTCCAGATCTCGATACAATGCCAATGTTGCCCTTTTTATGAATGTATCCTGGCATAATCCCCAGTTTACATTCTTCTGGTGTAATAATACCCGGGCAATTAGGTCCTATAAGTCTACTTATTTTTGAAGATTTAATGGCATCATAAACTTTCAACATGTCATTTACAGGAATCCCTTCTGTAATACATACAATTAAAGGGATTTCAGATTCATAAGCCTCTAATATGGCATCAGCTGCGAATGGTGCCGGAACGAAGATGATCGATGCATCAATATCATGTGCAATTTTAGCTTCTGCTACTGTATCAAAAACGGGCAGTCCAAGAATTTCCAAGCCACCTTTTCCAGGTGTAACTCCTGCAACAACCTTAGTGCCATAATTAATGCATTGCTCGGCATGAAACCTGCCTGCCTTGCCAGAGAGCCCTTGAACAATTACTTTTGTAGATTTTTTTACAAGTATTGACATCTTTATCCTTTTGCGCTTTTTACAGCAAGACGAGCTGCTTCATCTAAACTTTCTGCTGTGAGAATTGATAGTTTTGAATCTAAGAGAAGTTTTTTTCCTTCTTCAACATTTGTCCCTTCCATTCTAACAATTAAAGGAACGTGGATTTTTAACTCTTTAGCAGCTTGTAAAATTCCTTCTGCTAAAATCTCACAATTCATGATTCCCCCAAAGATATTTACCAAAATAGCCTTTAACTTTGGATCAGATAAAATAATACGAAATCCGGCTGCTACTTTTTCTTTTGAAGCGCCTCCCCCAACATCTAAAAAATTCGCTGGTGCACCTCCATGAAACTGAATGATATCCATGGTTGCCATTGCAAGCCCAGCTCCATTTACCATGCAGCCAATATCCCCATCCATTGCGATATAGGCCAAATCAAACTCTTTCGCCTCAAATTCTGAATGAGATACTTGAGATGGATCAAAAAAAGATATAATCTCAGATTGTCTGAACATTGCATTGTCATCAACAGTCATTTTGGCATCAAGTGCAAATAGGTCGTCATTTTCAGTTTGGACAAAGGGATTAATCTCCAGTAAAGAGGCGTCATATTTAAAAAAAATCTTAGCCAGATCACTTATAATATTTGCAGCTTTTTTGGCAATTTCCCCTTTGAAGTTTAAAAAGTTGGTAGCTCTTATCAAATGGTATTTTTTTAAAATACCATCTAAAGGAATCGAGATTTTTAAAATTCTATCAGGTTTTTTTTCAGCTATTTCCTCGATCTCCATTCCACCTTCATCAGATAAAATTAAAATAGCTTTGGCATTTTTGCGATCTATTGTAGCTCCTATATAATACTCTTTTTTTATTGAAACCGGGTCGCTTATAATTATTTTTTTAGAAATTAGACCTTCTTTTCCTGTTTGGTTGTTAACAATTTTCATGCCGATCAAGTCTTTAGAAAAAGCTATAATCTCATCTTTATTTTTGGCAAATTTTACACCCCCGGCTTTTCCCCTACCTCCGGCATGGACCTGAACTTTTAAAACAGCTTCTTTTAGGTTAAGTTTTTCCGTAACCTCTTTAGCCTCTTCACTTGAGCTGGCTACTGCAAAATCAGGTACTGGAATACCATTTTTTTTCAAAAGCTCTTTAGCTTGATATTCATGTAAATGCATAAATTCTTCTTATTTAGAAAATTCCTTATGTGTTATAGTGTGATCTAATAAATTTTAATTTTACTGATGCTAGGTTTTTTAAAAACAAAATTAAAGAAAATTTCTAAATCTTTTTCTAAAATTAGCTTTTCGCTAGGCTCAAAGCTGAAGAAAATTCTTTCTAGTAAAAGAGACGAGGAGTCTTTTGAACACTTAGAAGAGCTTTTCTTTGAATCAGATCTTGGAGCTGAGCTTTCAATTGAACTTGTTGAAAAAGTTCGAAAAATTGTTCGTAAAAAGCCTGACATATCCACTGATGAAATCTTAAATGAGATCAAAGTAGAACTTTCTCAAATTCTAGGATCTACTGAAGATGTCCATAAAATCTCAACTTCTCCTCATGTAATTATGGTAGTTGGTGTAAATGGCAGTGGGAAAACTACAACTATCGCAAAGCTTGCTAAAAAATATAAAAAAGACGGCAAAAAAGTGCTGCTAGTTGCTGGAGATACTTTTAGAGCAGCAGCTATTGAGCAACTAGGTTTTTGGGCAAATAAAATCAATGTCGATTGCATTAAGTCCCAACCAAACAGTGATGCTGCAGCAGTTGTACATGATGCTTTAGTCTCTGCCAAGGCAAAAGGCTATGACATTGTCATAATCGATACCGCCGGAAGACTTCATACAAAAACCGATTTAATGCAAGAGCTTGAAAAAATAAAACGTGTTTCATCTAAAGTTGTAGAAAATGCACCTCACCACACATTACTTGTCTTAGATGCTACTACTGGTCAAAATGCAATTGACCAGGCCAAAACATTTAATAAATTTACCCCTATCTCTTCAATCGCTTTAACAAAACTAGATGGCAGCGCTAAAGGTGGTATTGTGGTTGCAATCAAAAAGCAACTCAAGATTCCAGTTGAATGGGTCGGACTCGGGGAAGCTGAGGAAGATTTGGTCCCATTCAACCCTCTAGAATTTTTAGATGCTCTACTATCTCAAAGTGATTAATAACCGTTTAAACAACATTGTAAAGTTTTGGCTGCTGAAATAAAAACGGTATAAGTGATTCCAACGACTTCAACAGGATGTAGATATCCGTGTTTTTGAGCGCATTCATCACTTGACTCGTCCTTGCATACTTCCAATCTAGTCCATAAACTTACAGATCCAGCAATGATAGGGACTGCTAACAAGCCCACATACTTTGCTATTTTCTTGCATTTTGAGCTACCTTTTCCTTGCTGATAGTCTACAATGCTTTTTACGGTTCTATCTGCTAGTTCCACATCTTTTGGTGGGAGAA
>Ga0066639_10002681_pt1 | contig 15494 bp, 10 predicted proteins | sample CryGeyCG2114_010_2_FD_59504 | JGI IMG/M metagenome (GOLD analysis project Ga0066639, IMG submission 59504) | Groundwater microbial communities from aquifer - Crystal Geyser CG10_big_fil_rev_8/21/14_0.10 | ecosystem: Environmental > Aquatic > Deep subsurface > Groundwater | place: USA: Utah...
CTATGAGCATATACTGAAAGTGGAGAAAGGGAGAGAAAAAGTACAGTGGTGGCTACAAAGAAACGAATCATTCTGAAACAATAATAACACCCGTGAAGTATGGAGCAAGGTGATCATGAAATTTCCACTCACCTGCATGAGTAAAAGTAAAAGACCACGTTTCATCTGGCAAAATTGGTTCTCGCGGATCAAATTCAGGATAGTCGCGATGTGAGGGATGAAGATTTGAAGCAGGCCAAAAAGGCTTTCCTGTCTCATTACTGAACACGATGGTATCCCCTACTGTAATTGAGCTTTCTTTAGGTATATACCCCTCGTCTGTGAGAACAATGAAATGCGTTGTCCCCTCTTCTGTGACAATAGAATTATGCTTAGGAATGGTATTTTTTTGAAATGTAATGTTCGGCTTCACGAGGAACCACCCTAAAAGAACTAGAGCAATAATTGATAATGCCACATCTGCTTTTTTCATTGCCACAAGTATATCAAATTACTATTTACAATAATTTTTTAACTCATTGGGGAGGGATGTGCAAATAGTTACAGTGGTTTCTGGACTATACCACTCAGAGAGTCTAGAAATTGACTCTGTGTAGCATATATCTTTTTCTTCACTAGTGAGTAATGTGCTATCACAAAACATAATCGCCTTTTTATATTCTTCTCCAGGAGCACCGTGCTCAAGAAGTCCTTGTACAAAACCCTCTACACACATACTTGAGAAAGTTCCCAACGCCTTACAATCATCAATAACGTCCTCTGAAGAAAATACAGGGAGACTATTCGATGCGTACAGCCCCGCAAGGTAATTAATCGCTAACGGAATATACACATTCTCTACTTTTTTTAATGTAAATAAAGCAGCTTCCTCGAAATTATTGTCAAACATCCAAAATAATACTGAATTCATATTCCCATAACACGCTTCTTTGTAGAGATCTTTTTCTTGTTGTCTACAAAGAAGGAGAGGGTCACTTTTCGCTATGTCGAGACCATACTCACCATTAATATAAAAGTTAGCGATGCCGTTATATAAACCTGAGGCACAACGAAAACGCTCTTCATCGCCGCTCGAAGCCTTTTCACACTGTTTGAGTGCTTCGCTAACCATGTCTCCGACACTATTGAAGATTCCTTGCTCTGCAATAAGTAGCTCGATAGCACCGTGCCCAATCCCGTGATAACACTGCAATCGCGCATCAGGAGCTTCATCACCTAATGCTTCGCCAATATATTTACACGTGTCATGCGCAGAAACAACATCGCCGGTTGCACCAAGATACGCTTCCATAAATCCATGGTAAAAACCTGATGCACATGCTGATGCTTTAGGGGACACCACCGATTCTGAATCTTCGAGAAAGAAGCCGTAACTGGAAAGTCCAATATTGTGAGCAATAAAGTGACACGAACTGGCAAACGTGGGTTCATGTTCATACAGCTCAGCAATTTTGTCATACGCGCCACTAATTCCATTTTCTGCAAGCGTTACAAAAATTTGATCTTGCCAACACGCTAAATCACCACCGCGGTCAGTACAATTATCAATCACGTTCCCCTGCTCATCTTTGACACGAACAATTCCAAAATAAAAAGGTGCGAGATGGTCATGATATTTAAAAAGACCTGTGCGCTCAAAAGTGAAGCTCCACGAAGAATGTGGTGCCAAAGCGCTTTGGGCATCAAACTCTTGATAGGTAGTATGGGTTGGATGGAAATCAGATGCTGGCCAAAAGTATTTGTCACGCTTATTCACAAATGTGACTGTGTCTCCAACAGAAACAGTAATTTCTCTTGGAGAAAAACCGTGCTCAGTAAGCACAACAGTGTTCTTTGGTGATAGAAAAGAAAAATGCAACACGAGCGTCGTTACTCCAAGAATTATGAGAATGACAAGTGAACTGCGAGACATACATTACTGATATACAATATCGTACGAGCAATATTTTTTATACGACTCAGGAACCTTCATACAAATCTGTCCGACCTTATCCGACGTATATGCCCCCTTAAAAGTGCGGATAATATTCCAGTAGCAAACATCTTGTTCGCCTTCAGTGAGTATGTCCATGTTACAAAAATCAAGCGCCTTGACATACTCTTTTTCTGGTTCGCCGTGGGCTATGAACGCACCAGTGAGCCCCTTCATGCAATCAGTTTGTAAATACGTGGGTACTGTTCTGCAATCGTACACTAGGTCAGAAAAATCGCTTTCAAGAATACGCTGTCCTACGGCACTTGCTGCAAAAGAATTCAATACTGTTCCCGCAATGAGAGTATCTGGAATCTGAGATATGTATTTGTTATACGCGCGTACAATATTGTTGTCGACACTAGGATTAAGACGCATTGCAACCTCGTAGTAACACGCAGAAGATACTTCATAATCATCGAATAATTCACAAATCTCCAACGGAGTGTCTTCTGGGTAATACAAACCGAATTGATTATTCCACATCCAATCTGCAATAACATTGAATGTACCCTGTAAACATTCATGGCGTGCATCGGCTTCTTGTATATTTTGGCATGCAGCAAGAGCTGGCGAGACTAACTTTACTGGATTCCCCCACACCTCAATATCAAGTGGCTCAGGAACAAACCCATGACCAATAGCATGGTAACAGTTCAAGCGGATACGTGGCACTTCGTCTTCTAAGTCACGGATAAGTGTCTGACAAAAGTTTTGCGCAACAGTGTAGTCTGGATTATCACGTAAAAAATGCTCTAAAAACCCATGATAATATCCGTAACCGCAATAAACAGTTTCTGGAGGAAAATCAAGTTTTGAAAAGTCACGATGTTGGAGGTAGCGCCCGTACTCTGCTTCACCTAATTTATGTGCCATCCAATGACATCCAACTACAGAGAAATCAGAATCGGAGCTGTAGAGTTCGCTGAAAAGTTTGAAGGCCTTCGATGCACCGTTCTCCTCAAGGGTGTTCGCGAGTTCTCGTTCCCAACATGCTTGTTTCTCAGCGAGATTCGTTGACTCAATATTACTCAGGCACGTTACGTTTTCATTAACATCACCGACAACAACGCGACCTCTAAAATAAGGTCTGAGATGATCGTGGAACCACCATACGCCATCTTTTTCAAACGTAAATGTCCAAGTTTCTCCTGGGTTAAGTGGTCGGCCAACATCAAAACCTTCGTACATTGTGTGATCTGGATGGTTATCAGATGCCGGCCAGAATGCGTGAGAACTTTTGTTTAAAAATATAACTGAGTCGCCAGACGTAATCGCAAACTTCTTTGGATAAAAGCCATCGTCACGAAGAACAATATCATGATTTGCTTCACCAAAAAGAAACACAAAAATACCAATGAATGCTACCGAAACCACAAGAACACCGAGAATAATCTTCCTGTTTCTCTTCATACCATCAATCATTCACACTTGGTTGAGTCTTTAATCCTTCCCCAGTTAAACATTTTTTCTCCCACGATTCAGGAAGTACATTACACATATTTTTAAATTCTTCCGAACCAGGATGAAAGTTAAAAGTTGAGTAAAAAAGGAGCTCACTGTAACACCTATCTCCTACACCACGCTCTTCTGCTAAATCGCATACCTCAACAGCTCTCTGAGCTAGCCGATAATCGGTTTCAACAAATCGAGACGCTGAATTTGCAAAACATTGTCCTTGTCTTTCTTTTGGTAATCCTTCACAAAGAGAAATAATCTTATCTTTATCGAAGCCAAATTGGGCAGTAAGAACGTAGAACATGGCATTATAACAGCGATTAACCGATCGCTGGTCTGGTACGAGATTGCAGAATGCTTGAAGTACTGATGATTCCTGTAAGTCATCACGATAGTGTGGCCAACTTTCTCTATGACATGCAGCGCGTCTTTCTCCTGAAAATTCATTACAAAATGCCTGCGCTTCTTCTTTATTTTGCGGTTCTATATCTTTAATGAGCATAAAATCTTCCGGTTCAAGTGGTTGAAATATCTGCATATACGCACCTTCGTAACACGTTTGTGTATAATCATGGTCGCCCTTCTTCGCAATTTGATCGCATACAACGCTCGTTGCTTCATGTATGTTAGCCCCTGTCATATACATAGATAGATGCCCAATTGCGTGATAACAACTTGCCTGTTCCAAACCAGTAAAAGTTTTTGCGTTACTATTCTCACAGATAGTATCAAGTTGCGGGATAATTGCTTGTAATTCATCACCAGTCAAAATTTCATCACGAAACCGTTCTTGGAACGCACCATGAATTGCACCATTTGAACAAATTCCTGAAGGCGCGCGCGCGATGACTTCAGTCCACTTCGACAAATCCTTTGCTGCTTCTTTTGCAGAGAGATTGTGTCCTAATACATGACAGTAAAAATAGTTTTGGTCTTTTTCTTGGACGAGTGCCGTAACTTGGAATGCTTCTTCCATGGTAAGTCCTTGATCCATCAGTTTTGGTATTTCCTCATCGTAACAACTCGGTGGGTAATTTCTTTTGGCACATTCTTCAAAAATTTCGGAAGCAATTTCTTCAAACGTTCGTTCACCTTGCCATGTACTACGAAAGAATGTATCGCCTGAGGTAGTTACTGCATAGACCGACAACACTGCTAACAGCAAGATAATTGGTACAAAAAATTTTCTTATAGTATCTTTCATAGTTCGTTTCCCGAATGTTGCCCTTCGGTAAGATCAGCGAGACCAATACAAATATTTTGTTTCTGGGCATCGGCATTCTCACAAATTGAATGTGCCTCAGAGCGGGTACGAGGATTTGAGAAAAAAGACCACGCACCACCAGCACGGCACGGACCCTCTCCTAAACCCATTGCCTTGCAGGTAGCAAGAACTGTTTCCTTGTCATATACAGAAAGCGGTGCCGAAATAAGACCCACTCCCATATAACAACGATTTCTATAAGCAATATCACTTATCGTCGAACAGAGACTCGCTTGCTCGTCATAGTCACCCATTAAGCGGCTTCCATACCATTGCCCAAGTTCAAAGTAACAGGATTCTTGAAACGAAGCATCCACAGAGTCGCATGGGGCGTGAGGATTATTGAAATCAATTTCGCGCGGCTGTGGTCGTTCAAAACCACCAATACCAGCAAGTGGCGTGAAGTACTCCATAAATACCCCCGAGGTACAGCCAAGAAGTTTTGTAGTTTGAGTTGTTTTCTCACAGAGCGTTAAGGCTTCAGAAACACGGTCACCGCCTACAAATTCCATGACACCGTGTCCAATGCCATGTTGGCACCCAGTTCCAAGTGGTCCATATATCTCAAGACACAACTTGTCAAACTCTGCAATGGCCGGAATTCCTTCGGAAGCAAGCGCCACCCCAAAAAGACCGTGGTAACAACCAAATCCAAAAGAAGAGTCACAATATTGAATTCCTTCCTTTCCTTCAAGTTCAAAAAAAAGCTCGCCAATAACGTGTGTCGCGGTGTGCTGGTTTATTTCTGATGTTTTGGCATTTTTTTCTAAAAAATGCTGATATGCAGAATGAGGTCCTTCTTTTTGAATAGTATGTTTCCAATATTCCCTATTGAGGGACGGACTATCATCTAAATAGTGTGGAACACTCTTATTCTCTGTAAAAACGAATACTGCCCCCAGAACTCCCCCTACAACAACTAAAACTAATACAGCTTGTTTTATACTCATAGATTTTTTTCTTGAGCATCAATAGGGCACGAAAACCCATAGCCTGCGACACTCTCCTCACACACCTGCCTTGCATCATTGTACCCACCACCATTTAAGGCAATGCTCCACGCGGCTGATGCCCTGCAAAGATAAGAGCCCTCGCGACTTTCTATTTCCTCACAACGACTCCGAGTTATTTTTGGATTGTATTCAGCACTCGGAGCAACAATTCTTCCATACCCAACGAAACATTGTCTCACGTAATCTTTTTCAGGAATCTGACTACATAATCTTCCTATTGTTCGAACATCTTGGTTGTATACTTGCTCCCACCATTGCGGAAGCTCAAAATAGCATGAGGCTTTAAACTGGGTTTCGACATCACCGCACGGCGTGTATGGATCACTGCCAAGTGAGCGTGGTGAAGCAATAAATTCTCCCTGATCGTTAGTTATAAGCGGGACGTTGTACTCCATGAATACTCCTGAGGTACATCCTGCTACTGGGTCAGGCTGTGTAGTTTTTAAACACACAGCGAGTGCTTCAGTAAGATGGTCCGTCCCGAGATATTCAAGTATGCCATGCCCAATGCCGTGCCGACATGCAGATTGATTCCCGCCAACAATGGTGCCACACCCCTCATCTAACGCTGTTATTATTGTCAATCCTTCACTACTCACTGAACGAGTAAAAAATCCGTGGTAACAGCCAAAAGAAAAAGAAGAATCACAATATGAGATTCCTTCATTGCCTACTATTTCAAAGAGAGTTTCTCCAAAAATATGAGCAACAGTATGTTGTATGTTGAAATCGAACTGGTCATATATAGCCGTAAATCTTTGGTAAGCATCTTGAGAAGAATATGTTTTTAAAATACGCGCCGCATCATCTCTCACCAAGGAAGGTTTTATACTTCCTTCTGTAAAAGATGCGGCGGTGCTTTTCCTTTGGATATCAACAACAAAGACTAAAATGCTGACTATACATACACCAATAACAATCCATTTCATATTCTAAATATTTGCAACACAAAAATCTCTGTGTGGTTCGGGTAACCGTTTACAGAGTATATCTCCTTCAGGCGTTCCCCTCAAAAATCCAGAAATCATATGAGCCAGCTGCGCGTAACATTCGTTTTTTAATTGTTCATCTGTTGCAACAGAGCAAAAAGCAAATGAAGCATCAGGATTGTTTTCTCCTCCCCAAAAAAGTGAGCCGAGTGCGTTCGCATTGCAGACAAGTTCACCAGTTGGGTCGTCAGTAAGAGCGCACCATCTCCGCACAAGACTCAACGATGCATCGTCCAATGAACCAAGGTCACGTACATCTCTTCCTGCAGCAAGTACAATAAATTCTTTTCCTAATCCACCAAAACAAGCATCACGAGATTCCTGTTCGGTAGTAGGGATAGCATTACAGTACTTAAACGCCTTAATATAAATTTCTTCGGATAGATTTCCTAAATTTCCTCCAGCAAACTCGAATAGGTGTGGGGTGAGGTATGTGTAACAGATAGGACGCGCATCTTCGGGAACATAGGACTGATTACATGGCGTGAGAGGATCTGTTTCGTCAAAATACTTGTCTTGTTGCATCTCCCAAGCATTTCTATCGTGAACCCCTGCAATCATCTCCATAGTAGTGCCACCAACACATTCAATGTATTCACGGTTGTTCCTTTCAGGGGTTCCTGTTTTTTTACACAACTCAACTGCTTGCTCGAAATCATAGTTGCTGTATGCCAGAATGCCGTGACCCAGTCCATGGAAACACATAGTGTATGCTCCTGTACCTCCAGGAGCGTTTTGGCATGCGTTTGCAATATCCTCGAGTGCTTCAATTCCACGATCAGTAAACAAACCTACAACAATTGAATGCGAGCATGCGTTTCGGAAATCTTGTGTACATTCATGAATACCTTCAATCCCCTCTTGTCTATACAAAACGTCACCAACAACATGCCCAAGGAGGTGAAGATCCGTGCCCGGCACAAGGTTTACACGTCGCAACACTTCAAAGGCATACGGCGCTCCTTTCTCTTCAGCTACATGCTCAAAGTAATCGACATATTCGTCAAAACTCAAATGTTGATTATTGAGCTCAGTCACCTCTATATAGTCTTGCGGAACATATAAAAAAAACCACCACCCAAGAAGTACGCTGAGAAAGACAATTGTACTTCCAAGATAAAAACTGTTTTTATTGGGGAAAGGACCCATGAACTCCATTATAGTACAGCACCCATCGAAAGAGACATTGGGTTCTGAGAGGAATCACAGACGAGCTACACATGAAGTGGAAAATGGGTTTGGTAGTTTTCTACAGGCAGTTATCCTATCTTCTTTGTGCAAAAAAACCTCGGGTATCCGCTCAGTAATTCGCGTATAACATGTTTTCTGTGCTATACCTTCTTCAAGTGCACTACAAAAAGTTTTTGCATAATTAAGGAAATTTGAACTCCAAAAATCAATTACTGTGTCAATCGCTCCAACAACACATTCATCTAAAAATTCTTCCGGGAAATTCTTACACCCTTGATTGACCACATCGGGACTGCGAAGAGATTCTCCTGAAATATTTCTACCAAGCCCTTTAAAACACAGTTCAGACGTTCTCTGTGTTGGTGCATCAGAACAAAAATCAATTGCAAAATCATAGTCACGCCCTGACATAAGTAACGCCCACGAAGATTGTCGCTCATAACAGAGCTCATGTGCTTCTTTATTGTTTTGTAGTGTATTGCAAGGAAAATGCATATCGTCCAAAGAAAGCCAATCAGTGATGTGTGCGTCAACACCTGAAGAAATTCCTAACCCTGCCATTACATTTTCCATAAACACAACCTCGTAACAAGAGGTGGTTCCTGAATAATTATTAAATGTTTCACAGTGCTCAAGTGCACGCGGAAGATCATAATTTTGAAGAGCAAGAAATCCATGTCCAGATCCGTGAAAACACTGTAATTTCGCAAATTCAGATTCAAATGCGTCACATACTTTTCCAATTCGACTCAGTATTTCCAAGGGTCCATAGTCCCAAAAGAAGGCTTCCATGGCTCCGTGATAACAGCCCGAGTGACACGAAGCATTACAGTCTTTAAACGCAGATTCTTTAAACACATCGTACGCGGCACGCCCCACATAATGAGCCGAGAGGTGGCATCCTGACTGTGAACCATCACCACTTTCTTGGAGAAGTTTCTCCATAGTACGAGCAACACCCAACTGATTCACAATTTTTCGAATTTCTATATCATCAAGAATGTAGGTGCGAATGGTCTCTTTTTCGTAATCTTTATCAGACGTAAGCTCATCACGTGATAACGTGATGTCAATCATGAGACCGCTGGCATCCTTAGCCCCCTCAATAAGACCAGGGAGTGAAGAGAGGCCGTTTTCTGCCTTGCGTATTATATGTGTCATTTCTGTAAACCAATGTGACAAAAATCTGAGAATGTTCGACAACAGAGGTTCACGAAATCCTTCAACTTGAGTAACAAAAATAACCCCTGAGTAACGAGGTGCGAGATGATCATGAAAAGTCCACCGCCCTGGCTCATTAAATGTAAATGAGTAACGTTCTCCTTTTTTTAATGAACGGCAAGCATCAAAAACAAAAAACTTCTCGAGTGTATTGCACTTTCTTATATCTGAATCTGGATATGATGTGTGCGAAGGATGTATGTCTGAAGCAGGCCAGTGGGGTGTATCGTCGACAATTAAAAAAGAAATTGTTTCTCCTTGAGAAATAGTCTTACTGTTCGGATTAAAACCTTCTGATGATACCTCTATAGTTGCAAAATTGTGTCTAACATCTACACTCGTGAAAATGAGGATGCCTAAAATGAAAATAAAAAACAGGTTGAACACTTTGTGCAAAACACTCATGTACACAGCTTACCGCAGTGAATGTGCAGAAGATAATTTAGGGTTCAGTTCTATTCGGATTACTCCTCTATATAATCGAGACATTGGTTACTGTAAGGGGTAGGCATATTTCGGCATAGATTCGCTTGGCTTGCATAGTCTGAAAAAAAGTATGGAATGCTGCGGGTCACCTCTGTATAACAAAGCGCCTGTGCGGAAGGTGCTGTAAGGTTTTCACAAAATGTATGCAAATCATTTTCAATCGTTGGACCGACGCGGTCCAATTTCATTTTTGTTGCTCCAATAATACAAGCTTCATACTGGTCTTGTGGTATCGAGGTACAAAACTGTTCAATCCTAAAAGGATTATATTGACTATGACCAGCAAAATTTCTGGCGATGCTACTTATACATGCTGAGACCATTCCTTCAGGGGCATTTTGACACTCATCAACCGCAGCATCAAAATCATGCCCAAAGTTAACAAAAATCCATGAACCTTGGAACGCATAACACCATTCTTGAACAACTGTGTCATCATTAAATTGGTTGCAGGGAAAATGTGAATCTCCCCATACGAGCCACTCAGATAGGTGGCCCTCGTTTCCGGTACTTCTTCCTAGTGCAGCTGAGCCATTTTCCATAAATGCTCCCCCATAACATGCTTCTTGGGCGGCACTACCATCGAGTCGTTTACATCCATCAATAGCACCTAAAAGATCTGCATTGGCAAAAGTGAAGAGGCCATGACCGAGGCCATGAAAACACTGGTGTCGTTCATATCCTGTATCAAGAGTTGAACACAACGCTTCAGCTTCACCGAGCGCCGATGCCCCAGAGTCATTAAAAACCATTTCGGTCACTCCATGATAACAACCAAACACGCATGATTCAGAACACTGTATTAGCCCTTTGAGACCAAAAAGGTCATAGACCGCACGTCCGACATAGTGCGCTTCAGGATGACACGAGCGAGAAAAATTTTGAGACTCAATAGTCATTTTTTCGATTACTCTCTTAACACCAAGCTGAGTAATCATCCTTCGAATCTCTAAATCATCTGCAGCCAGAGCAAGTGCGCTTTCATTTTCATAGTTCTTTGTAGACTTCAAATCGTTTGCCGAATATAAGCCGAGCGTTGTTGTGCCAAACCCACTTCTAAAAAGATCAAGACCACGAACTGGTGCTTGAAAAGTGAAATTAAAAATTTTATCAAAGATACGCCACATAACAATTGAAGGAGGAGCGGGTGATTTTTTATAGTGCTCAACGGGCAATACATCTACTCCTCCAAAAAATGTTGAATACATATGATCGTGGAATCCCCATCCTCCTGATTCTCTAAATACGAAAGTATAGGAATCTCCTGGAAGGATTGGTTTACATGCATCAAAAATGTATATTTCTTCAGGAGTTGAACACTTACGAATGTCAGAACCGGGATAAAAAGTGTGCACTGGATGCATATTCGATGCTGGCCAATGTGGTTCTGTATCTTCATTTACAAACGTAATGGCCGTACCCTGAGAAATACGTACCTGTGCTGGTACAAAACCAGTCTCGGTCATCTTTATAATTGTTGTTTGTTGGATAGAAAAGAAACGGACGTATGCTTCAAACAAAACAAGAACGAAAAGTACGCCTATGACTACTGCGAATATTTTGTGACGCATCAAAAAACCACTTGCATACGTGAAAAACTCCATGCCTAATGTACAGTCTAGCAGGAATCGATTCTAAGGACACTGACAGAATGGATCACCGCAGTATCCTGGTTGAGCGTAGTAACTTGATTGGTAATAACCCTGACTGTAGTAGTAGCCTTGTGAATAGTAGTAGCCTTGGCTGTAGTAATAACCTTGGTAATAGCCCTGTGAGTAGTAATAGCCCTGTGAGTAGTAATAGCCCTGTGAGTAGTAAGAAGACTGGGCATAGGTTCCTGCATCAACATGCCCCGAAAGAGAAGACTCCGTACTAAATATAAATTCAGAAGTCTCAGCATCCTCATCGGTCTCACCAGCATAGTAAAGATATCCCTTTCTGAGCGTAGCAGTTCCATTAATAACAATTGCACCATTTACAGTAATAGAAGTCCCTGGATTCCACGCCCAAGTTGTTCCTGAATTAAGCGTAAGTGTCACTCCTTCTGGAATAGTTAAATTTGCTCCATCGAGACCAGAGACTGCTGATACAGCACAGTCACCCGATAACTCTGAATCAGCGCCTTGGGTAATGCCCGAACATGGGTCAGACCACGCCATAGAAATAGAATTACTTTGTCCTGACTCATTAGTAGCAGTGAAAGTCGTCTTGTATTTGGTTACATGTGTATCAAACACCACCCACGACGTTGAGTATTGTCCAGAGCCGGGACTCGTTTCTTCAAGCTCGAGTGTAATAGTTTGGTGATCAAGCTGGGTTGTTGCGGTAACTGAAGTAATTGGAGAGGAAGATTGAACAGTAACCGAGAGTGTTTGGGTTTGTCCTACATACACATGGAGTGGTGAAATTGACGAAGCGGTAAAACGCGGATCGTTAGAACTACTTGAAGAAACAGAAAGACTGGCAGTTTCACCGACAGGAGCAAGCGTATAGTTTGGTTCTTGTTCTCCTGGGTCAATTGGATCAGGTGCATTTACCACTACCGTACGGAGTTGCTCCCCTGCGTTTTGCTCTGCAGAATCTGCAACGTTGTAACTAATAACATACGTTCCTGTCGTGAATGTGTTTACTTCATCACCTCCCACAACTATTTGATCAGATAAATCTCCATCTTCTGTGTCTGTTGCGGTAGCACCTGGGTCAGTGTAGGTAGCACCAGTAACAATTTCCACATAATCACTACCGAGCATTGTAATCACTGGAAATTCGTTGGCAGGTTCCTCAGGTTCTGGCTCTTCTTCAGGAGGAGGAGTTGAGCTACCACCTCCTCCACCTCCACCCCCAATAACTACAGTTGGAGTGGTTGGCGTAGTGGTGGTTGCTGTTGAAGTTGAAGTGCTTGTTGCAACTGTCGTGCTAGCGGTAGATGTTGAGACAACACTGGTAAGAGTGGTGGTTGCTGTTGAAGTTGAAGTGCTTGTTGCAACTGTGGTGGTTGCTGTTGAGGTTGAGGTAACAACTAGTGGTTTTGTTTGTACTGGTTTTGTCTCTACAACAATTGGTTTTTCTTTTTCAGGATCTGCTACAACTACCGCATCTGGAACTTGTACAGTGGTTGTTGCCTCTTTTTCAGTATCGACACGTGGCTTTTCTACGACTGGCGCGTCTGTTTTTTTACCAGCAAATAAGCGACTAAAAAATGTGGTAAATTTTTCAAAAAAGCCAGGAGAATCGTTTATCTTTTTTTGAGTTACTGTGCGTTCACTGGTTACGTTCGTATTATCTTTATCAATCAATCCAAATATATTTAACATCGAATCAAAAAATGACCATCGCACTTTTGATCGTTTCAATGGATGCGTTTCGGTACGTTCATTGTTAAAAATAAATACTATATCTTGACTAAAGATGAGCACCTGGACATGCTGCCATGATCCGCGAGAAAACAATTGCTCGCTTGCAATAGCCTCATAGTCTCCACTTTTTGAAACAAGATACCCATCTCTAAATCCCATAGAATAATCATTGCCACCGAAAAGCATGCCGTCGGAATTCGCATGTTCACCAACAAAAATCCATGCAGAAAGTTTATGTTTTGCACTTTTTTCTCTTACGTTTTCTAGTGGTGCGAGTGCCTCAAAGACCTCTCCATTCCATTTTTTTACACTACTGTATTCACCTTCAACCCACGCAACACTATTTTGTGATTGTCCAAACTCAGCATTCAATGTAGCGCGAGTTATCGGTCCTAGTGTTCCCTCTTTAATGTTGGTACTAATGAGCCCAAGGTTTTGCTGATAGGCAACAACTGCTTCTTTTGTAGATGTATCAAAATCGCCGGTTATTTCTAGACCGAGCCATTTTTGAAGCAAAGAAACTTCTTCACCAGAATCTCCCTCATGAAGATTAGTTTTCAAAGAGAGTACCTGTGCATGCACCACTGATATCGGGAGAAGAAAAAAAGCTATAAGAAAAAGTAATCCTATACGCACCATAGAGCTTCCCTTAGTATACCAATAGTCGTGCTGTATCATGGTGGTTATCCAGACTGTTCATCGATTGTCTCCTCCCCTTCTTCAGGCGCTACAGTATCTCCCGGTGTCACGTCTTGAGGTGCCTCTTCGGGTACAATTTCTTCTGAAACTACTTCCTCCTCAGTTTCAGAAGGAGGCCTATCCTCATTGGTTTCTTCCCCTTCAGCTTCAGCTTCAGCTTCAACTTCGCCTCCTCCTACAATAACGGTTCTTGAAACTTCAGTGACGTTTCCTGCACTATCATTTGCACGGTATGTAATTACATAGGTGCGCGGTTCGCTGGTATCAAGAGTCATTGTCGTTACCTCAACGCCGTCTACAAACGTGTACATTGCTATATTTTCATCATTATCATCTGTCGCAAGTGCACCAAGGTCTGCATAATTAGAGCCGATTTCAATTTCTGCAGGGTTATTGCCAAACACTTCAATTGTTGGCGCTTCATCTATCTCTCCACTTTCAGATACAATCCCTGAAGATAATGGTTCGCTTGATTCATTTCCACACTCTCCAGCAAAAGAAAGCGCTGCGCCGTTTCTCACTTTGAAGCAGTATGGCTCCCCTGTTACTTCGTCGTATAAGGTAATTCCTGAAGGACGTGACGATGAACCAATCGTAAACGTTTGTGCTGAAAGTTTTGCAATGTTCACAATACCGTCGACAAACGCCACACCTAATTCTGAAAGTTTATTCAAAACTGCATCAACAAATCCGCTGAGTGCTGTATTTTCTCCAAACACAATTGGTGAACCTGTATCGGTAAAGAATTGTTCGTTTGTTTCAGGCGGCTCAAAACCAGTAATACCGTCGTGGTTGTAGTTCGTCCATGTTTCATAGTCAAAACGAGGTGCGGTAAATCGATACGACACTGTAATTGGAGTATTTGAAAGAAGTGTAATTTTGTTTTCCGCTTTATTGACCTGATACCACACCTTTGCATTTCCCTCTGGTGTCAAAAGTGCAACCAATTTATCGATATTTTTATTAATCTGCGTTGCCCTACCAAAGAGCCACAAATCACTTCCTACCTCCTGTTCATCAAAATCGATAGTATGTGTGTACCCAATATTGCCTTCGCTATCTGTAGTTTCAGTGGCAATACTTACACTCCCCGTTACCTCTTCTTTTTGGCCAATCATACCCGCAACGTAAGTTGCATACGCAACGTTATTGATGGTATAGACAGGGTCAATGGTACCAATAGTAATTTTTCCTGTACCCCCACTTCCGACCACCACATCACCGTCCCCCTCAACTTTAAACACTTGTGTTCCGCCATCGGTTGCAGAAATAAATGTACTACCGCTACCGATAGTCGCGCTCGCGTCAAGATGTAAAATAGTGGACGCACTCTCACCTGAGGTATTGACGGTCACAGCAGGGATACTCGTTGCTCCAGTAAAACTATGTTGCACAGAGAGCTTTGAAAGTGGAGATGTGGTACCAACCCCCACCTTACCTGCATTATTGATAAGAAAACTGGTTGCAGTACTCGAACCTACCACAAACTGATTCGTATCACCTGCAACGGGGTTCACTGCAAGTTTTGCCCATGGTGTGGTGGTGCCGATGCCGACGTTGCCACCGCTAGTTGCAAAGTATGCACTACCAGTTGAACTGAGTTGCGTCGTTGAGGCGTTGCCCGTCACTGTAAGGAGTGAACCGTCAAAGGTGAGGTTTGCTTCGTCTACGAGTGCACTGGTGCCGTTTCCTGTGAGGAGTCGGTTGTCAGTGAAGGTGGTGGCACCGGTGCCACCGTTCGCAACTGGCAGGGTTCCCGTCACCTCACTTGTGAGGTCAATGCTTGTACCAAGGTCTGCGGTGACATTCCCCCCTGAGTACGTGAGACCTGATGAGAAGGTGGTG
>Ga0066639_10002684_pt1 | contig 15484 bp, 17 predicted proteins | sample CryGeyCG2114_010_2_FD_59504 | JGI IMG/M metagenome (GOLD analysis project Ga0066639, IMG submission 59504) | Groundwater microbial communities from aquifer - Crystal Geyser CG10_big_fil_rev_8/21/14_0.10 | ecosystem: Environmental > Aquatic > Deep subsurface > Groundwater | place: USA: Utah...
CTCCCAGCCAAAGTTTTTAACTTAATTTTGTTTTAATAAAACCATGAAAGAAACAGAACCACGAGGAGAATAAAAATTTTTGGAACATATTCCAAATGTTGAGGAAGTATCTATAATCTTTAGAAGATTAACGAATAAGGAATACAAAGAAGTTCGTAAAATTGAGGACAAAAAAGGTCTTTATGTTTTTGATATTACAATACTAGGAGAAATAGAAGGAGATATAATTGAATATTCTTTAATCAATTTTCTATCTCCACTCTTTTACTATCTCCCATTTTATATTAAGTGCTGCGCCTATGGTTATCATTGTAGATACACATATTGCAATCCAACCGATGAACGGTATCAAGCTAAGTATAAAATAAACTACTACACCGAGTAACATTGTTTTCCAATTAACAACATAACTTGATCCTCTTGATATCCATTTATAAACTAGAGCACCTAGGAATATTGGAGTTATCATAGCTGTAAAAATTAAAAGCATTATAAAAGAAAGTAATCCGAGTATGCCGAATGGGATTCCTATGATAGTGATGAGAAGGATAACTGAAAGTACTGGGAGTACTATGATAGTGACGATACCTCGTCCTAATTCTTTGAGTGGATTTGTTGTAGCTTTTTCTATAAGTTCATCACTATATTTATGAAATATAAGTCCGATAATAAGAGCCGTAGCTAATAACATAAAGAATTTAGCTACTAGTAGAAAAGTAAAGAATCCTAGTATACTTCCGGTCACATTTTTATTTTCTCCGTTATGTCCTTTTAGTTCAGTAAAAATTGTTTCTCCTTGAACCTTACCTCCTTCTTCTATTATGACAGGATTTTCTGCTTCGTACTTAAGATTACCTTTGATATCTGCCTTTGGTCCTAAAGTTAATTTTTGAGCTTTAATGTCTACATTACCTACAACTGGTGCATTTATATAAATTTCTCCTCCACCTATTTTTACATTTCCTTTAACTTCAGAATTCATTTGTATCGTTCCACCTGCTATAGCGACGTCTCCGCTTATTGATTTACTAGAAAGAATTATTTGTCCTCCACCTATTACGGCATCTCCAAGAATGTTGCCATTTACTATGATGTTTCCACCACCTATGCGTATATCTCCAGAAACCTGACTCAAGACTGTTATATTGCCACCTACAACAAATAAATCACCAAGAACAGGACCAGATACGAGTACTGTGCCACCTGCAACTAAGAGATCTTTATCTACACTTCCTGCACTGATGATTGTGCCACCAGCCATATAAAGATTTTCATTTGTTTTTTCTTCAGAGGAGAAGGATGATTGCTGTCCTACTCTGAATTCTGCAGCAAATGTTAGAATTGGAAATATTAATAAAAATAAAGCTAATAATGTTAGAACTTTATTAAAGTTTTTCATATTTATATATTATATGACGCATATTTTTTTATGCAATACTAATTGGTAATGTTTTAATACACATAGAGCCTAATGAGTAAAATTATTAAGTATTAAAATAAATAAAAATTGTGATATAATAAAAAAATTATGACATACAATATTCATCCAATTTTTGTGCATTTTCCCATAGCTTTACTCCTTATTTATTCAATAATAAAGATTTTACCGTTTAAAAAATGGTTCCCAGATGTATCTTGGAAACATATTGAAGTAGTATTGCTCGGGCTTGGTGTGTTTGGTGCTTTTGTCGCTAGCTCTACAGGGGAGATTGCAGAACATTTAACAAGACTAAATAGACAACTTGTCGAAATGCATTCTACTTTTGCTTCTATTTCTACTTGGCTTTACGGTTTGCTCTTATTAGGTGAATTTTTATATTTTCTTACACCATATTTTATTACAAAATTTAATTCATCAAAAATTGTTGGTTTTCTTTTATTTGTTCAGAAAATTTTAATAAATAATGTTTTATCAAAAATAATGGCTTTTCTTGGATTGATTGCTATTTCTACTACAGGTTTATTAGGTGGTGTGATGGTTTTTGGTACTTCTTCTGACCCACTAGCTTCTATTGTTTTAAATATATTAGGTTTAAACTTTTAACTGTTTAATTTTCTAGACTTATTTTTATGAAACCTATTTATATTACAATTGTTGGTGGTGGTTTTGGTGGAATATATACATTAAAAAAATTTAATAAAATTTTTAATAAAAATTCTAATATACATATAACATTAGTAAGTGAAAATAATTATTTTTTATTTACCCCATTATTGCATGAAGTTGCGACTGGTGGAATAAATCCTCAAAATATAATAGAACCTATTAAGAAATTTTTAGGATCTTCTTTGAATACTCTTTATGTTGGTAAAGTTACAAATATTGATATTAAAAATTCTAAAATAGAAACGAGAAATAGATATTGGGATTATGATTACCTTGTACTTGCTCCCGGAGCAGAAACTAATTTTTTTAATACTCCTGGAGCAGAAGAGAATTGTTTTACTCTTAAATCATTAGAGGATGCGATAAAGATTAAAAATCATTGCATCACACTTATTGATAAAGCGTCTTTTATCTCTAGTAGAGAAGAAAGAAAAAATATATTACGATTTGTGATAATAGGAGGAGGGCCTACAGGTGTAGAGTTAGCTTCTGAATTAGAGGAATTTTTAAAACAAACATTTTTACGTTATTATACAAAAGATTTGATAGACGATATATCTGTTGTAATTATACAGAAAGATTCAGAACTTCTTGTTCAACTTTCAAAACCTTTACGAGAAAAAAGTCTTAAAATTCTTCAAAAAAATGGTGTAGAAGTTATTTTAAATGCATTAGTAAATAAGGTGACGAAAGATGGTATAGAATTTAATAATAAAAGCCTAAAAACAAATACCGCTATATGGGTGGCAGGAGTAAAGCCAATCAATATTTCTTTTTCTCCATCAATTTCTTTAGAAAATAATGGTAGACTCAAAGTAAATCAATATTTACAACTCGATCAATATTCTAATGTTTATGCTCTTGGTGATATATCAGGAGCTAAAGAAGATAATGGTATATTTATTCCAATGCTTGCACAAGTGGCAACAAGAGAAGCTAATATTGTAGCAGAAAATATAAAAAATCAAATAGAAGATAAAACATTAAAACCATTTATTTATAAAAATATCGGTACACTCATATCTCTAGGAAGATGGATGGCAGTGGGTGAAATATCTCATTTTATAATGTCAGGACATTTTACTTGGTTTGTATGGCGTACGATATATTTATCGAAACTTATTTCTTGGCAAAAAAAGGTGAAAGTGGCCATAGATTGGACAATAAATATCTTTTCTGAAAGAGATATCTCTAAATTATAATTTATCTATTTTTTAGATATACGATTTTTTAATCGTCATATTTCTCGTTTTCGTATTTGCCCTCATTTTCATGTTTATAAATAGTATCTTTTTCATTTTTATAGCTATCTGTTATAGGTATAATATTTATTTCTTTAGTTGTAGAAGTTGTAGTGTCTGAAGTAGCATTCTTAAAAGAAACAACATTTGTATTTGGTGTTTCTGTTGATGGTATATTTGTATTTTCAGTAGCTAATGTTTTTTGGTCTTCAATTTGTTTAGTTTGTACTGTCGCATATGTTACAAAACTTACAAATAGTGCACCACTTATTATTGAGATTATATAATTTTTCATAATATTTTATTTTTTTTAACTTGCTTTTGATTGTCTACTTGATGTTATGGGAGATTGTACCTGTGTCGTCTGAGCTGGTATTTGTGCTATCGTTTGTGTCGTAGCGGGAGCTGGTGTATTTATTTTGAGTTTTTGTTGTACTGGTATCGGAACCTGATTTGTCGTATTTGTATTAATTTGGTTATATACAATTTGATTCGTTTTATTTTGTGTTGATAATTGCGTTTTATTTTTCTTTTGTATTTGTAGTTTTTCTTGTTGTAAAGCTAAAATAGAATTTCTTTGGATTTTATTTTGATAAGTATAAGAACCTTGCATAAATACAAATGCTATAAGTCCAAAAGTTATTATTACATTTTTAAAATCCTCTTTCATATATTATTTAATCTAATTTTTGCCACATATGAGCATCACTTTTTCTAATAGAACATTCTGCACATTTAAAATCCATAGGAAGTTCTTCCCATTTTGTGCCTGGAGCTATACCTCTTTCAGGTAATCCTTTAGCTTCATCGTATATCCACCCACACTCTAAACAAACATATTGAGACATAATTTTATTCTTTATTTACTATTACTATTAATATAGTTACTATAAAGTATAATTATGAAAATTAAATGAATGGGTATCGTGTTATACACATTTTAAAATAACCTCAAAAGTAGTGCCATTGCCATAAGAGCTGTTTGCTTTTATTGATCCATGGTGTTCTTCAACTATATTTTTTACTATAGCAAGCCCTAGTCCTGCACTAGAAGAATTTTGTGTACGAGAATCATCTACTTTGTAAAATCTATCATATATATTTATGAGATTTTCTTTTTTGATACCTATGCCAGTGTCTATCACAGACAGAATAATTTTATTATTTTTCTTTTTTAAAGATATTGTCACACTACCTTCTTTTTTATTATAATCGATTGCATTTTTTAGAAGATTTATGACAAGACGGGTCAAATCACTTTTGTTGCCTAATGTATTTAAATTATTTTCTACTTCATCTTTTATCGTTATTTTATGTATGAGAGCATACGCTTCTATTGCATTTATTTGTTTTTTACATATTTCTGAAAAGTTTAGTTTAGAATTTAAATTTACCCCTTTTTTATTATTTTGAGCTAGAAAAAGTAAATCATTTGAAAGTGTTATTAATCTTTCTATTTCTTCTAGAGATTCTTTAGTATATTTTTTATATTCTTCTTGTGTTCTATCATTTCTTAGTATGACTTCTGACCCAGCTTTAATGACAGAAAGTGGTGTGCGAAGTTCATGTGCTGCATTGGCTACAAACATTGATTGTTTTTTATATGCTTCTTCTATAGGTTTCAGAGTGTGTTTAGACAAAACGTAGGCTATCATCAATGTAAATATGAGTATGGCTATGTCAGAAGTGATAAGAATTCCTGCTAGATTTTCTTGTATTTCATGAATTTTATTTTCTTCGAGTTTGTTGTCCTTTTTTTCATTTTTTTCTGACGATTGTTCTTTTATATTTTCATTTGTAGAATAGATGCTATTTGTGAATAAACTATAAACAAGAATGTTAAAAATTACTAAAATAATAAAAACACCAACAGTGTAATATGTGGTCAAAAGTATGGTGGCTTTTTTGAATTCACTTAGATTTGAAAGTGTAGCCCACTCCTCTAATTGTTTTAATATATTTTTCATTTGTATCTTTTAATTTTTTTCGTAATTGTTTTATATAAACATCTGTTATATTACTAAATGCACTATACGCAAAATCCCAACAATGTTCAAGTAGCTGTTCTCTTGTCACTACTTGATCAGCATTTAACATTAAATATTCTAATATAGAATATTCTTTCAATGTAAGATTTAAGGTTACACCCTTTTGAGTAGCTATGTGTTTACTGTTATCTAATACAATATTTTGGATTTCTAATTTAAGTATTACTTTTTCTTTTGGCCTACGAAGTAGTGCTCTTACTCTCGCCAATAATTCTTCCATATCAAATGGTTTTATCAAATAATCATCAGCACCACTATCCAATCCTAAAATCTTATCATTTAATCCTTCTTTTGCTGTGATCATTATTATAGGTAAATTTACATTATCATCACGCAAGCTTTTACATACAGATATTCCATCTTTCTTTGGTAACATTATATCTAATATAACGAGATCATGACTTCCTGACCTTGCCATACGTTCTCCAGCTTCTCCGTCATAAGAAGAATCGACAGCATAGCCCTCTTCTTCAAGCATTTGTTTTGTATACTTAGATAATTTTTCATTGTCTTCTACTATCAATATTCTCATATATATATAATACACCTATTCATCTTTTATTCATTTTTTTCTTTTATTATGAAATTATGTTAGAAGAATTTGAATACAACGGAAAGGCAATGGGGACGGAATATTTTATTTCGATTGTTTGTAATTCTAGCGATCTTGCAGATAATATATATCATATTGCAAAGAATGATATAGAGCAATATGAATCATTATTTTCTAGATTTATACCCACAAGTGAGCTTTCAATATTGAATGAAAAAAAAGAAATGATTGTTTCTCCATTGTTTTTAAATGTGACAATGAAAGCATATCGACTTTTTACTCGTACTAGAGGGATATTTAATCCACTTGTGCAAGTATCTAGACTTGGCTATGATAGGAACTTTTTAGATATAAAAGATGATATTAATATTGATGATGAAAGTATTTATGATCTTGATTTTTCTTCTGTGTCTATAAATCAAGATAAATCTCTTGTGCGTTTAAACGAAGGACAAAAACTTGACTATGGTGGATTTTTGAAAGGGTATTTAGCAGAGATTATTGTTAAAAATATAAAATCTAGTTTTCCAGATATTGCTGGTATCATCGTGAATATTGGTGGTGATATATATACACAAGGATTAGATAAAAATGGAAATAAATTTATATTTAATATTTATAATCCAATTTCTAAAGATGATGTGTTTGTGACTTTATATGATCAAGGTCTTGCTACGAGTGGCACTTATAAAAGGTCATGGTTTTGTTTTAATAAAAAAATGCATCACATATTAGATATTACTGGTAAACAAAATCCAGAAAGTGATATCGTCTCTGTGAGTGTGATTCATAATGATGGAGCAAAAGCTGAATCATATACAAAAGTGTTTTTATCTATGGATTACAAAAATGCATTAGAATTATTAGGAGAAAAGGATATTTCGTTTGTAATTATAAAAAAAGATGGAAAAGTATTTAAAAATATAATATGAGAACATATTTAAAAATAATAAAATATTTGCAAGAGATTTTTCTTTTTATTTCTATCATCACAATGATGGTTCTTCCTATTACGATTGTTTTTTATCCATATTTTGTTTCAAATACAGTTGTTTCAAAACTTTATTTTATATCACACGTATTTCTTTTTTTTGTTATGATGATACGGCCATTGGCAGATATTTTCACTAATGTTAAATGGATACGGCCATTGGTAATATTAAGAAAGGGTACTGGTGTACTATCTGCATCTATTATCGTATCTTTTATATTGGCAAAATTAATAGTTGATCCTGTTGGTTATTTTATGAGTATTGGAATGCTAAAATATTGGTCTATGGTAAATTATACAGTATTGGCTCATCTTGCTGACATCTCAGCTGTTATACTACTTATTACATCAAATAATTTTTCTAAAAGAATATTAGGAGATTGGTGGAAAAAAGTTCAGAAACTTTCATACGTATATTTTTATGGAAGTGTATTATATGTATATCTTTCTTATAGAGATATTGATTTATTGATTATGTTATTTATTACGACTGTTTTAATATTTATAGCTTCTATAAAAAATAAAAAAAGATTAATAGAAAGTAAAGAAAATGTTATATGAATATAAAAAAATTTACTGGAAAAATAAATAATGTAGTAGATTTATCTAAGACTGCAAAAGAAATAAGTATTAGTCTGTCAGAGCATATTGATTTTATTCCTGGTAGTTTCATAAATGTTTTTATTGATATTAATGGTGAAAAGGTGAGACGTGCTTATTCTATATCTTCATCTTCTATGGAAAATAAAAATATTACTCTCACAATACGATTGAGCCCTACTGGCCTCTTGACTCCACTTTTTTGGAATAAAGATATGATAGGAGAAAATATAGAAATGATGGGTCCTTTAGGATTAAATACGGTCGATAAGATGAAACAAGATAAAATATATTTATTTGCATTTGGTGTCGGTGCTGGAGTAGTCAAATCAATTGCTGATCATTTTTTTAATCAAAAAAATATTAAAAGTCTCATAATACTTACTGGAAGTAAAAGTGAAGATGAAATATTATATAAAGATTATTTTAATAGTTTGTTTCTTGATTCTGAGAATATGTTTGTAGATCATATTGTTTCTAGAATAAGAGAAGGATCAAGTATTAAGAGGGGATATATTCAGGATTATATAAATGAATTTGATTTTAATAATTCTGATGTTTATGTATGTGGACAAGAAAAAGCTTGTAATGATTTAGTGGAGAAGATTAAATCAACGAATCCTAATGACTGTAATTATTTTATTGAAGGATTTCATTGATTATAAGTAAAAGTGCTGATAGGTTATATATTTGATATAATATACATATGAATATTGCTTTAAAAAATACAAAAGATATTAAAGAAGTTTCTGATTTTATTGCTTCTTCAATCTTAAAACAATTGGATTTAGATAAAAAAGTCTTATTTTTTATAGCTGGTGGATCTTCTGTCTCTGTAGCTGTAGCTGTAGCTAATAATTTAAAAAAAGATTTACTTTCAAATTTGGTTGTTGTGTTAACTGATGAAAGATATGGTGAAGTATCACATAAAGATTCAAATTTTTTCCAACTTATAGAAAAAGGTTTTGATATACCACAAGCTAAAATAATACCTGTTTTAAATAATGATGATAAAATAATTACAGTGGAAAAATTTAGCAAAATTCTTGGGCAAGAACTTAAAAAATCGGATTACAAAATTGCTTTATTTGGTATTGGTGCAGATGGGCATGTTGCTGGTATACTACCCTATAGTGGAGCCGTATATTCAGAGGATTTAGTTTATGGTTATGATACTCCTACATTTTCACGCATAACGATAACCCCTAAAGTTATAAAAGATTTAGATGAAGCAATAGTCTGGGCACAAGGTGAAAATAAATGGGAGGCATTAGAAAATTTAGAAAAAGATATTGATATTAATTTAGCGCCCGCTCAAATATTAAAAAAGGTCCCATTATTAACAATTTTTACAGATTACAAAAATTAAAATTATAAAAAATATATGAGAATAGCTATTACTGGTTTAGGAAAAATGGGGTCACAAATAGCAAAGAAACTCTATGAAGATGGGCATATTGTTATTGCTCATAATAGAAGTAGTGCTTCTATTGATGAAATGAAAACCCTAGGTATGATTCCAGCATACACAAAAAAAGAAGTTGTTGAATTATTTAATAAAGAACAAATTATAATTTGGATGATGGTACCGAGTGATGTTGTCGATGTTGAATTAGATGATTGGTTAAAAATAATACCAAAAGGAAGTATTCTGATTGATGGAGGGAATTCTGATTTTCGTTTAACAAAAAAACGAGCTGAAAAAGTTTTAGAAAAAGGATCAATTTTAATGGATGTTGGAACAAGTGGAGGTATTTGGGGTTATAAAAATGGATTTTCTATGATGGTAGGTGGTGATAAGGAAACTTTTAAAGAAATTGAAGATATTTTGAAAACATTATCTAAACCAGAAGGAGCTTATTATCATTTTGGAGAAAGTGGAGCCGGACATTTTGTAAAAATGACACATAATGCTATAGAATATGGAATGATGGAATCCTTAGCAGAAGGATATAGAATACTTAAAGAAGGTCCATATAAAAATATTGATCTTTATCATGCTGGAGATGTCTGGCAACATCACAGTGTAGTAACATCATGGTTGAATGAGCTTACTCGTGATGCTTTAAAAGAAAATGGAGAATTAAAAGGAATTGAAGGGTCTGTCACTGAATCAGGAGAAGCTCGTTGGGCATTAGAAACAGCAAAAAGTTTAAATATAGAAACACCATCTATACAAGCAGCTTTTGATGTTAGGCTTGCGTCACAAAAAGGTAATGTTAATTTTGCTACTAAATTATTAGCTCTTATGCGAAATGCATTTGGTGGGCATAAAATAAATGGAAAATAAAAAAATAATTTATATAATTTTTGGTGCTTCTGGCGATCTATCAAGGCGTTATTTGTTGCCTGCACTTAAAAATATGCAAAATATGAATTATGTGGATACTGTTATACCTGTTTCTCGTAAAGATTATAGAAATTTAAAAGATTTAATTACAAATGATGGAGAGAAAATTTTTCATTTAGCTATTCCACCTGAAGCTGTATCAGATGTTATAAAAATAATTCATAATGATTTTGGTAAAGATAATATAAAAATAATGCTTGAAAAACCTTTTGGTAAAGATTTACAATCTGCAAAAAGTTTGGTTGCTCATGTTGATCAATATTTTTCTGAACATCAAATTTATAGAATAGATCATTATTTAGCAAAACAGTCAATGCAAAATGTGATAGTAGAAAAATTAGATAAAGATAAAATTGATGGAATAGAAATAATTGCTAGTGAAAAAATAGATATAGAAGGTCGGGTTAATTTTTATGAGCAGACTGGAGCATTAAAAGATTTTGTGCAAAGTCATCTTCTTGAAATGGCGGCCGTTGTGTTATCTCAATCTTTTGAAACGACTGATCGTTATGAGGCATTGAAGAATTTAGAAATTATCTGTGATGTAAATGAACATAAGTGTGTAAAAAGGGGGCAATATTTGGGATACCGAGACGAAGTAAATAATCCTAAAAGTATTACGGAAACTTTTATTTCAATTAATTTGGTATCAAATGATAAAACTTGGCATGGAGTACCGATAATTTTATCTACTGGAAAGGCTTTTTCTCAAAAGTTAACACAAATAATAATTAAATATAAAGATGGCAATAAAAAAATTTTTAATATTGAACATGAATCTGATGCTTATGAACGAGTGATTAGAGCTACTATAGAAGGGAAACATGATCTATTTATTTCGAGTGGTGAGATACTTGAAACATGGCGAATTTTAGATAATTTGCAAAAAGCTTGGGAGAAGGGTAGAAGTGATTTAATAATTTATAAAAAAGGGAGCACTATAGAAGAAGTTATAAACAGTTAGATATATTTTAATTTACTTATTTGTTATTATATTAATATGACAAATCCACAACTAATTGATTTTATAAAACAACAATTACAAGTAGGTTTAACTAAAGAAAAAATATCTAGCAAACTTTTAGCTAATGGTTGGAATTCACAAGATATCGAAGAAGGTTTTAAAGCTACAGGTATTCCGATTTCTTCAGCTCCAGTTTCAACAACAACTCCTAATCCACATATAACTCCAACTCTAAACCCGAATTTTTCCTCTTATTTTAATAACAGTAATCCAGTTGCCGTTAAGGTAGAAAAGCAATCTGGTAAAAAGTTATTTTTATTAATATTAATATTGTTATTTTTGTTAGCTGGTGGAGCTTCTGCTTATTATTTTAAAGATGAGCTGATGACCTTACCAGTCATTAAAGATTTATTTTATAGTCAAGAAACGGTAGTGATACCAGAAACACCAGTTCAAATTGATGAAACACGAGCGGTAGTACAAAACCAACAAACAGATATTAAACCTCTTATAACTGACGTAGAAACTAATTTTATTGATTGTGGGGAAGCTGATCTTGTATATGATTCTACTGGAAGTCTTAATATGACTCTCGACATGAATTCTCTTAATGAAAAATCAAAGGATGCACTTAAATGTTATACATCAATTTTAAAGGCGTGCACGAATGGTAGAGTTTTACTAAAATCTGATGGTAATGTTGCTGTATCTATTTCTCCTTCTATTAATGATCTGTGTTCAATTAAATTTAATGTTGTTAAAAATCCTAAATCATACCTATGCACATTTCCTAATATACTTCCTAATAAACTTTTTGCTGAAGCATTAAAAGATCCTAAAAATAAAACTTATACAACTGAAGAAATGGAAATTGGTGACGGTTTTGGTTTTCAAAGTGCATTATCTATATATTTAGCGTTACAATCTATGAGTAATACATCAAAAGGTCTTTCTCAAATAGACATCACAATAAATGATTTTTTTGGTAGTAAAGTTACTTGTAAAGAAGTTTTTACACCTACATCTGTGCCTGTATCTATTCCTTCTATAAAATCCACCACAACTGTTTCTGTCTTGAGGCCATATCAGGTTCGTTTTGTATCCCCAAACAATAATACAAAAGTTCTTTTTGATAAACCGGTTCAATTAAAAGTTCAAGTTGGAGAAAAGATTAAAAAAGTAAGATTTGATTTTATGATTTATGGACAAAACTATATGAACTTAAGAGATAACGATGTTTTAGTAAAATCTGGATATGCTGATTTTACTTTTGAAGTGCCTGATACAACTTTAGTTCCTATATATATATCTGCAGAAGGATTAGATGAAAATAATTTACCTGTATATACAAAAGATTTTGATTCTTTAAAAGATGAAAAAGAAATAGTAAAAAGAATGGATGAGATTGGTATTTATCTCAAGCCATATACAGATCAAAAAATAACTTCTTTTTTCCTTGAAAAAGAAGGAGATATATCAGATGAGATATCAGTAGGATTAACTCATACAGCTCCAAATTTTTTAGTAAGTTTTCCTAATGGATCTGGATATGGTATTGTATCAGTTGCTGCATCTGATATTGAATTTAAAGTTGATGTTCCAACAGTTTTACAAATCATAAAAGGGTCTATTAACAATGTTTCTTTTAGAGGGTTAAAAGACGGAGAGACTAAAGTTACAGCTAAATATAAAGGTTTTTCTCAAGATATTTATTTTATTGTTGGATGGGGTAATGACAAAAGTGTTTCTTCAATTTCACCTGATGTTTCAGAAATAGTATGGAGTAGTTTAAATGGAGTAAGAGCATCCGCGGAAGCTTATTATGAAAAGTCTAATTCTTATGTTAATTATTGTAAATCTACTGAATATACTAATGCTATAAAGAATATTGTTAAATCAATAACTCTAAATTGTAATGATAGTCTTAAAACTTTTTCTGTTTCCGCTAAGGTACCAAGTGGGTATTATTGTATAGATGATACTGGATATACAGGCACGAACAAATATTTAAATACTACAGCAATTTGTCCTAAATAAATATAAAAGTGCTGAAAATTTATAATTCTGTTATACTTCATTTTAATGAAAAATAAGTTTGTTTTTAAGGTAAAAAGTATTTTTTCAAGTACCCATTTTGGTTTTTTTTTGGTTTTAATACTTATGACTGTGAGTTTATTCTTTTTAGTTCCAGAATTTTTTAGTAGTAAAATATCTAGTGAAGAAGTGAGTAAGATAGTAAATATAATAAATTCTGAAAATGAAAAAGTGATACCAATAATTAAACCATTAGATAAAGAAGCTTATGATGAAAAAATGGAAGAGCTGGCAAATAATCCGCCAGATCCTATAGTTTACAAAATCATTAAAACTGTAGAAGTTGATAAGAATGGTAAATCTATAATAAAAACAGAAAAAGTTCCATTAGATCCACAACCAATTAAAACACACCTTTGGCCTGTAAAGACAATATATCCGAATGATGGAGCTATTTTACCATTTAATCGCATTGTTGCTTATTACGGAAATTTATATTCAAAAAATATGGGAGTACTTGGGCAATATGAAGAAGGTGAAATGTTGCAAAGGTTAGACATTGAAGTAAAAAAATGGGAGATAGCAGATCCAAAAACTCCTGTCATACCAGCACTTCATTATATTGCAGTTGTAGCACAAGGTAGTGAGGGCAAAGATGGAAAATATAGATCGAGGATGCCTGATTCGGAGATAGATAAAGTTATTGAAATTGCAAGAAAAATAAATGCTATTGTATTTTTAGATATTCAAGTTGGATTTTCTGATTTACAAACTGAAGTACCAAGACTTCTTAAATATTTGAAAATGCCCCAAGTACATTTAGGTGTTGATCCTGAATTTTCTATGACGACTGGTATTCGTCCCGGTAAGATAGTTGGTACACTTGATGCAAGTGATATAAATTTTACTGCAAACTATTTAGCAAAAATTGTTAAAGAAAATAACCTTACTCCTAAAATACTTGTAGTCCATCGTTACACTCAGAAAATGCTTACGAATTATAAGGAAATAAAACCATTAGCAGATGTTCAAATTGTGATGCATATGGATGGTTGGGGAGAGAAAACAAAAAAAATAGGTACATATCAACAATTTGTTTATAAAGAGCCTGTGCAATTTACTGGTTTTAAACTATTTTACAAAAATGATTTATTGACCCCAGGCATAGTAATGTTTTCTCCATCAGAATTATTGAAATTAAATCCTAGACCTATTTATATACAGTATCAATAATAGGCACTAGGAGATTTATGCATTGGGCTCTAGAGAAAAAAATTAAAAATATTAAATCTTAAATTTGTATTAGCTAATGCCTAGCGCCTAATGCCTAGATGTGCTATTATTTTTAAATGTTTTCAAGTTTTTTGGTTACAAATGGGCAGGGATTTTTTTTGCCAGTTATTATGCTTTCAGCATTGATAGACAGTATTAACCCTTGCGCTATATCTGTATTGTTTTTAACAATTACTTTTTTATTTAGTTTAGGTAAAAATAGAAGATTCGTTTTAATATCTGGTGGGGTATATATATTAGCTATTGCTATAGTGTACACGTTGATAGGGCTAGGGGCTCTTCAAGCTCTTAGTTTTTTTAATGTTCCAAATATAATGGCGAAAGTTGGCGCATCTATATTGTTACTTTACAGTGCGATTGGTTTAATAAATGAATTTTATCCAAGTTTTCCAATTAAATTAAGGATACCAGAAAGTTCTCATACTACTATTGCTAAAGTAATAGAAAAAGGTTCTATACCAGCATTTTTTGTTTTAGGGGCACTTGTAGCTATGTTTGAATTTCCGTGTACTGGAGGTCCTTATCTCTTTGTTTTGACATTACTCCATGATTATACTGCTTTTTGGAAAGGTTTTTGGTATTTAATTATGTATAATGTTGTTTTTGTATTACCACTTATCCTTATACTTCTTTTTGCTACGAATAGTATTATGGTAGAAAAAATAGATAAATTACGTAGATTGGAAACTAAAAAGGCACGTGTTATACTACTTCTTGTATTGATAGCATTTGGTATTTTTATATTTTCATTATAAATAGTAGAAGATTATTAAAATCTACTTTTTAGAATGGTCTGGCCGGGATTCGGGGCCCCGGAGAACCGAGGACCTTATAAAAAGTTAGTTTTAATAATCTTCTAAGAATAAATATATATGTCACAAGATCCAAAATTAATGAGTTTTGAAGAACTTCAAAAAAAGATATCTGCTCTAAAAGAAAATAGGGGAGTTGATTTATCAACTGAAGAAGATTTAAGTGTAGCTGTTATGAACTTAATAAGTCTTGAAGAACATTTCTTTTTTTCAGGAGCAAAGACTGGCAAGAGTGAATATTATGATATGTTAAACGAAGTACGAGAAATGAGGAAAGTACTTTTAGCACGCATGATAGACAAGACAGAAGCTGAGAGTTGGTGTATATCTAAACATTTACTGGGAACAACAATGCGACTCATGGAAGTCGGTACTAAATTACAAGGAGATGGTAAAATAGAAGATGCAAAACTGATGTTTACTTATGCATATAAGATTTTTAATTTATTTTTTGGACTTAGATTAAAAATTATTAATACTTCTGATATAAA
>Ga0066639_10002686_pt1 | contig 15471 bp, 14 predicted proteins | sample CryGeyCG2114_010_2_FD_59504 | JGI IMG/M metagenome (GOLD analysis project Ga0066639, IMG submission 59504) | Groundwater microbial communities from aquifer - Crystal Geyser CG10_big_fil_rev_8/21/14_0.10 | ecosystem: Environmental > Aquatic > Deep subsurface > Groundwater | place: USA: Utah...
CACCGGGAGTTTTTTCCCAGGTTTCGAAGGGGATTCCCCCAGCCACAAGAATAGATTCTAGGGTTAGTAGGGTTAATGATTCACTCACAGTCGGTCCTTTCTGTTTATTGTTGATTTTGTTACGGCTATAAAGGGCCTAAAGAGGGAAGCCGCTTATAGCCGTAGCAAAATTTAGATTGAAATTGAACTTTCAAAGAGCCTATTATTTGCACATTACAACGTTCTTGTGTTTGTGTCAAAAGCGCAAAAATTCCTTAGTATACAGTATATTGTAGGTTAAGGAATTGAGTTGGATTTAGAAATAACAAAGCCCAGATGATTATCTGGGCTACGATGTGCGACGATTGCTCCATTTGTTTTTTATAAAATGGAAAGGGGAGGCCGCGCGCTCCTTTGTTATTCGACTTCTTTGAGCTCATCCATGATGCACAGGAACATGTACATCAGGCCGTATTGCTGTGCGCTGACAGAATTTAATCCGCCAGGCCAGTTGATAGGTCTGCCCGAATAGACTGCTTCTGCAGCCCCAGCGAGAAGCTCATCTCGACCTTCTTCGGTTTCAGGCCAAATAGTCACGTGAGCTTGAATGTTGCTAGACAACCATTCTCGCGTGACTTGAGCCAAATTTTCTGGATCGTCCAAGAATCGAATTATTCGATCGGTCAGGCTGGAACAACAAATGTTCAAATCATTTCCTGTTGCCCAATTGATCTCACTCAAGATCTCAGGGTGAAACAAACCAGGATTTGCCTCAAGTTCCCTTATTCTTGGAAAATCAGCATTGAGCCCTAAAAGAGCATCTAAACGCTCTGGGTTTATTTCTTGCCTGATCCTAGCGTCTCTGATCTCCTTTACGATCAGTTTTTTTACTACAATTTTACTGCCAAAGATCAATTGGCAGTAATTTTTTTTATTTTTCAAATTCTGCCTTTTGTTGGTTGTTCTATGGGTTTAACCAGAGACTATCACTAAAGCTGTGTTCTGTAAAATATACGGCTGATTGATTATTTTACGTCTTTGAGACGCAGAGTGAGCAAGATTCCTAGGAGCATAATGGCGCCCAAGACAAAGAATAAGTAAGTTATAGAAGGAGCCAGAAGAAGTATAGGGATGGCAGTAAGCGGGGCGATGATATATGCCACTGGGTAAGTGTTGCGAAAGAAAGAAAGCACTCCATCTTCTTCTTCGGTGATGGATTTAAAAAAGTAACTTTCACTCATTATTTCGACTGTGGCGGCGCCAACACGGGTCATGAACAGCGCCATAGCCCACAACCAAAAAGTTTTTATGGTAATAAGGGGAATTAGCGCAGTGAAGAGACCTATAATTGAAAATCCAACCAAAAGCATTTTCTTTTCGCCAATCTTGTCGGAAAGCCGGCCTAAGGGAAGCTCGACTAAGACGAAAGGCAAAAGCATAACGCTGAAAATGATACCTATTTCACTCCAACTAAAGCCGATGTATTCGTGCATGTAGATAGGGGTATAGATGACCATCCAAGCGTAGAAAAATTTCAAAAGCAGATTGATTAGATAAATTCTAAGTATGTTCGCATGGCGCAAATAAAATTTAAAAGTTTTTAAAATCGGCTTTTTGTTATATTTCGGGTCTTTAAAATTTCGCAACAAGATGTGGAACATAAAGCCAACTAGTAGTGCAAAAAGGGCAGATAGGATATAGATGCCTCGGAAAGAACTTTTTGCGATGATCGTTCCTGATATTACTTGGGAGACTATCCAAGCCAGGTTTATGATGGTGAGGTATATGCCTCTGATTCCGCCAATCGCTGACTTTTTAGAAAAATCTTCAACAAAAATATCCAAGGTGATGAATACCAATATGTTAGAGATGAAATACAGTATGAAAGCCGGGATGATTATGAATCCGTTATCGCCGAGAGCTAGCAGAACAAGGGAAATGCCAAACGAAGCGCTTAAAAACATGGTGGTTTTGCGGTTACCGATGCGGGTTAGAATATCTGGCATCTTGAAAGTGCCGATAATGGTTAGTAGAGAAGCTATTACATAAATTATTCCCAAATATTCTTTAGATATATAGAGCTGTAGAGTGCTGGAATTAATGTAAGAGGTAAGAGCGAGCGGCATAGCTAGCAGGAATCCGGCCAGATATATTATTTTCCTGTTATGATCCATCTTAGACGCTCAAGATTACCGGGATTACCAATGGTCTTTTCTCTGTCTTTTGATACAAGAATTTAGAAACGGTTTCTCCCAGGTCGGCTTTAATGGGGTCGAAATCCATTGGGTTTCCAACAACGCTTCCACTATTACGAGCAGACATTTTTGCGGCGCTGTCTTCTACTGATTTTTTGATGAGAATGCGGACTTGGCGCAGAAGTTCTTGGTTTTCTTTCAAATATACAAATCCACGGGAGATTAGGTCTGGAGATTTCTTTAATTTTCCGGTCTTTTGATCTAAGAGGGCGATAACCACAAACATGCCGTCTTGAGAGAGCATTTGCCGATCTCGAATAACCACGTCTTGTGCGTCGCCTACCGAAGAACCGTCGACGATCATGAGTCCCGAGGGTGCTTTTTCTTTTCTTTTTTCTATCTTTTTACCATCGGCTGAAATTTCAATAATTGATCCGTTGTCGGGCACAATAACATTTTCCTCGCTCATCCCTAGTTCCATCGCAAGCTCTTTGTGCAGTACTAAGCGATAATGATTGCCGTGTATGGGGATAAAGAATTTCGGATGTGTTTTCTTGTGCAACCATTTTACATCTTCTTGGTTGCCGTGGCCGGTTGCGTGTACGAAGTCTTCGCCGGCAGTGCGGTAGCTGATGATGTGTGCGCCTTGTCTGGCTAAACCATCTTTCATTTTTTCTACGGCTCTTTCGTTGCCTGGCACTACAGAAGCAGAGAGGATAATGGTATCGTTTTTATGCAAGGAGAATTTAGTGTGGGTTTTATTGGCGGCTCGGTTTAGCGATGCGTGCTCTTCGCCCTGGGCGCCAGTCATCAAGATCACTACTTTGTTAGGCGGATAGTCGTCTACGCTTTCGATGGGGATGATGGTGCCCTTTTTAGGGGTAAACATTTTTGCTTCAATGGCGACATCGATGTTTGTTTTCATCGAGCGGCCATCAATGGCGATCTTTTTGCCTATTGATTCTGCAAATTTTACCACATGGGCTAGGCGAGTAATGTGCGAGGCAAAAGCGGCGATGATAATACGGCCGTTTATTTTTTTAATCAGGTTCTCTAAGCCTTTATGCACCTTTACTTCGGGCAGAGAAAATCCTTCGTTTTCGATATTAGTAGAGTCGGTCATAAGGAGTAGCACTTTTGCTTTGTCGAAGATGGAATACTCTTTCTCTTCTTCTTTTGAAACTACTCCGTCTACTTGGTCTAGTTTATAGTCGCCGGGAGTGACTATCCAACCGTGTTCGGTTTCAATAATGACCCCGATAGAGTCGGGAATAGTGTGAGTGACCCCGAAGAACCTGACTTTAACATTACCACACGTGATAGTGCTGTCTTTTTCGATAATGTTTTCTTTCATTTTCGGCAAGTGGGGGAATTCCGCTTGGCGCTTGCGCATCAAAAGAATCGAGAGATTTCGAGAATATACCGGAGGATTGCCGATACGGGAAAGGACTATAGGTACGCCCCCGACATGATCTAAATGCCCATGAGTGATAATGAGTGCTCGAATTTTATCTTTGCGTTCTTCTAGGTAGGTGGTGTTCGGTATAACATAATCTATCCCCGGAGTAGCTTCGTTCGAGAAGTGCATGCCGGCATCAACAACGATGATGTCGTCACCGATCTCGATAGCGGTCATATTTTTTCCGATTTCTTCTACACCCCCGAGCGGGATAATGCGAACAACCCCTTTCTCTGGCGGAGGTATCTTAACATTTTTTGCATTTTTATTGTCACCCTTAATACCAAAGCCAGAGGAACGTCCTCTAGGGCCATATTTTTTCTTTGCGTATTGATAGGTAGAACTCTTAATCTGCCTCTTTTTACCGGCCATGCGTCGCCCGCGTGTCTCTGTTCCTTGATTTTTAGAATTTTCGGCAGTATTAGAGCCGGTGTAGGCTTGACTCGAGGCCTTGTTGTTATTATCGACAGATAGATCGCTGAAGCGCAGTCTTTGTTTTTTTGTCATTTTTTCTTTGAATAATTATTATTTAGCAAATATTTTCCAAACGTTTTCGGTTTGGGTATACCATAGATATGCGTTCAAGTATTGATCGCCTGGTACTATTATGCTTGGTGTTTTTACATTGTCGAGCTTTGGTGCAATAGTATAAATAGAATCAGGACTATAGAGGAAAATCGCTGTTCGGTCATTTCTGATTTCGTCCTCTAGTTGTCCGTATTTGCCTTCTCTGGTTTCTTTGTCTGAGCTTACGAAGGCGTCCTCTAATAGACGGTCTGCTTTAGAACTGGTATACATAGCGACATTCAGTCCCGGGTCTTTCCTTTGTGAAGAATGCCAAAAAGCAAAAAGGTCTGACTCACTATTTATAACTTCTCCGAAAAGCAGAGCGTCGTATTTGCGCGGACGGATAACGTTTTGGTTTAGGTTTCCGTTTTCAAAAGTTTTTACTTCTACTTTGATACCCACTAGAGCTAGGTCGTTTTTAACCAGTTCGGCAGTTTTAGCTAATTCTTCTATGTTGCTAGTAGAGATAGAAAATTCTAATTTTTTTACAACTTTTTTCTTGTTTTCAGTAACTGTCTTTTCTAAGAATCCATCTTCGTCGGGCTTCCATCCATCTTTAGCCAGATCATCACGTACTCCTTGCAAAACTTCTTCTCTGGATGCGCTCGTGGTGTTTTGAGAGCTATGATAAGAAGCCATACCTTTGGGTATCGGTCCGTCGGCTACCACTCCATATCCTAACAGGACTTCTTGCACTATTTTTTCTTTATCTATCGCCTGGTCAATGGCTTTTATGATTGATTTGTCGATGAAAAGCTGGTTTTGGTTTTGGTTGAAGAAAAGGCCGAAGATTCTAGGAAGGACAGGAGATTTTACTTGGTACTTTTTCTCTTCGAGTATTTTGGCATCTTGGGGGGTTATGGAATTAATCTGATCTACTTCTTTGCCAAGCAAAGCCTTTACTAAATCTTCTTCGTTTTGATAAAAATGCAAATTAAGATTTTGGATATAAGCTTCGCCCAATGCGAATTTCTTGAAAGGAACTAGCTTGTAGGAATTGATGCTACCTGAAGATTGTTTATCGATAGAATTTACCATATAAGGGCCCGAACCTACGGGATTCGTGTTGGCGCTATTTAACTCCATAGCGGTTTCGCTCCATAAGTGTTTAGGCATAATGCCTATGGTTGTGTTTTCTAAGAAGGAGGCGAAGGGCTGTCTTAAGGCAAACTCTACGGTTTTATCGTCTATCTTGTTTACACTGATGCCATCCCATTTTATTTTGTAAGGGCTTTTGATGATGGGATCTTTGGTGCTGGTTATGGTAAAAATTACATCGTCGGCGGTAAGGGGTGTGCCGTCTTGGAAATACAAATTGTCTTTCAGGGTGAAGGTATAAGTAAGGCCGTTATCAGAGACTTCATATTTTTCTGCTAGATCTGGAATGATGTCACCATCGCTTGTTTTGCGCATCAGCCCAGAATAAATTAGGGTGGTGAGATTTCGATCAGTTTCTTCGTTTGCTAGAATTGGGTTTACAAAACGTGGGGCGCCGACCATACCGATCGAAAGACTCCCGCCTTTAAACGGCACTTTTACCATAAAGGCCTTGTTTATATCTTGCAGTATTAAAATAGTGCTTAAAAACAACACAGACACAAGCACCCAAAAAGTTATCCGTTCTTTTCGAGAGAAAGAATGAAATACCTTATTCAGCTCTTTTTTTGAAGGCAATTTGAAATTACGCATGCAGTGTTTTGTGGAGTAGAGAAAAAGAAATTATCTAGCTGTTACTATTATACTCAAGAGTGCAAATAAAGCAAAAAGAATTCCACAGACAATGGAAAGATAAAATAAAAATTTCTCGAATCCGCGTCGGGTACTGTGAAAGCTGTTAGTATCGCCACCGCCCAAAGCTCCTCCTATCGAGGCGCTAGACTGTTGCAGCAAGATAGCTGTAACCAATATTACCGAGAGGATTATCTGCGCATAGGGCAGGGCTCCTGCTATTAGATTCATAGCAGAATTATTGCACAAGAGACACCGGAATGCAAATGGTGGTATCGTGCTATTATATAAACAATTATGAGAGGGCTGCTTAAAATAACTCTATTTATCCTTGTCGCTGTGTTTTTGGTGCATCAATTCTTGCCAGACATCAAGCCAAAACTTTTGTTACTTTGGGATGATTTGAAATCTATAGTTTACCAAGCTCCGTGTGAAAAGCCGATACCATATGTTATGGGGACTTTTGATGATCGTTTTGGGGTTTCGGAAAAGTACTTTTTGGGGGCCGTAAAGGATGCTGAAGATCTTTGGGAAAAAGCCTCGGGGATAAATCTATTTGATTATGCGCTGGATGACAAAGATAAAGACGTTCTTAAGGTAAATATGGTATATGACAGTCGCCAGCAAACTACGAATATGCTAGAAGACTTGGGTTTATCGGTGCAGGATGATCGGGCATATTATGATGAGCTTAAAGCAAAATTTTTAACTCTTAAGGCAGAATATGAGTCAAAATTAGATGCTTTTAATAAAGAGGTGCAGGTGTTCAATCAGGAAAATCAGAATTATGAACAAGAAGTAAATTCTTGGAATGCAAAAGGTGGCGCGCCGAAGAGCGAATACGACAGATTGCAAAAAGAGCGCGAGAATCTGATCTCGGAAGCTGGAAATTTGAAAACCACTGAAGCCGAACTTCGTGATATGGCAGGGGAGGTGGATGCGCTAGTTAATGCTGTAAATCGTATTGCAAAAGATTTAAATCTTTCAGTAGAAAAATACAATACTATTGGTGAGGCTAGAGGTGAATCTTTTGAAGAGGGCGTATACCATGAGAATGGCAACACTCGCACGATCGATATTTTCGAATGGAGTGATCGAACAAAACTAGTTCGGACTTTGGCGCATGAATTCGGGCATGCATTGGGGATCGACCATCTACTAGACCCAGAAGCAGTCATGTATGAATTTAACCAAGGCAAAGACGAGTCTCTGACAGATGCGGATTTAAGCGCACTAAAGGCTGTGTGTGGATTAAAGTAGAAAAACTTGATGGATATCTTGGCAGATAGGGAGTATAATTAATAGATTATTAATTTTATTAATAAAAATATTTATGGATATAACAATATTAACAGCAAAAATACTAGCCATCTATCTAATGGTTGCTGGTTTATTTTTAATTGTAAAAGGGAAAAGTGTACCACACCTTCTTAAAGATTTTTTCGATCATCCAGCTGTGGTTTACTTGACTGGTATTATTCTAATTTTCTTGTCTTCGATGTATCTCGTTCAATACAATATTTGGGATGGCACTTGGAAAACGGCCATAACGGTGTTTGTATGGCTAGTGATGATAAAGGGCTTGGTTTATATCTTCGCTCCGAAGGCGCTTAGTGAAATTTCTATCAAAAAATATCGCAACACTTTCGGCGTGTACGGTCTCGTCGCCATCGTCGTCGGCATTTATCTATTCTTCTTGGGTTAGATTGTCTATCTATATTCACGTCAAAGTTGTCGCGGATGCAAAGAAGGAATCGCTGAAAAAGAAATCAGACGATCATTTTGAAATTTCAGTACGGGAGAAGGCAGAGCGGAATATGGCAAATACTCGCGTGCTCGAGCTCGTAGCGAGCCATTTCAAAGTTTCAAAATCCAAAGTGCGCATTGTAAATGGACACCACCATCCTAGCAAGCTGTTGATAGTTGAAAGGCAGTGATCGACTTTCAGATTTTGTGCTATGATATGGGTATTATAATTTATCTTTAAATTTTATGTATCCATTTATTTATTTCATTGTAATTCTAGTTATTATCAGTATTCGCCAGGTGAATCAGTATGAGAGGGGCATTAAATTCACATTTGGTAAGTTTACTTCAGTAATGAACCCTGGTTGGCGGCTAGTGTGGCCGATCATTCAGAGTTATCAGAAAGTGGATGTAAGGGTAAAGGCGGTAGACGTGCCAGATCAGAATGCGATCACTAGAGACAATGTGTCGGTGCGGGTGAATGCCGTTATTTATTATAAAGTAGGCGATGCGGAAAAAGCTGTGATCGAAGTGGAAGATTTTCGATATGCTATTTCTCAATATGCTCAAACCACTATGCGTAATATTGTGGGAGAAGTTACTTTAGATGAACTACTTTCGAGCAGGGACAAGATTGCCGAACGAATCCGCGAGATAGTAGATAAAGAAACCGATGCTTGGGGTCTGCAAGTGCAGAATGTGGAACTCAAAGATGTCAGTCTGCCGGGAGATATGGAGAGGACGATAGGCAAGCAGGCCGAAGCCGAGAGGGAAAAGAGGGCAGTGATCATAAATTCTGAGGGAGAACTCGCTGCTGCTCAAAATATATCCAAGGCTGCCGAGATGTTGGCGCAGACTCCGGGCGCTTTACACTTGAGAACTTTGCAATCAGTAAATGATATGTCTTCAGACCAGAGCAATACAGTAGTCTTTATGTTGCCGGTGGAAGCATTGCACGCATTGGAAGGTTTTGCTAAGAATAAAAACTAAAATAGTATGGGATTTCAAAATATGTTGTTGAGAAAAATGCTGAAGTCGAAGGGCGTGCCCGAGGCGCAGATAGATATGTTTGTGAAAATGATGGAGAAGAATCCGGAGCTTTTTCAAACTATCGCCAAAGAAGTGCAAGAGAAGGTGAAAGGGGGGATGAGTGAACAGGAGGCCAGTATGCAAGTGATGAAGAAATATGAGCAGGAACTCAAAAAGCTGGTATAATTAGCATATGGGAGGGACTAAGTCTTTAATTTGGATTTTCTTGATGGCGGGTTCGATAATCGGTGGATACATACCCTCGCTATGGGGCGCTGGGATATTTTCTTTTTCTTCGATAATTTTTAGCAGTTTGGGTGCGATCGTGGGAGTGTATATTGGTTTTAAATTAAGTAATTAATATTTTAAAAATTTATGCAAAGAGATAAAAAAATTGTGTGGTTGTTTGCGTTATCTATAGCTGGGGTGCTATTTTCGGGTTATTTGAGCGGGGTGAAATTCTTCACGTCTACGTGCGCGCTCAATGAACCTTGCCCGTACTTTCTGGGCTACCCCGCGTGCTATTTTGGTTTTGGGTTATTCTTGCTTTTATTTATTTTCAGCGCTTTGCTATTTTCTGCAAAGATAAGGAAGGTCAGAGGGTTACAGTGGATGGAAGTGGTTTCTTTCCTCGGGGTGCTGTTTGCCGGGTATTTTACTGTCGGCGAGTTGCCGATTCTATTCAAAGAGGGGTTCGGCGCGTACGTTTTGGGCTTGCCCACTTGTGCCATGGGGTTCGTATTCTTCCTGATTATATTTGTTATCGCTGTCGTGGGGCTGACCAAGAACAGAATGGAAAAAGCAGCCAATACAAAGCTACCGGTGGACTAATCTTAATTTATGGTATAATGGGTACATTAATAGGTAATATAGCCGCCTATGCCTGAGGGCCATGGCGAGCCAAATAAAAAATATATGGCAGAATTAAAAGCTTTGTGTATGAAGTGCAGGGATGCTAACAATAAGCCTACCATGCAGGTGATGAAGGATCCGAAAGTTACCAAGAACGAAAAGGGACGATATTCCGCAAAGGGCCAGTGCTCACAGTGCGGAGGAAACATGTTCAAGTTCATGTCTGAGGCGGACGCCAAGACATTGATGTAAAATCGTGTAAATAAAGTACAAAAACACCCTCGTAAAACGAGGGTGTTTTTGTTATTGACAGTTTTGCGCATAGTGGTATGATTTAAGCGTCATGAAAACAACACAAAAGTTTGGTTTGCTATTTATTATCGTTTTAGTTTTAGGTTTGAGCGTTGTGCCGTCAGTAGGTCGCGCAGACCCGTTTGACGACAGTGCTAATTCTTGTGTGGCTTTACAATATAATATGAATACGAGAGTCCGATCTATAGATGCCAAAACAAATGGCGAGGTGTCTATTCTCCAAGTCTTTTTAAATGATCAGGGACTTCTCAACGTAGATCCTACAGGACTTTTTGATACAGCAACATTTTACGCAGTCAAAGCTTTTCAGTCTGCTAATGGTTTAGCTTCAGATGGCAGCGTCGGACCTATCACTCGCGCAAAGATAAGAGCGATTACTTGCGGTAATACCAGTGTTCCCGTTCCAGCAACTCCAGTTCCAACTCCAACTTCAAGGACAGGTACAAGCCAAGCTTTATGCCCGAATGGTAATACAATAGATAGTAATTGTACATCTGGCCCAGCTTCATCCTCTCCGGCTTTATGCCCGAACGGTTTCACTGTCGCAAGTAATTGTCAGCTCGCTCCCGTTTCTAACTTTCCGATCGATACTACGATAACACCGTCTTATATCAGTTCAAATCTTTCTGCCATTTCGGGCGATACGAGCGATACGGCGCAGGGATCTTTCAAGTTCCAGATTTATTCACCGTCTGACGATATTCAGATCTATCGTTCATTTCCGCAAAGATCTCTGAAGGTTATATTTGCAGGTACGGGTAGCAGTAATGCTGATGCGGGCAGTCCGACGGCTGCAATTCTAAGAGCCACATCTGGAAGTTCTGGGAACGATAGTTCTCAATACTACACAGTAAAGAAAGGGGATACTCGCACATTCGAATTGACATTCGTCATTTCGCCTACAAGCGGTTCAGGTTTGTATAGGGTGAAAGCGACTTCGCTTTATGCTTTCACCAAAGGAGTCGAAATTGACTTCGGCAGCGAATTTAGCACGACCAACGTTTACTTGAGGGGGCAAGCAGTTACACCCTCAATAAATCCTTACATAACTTCTGTTACACCTTCTAGCGGTCCAGTGGGAACTGTTGTTACGGTATATGGGTCAAATTTTGGGGCAAGCAATACGGTCCTCTTTAACGGTACTATTGGAAATATTACCTCGAATGGATCTAGTGTTCAGTTTACTGTGCCGCAAAATACGCCAGTTGGTTCTTATGGCGTTAGTGTGATGAATAATGCGAATAATTACAACAGCAACACTCTTATCTTTTCAGTTACATCTGGAAATTCTACAAATCACGCGCCAACAATTGTCGGCTTTCCAGCGGTACAGACAAATATCCAAGCAGGGCAGACGGTTAATTTTTCCTTGACGGCAAAAGATGCTGATAATGACGATTTATCTTGGAGCTCAGATTGGGGAGAAGGTGATTATGGGGGTGGTTCATGCAGTACCACTAGACGAAGAGCTGGAACGGGATGGAATTATAATCCAAGCCATACGTGGAATCAGGCTGGAACTTATAACGTAAGATTTACTGTGTCTGATTGTGTCGGAGGAAGTGACACATATTCTGTCTTAGTTTCTGTCGGAAATTTGGTAGATAATACCAGAAAAGATACCATCTATAATTACTACAGACTTTATCTGGCTCGTACGCCGGATGATCAGGGTTTGAATTATTATCTGAATGGTGGTATGACCCTGGATCAAATCAAGTCAAGCATTCTCTCAAGCCAAGAGTACAAAGCTCGTCGGGAAGCTATCCGTCAAGTATATCTGGAACTTCTTAAACGAGAACCGGAGGAGCAAGGTTGGACCTATTGGTCTGATAATGGTTTTACGGTTGGTCAGATGCGTTCTCAAACACTAAGTGGCTATGAATACACGACTAAGCAACAAATTGTTGCGCTATACGTAGAATTACTGAATCGCCAACCTGATGATCAGGGATTAAACTACTATTACAACTTGATGTATGTAAATCATTGGACCATTGATCAAGTTCGAGAAAATATAAAAGGTGGTGTTGAATGCCAAGGTATTCCTTCCTGTAAAAATTCGACCCTCTAGCTTATGTTAAGTTAGAGCCAAAAACACCCTCGTAAAACGAGGGTGTTTTTGTTGACAGTATTTTCTATAGTAGTATCATTAAATCATCATGAAGAAGAAACAGACATTTGGTTTTCTTTTTATTTCTATTTTTGTTTTGAGTTTAGCGGTCGTGCCGTCAGTGGGTCATGCAGATTACTACAGTGGCGGTTGTTTAGATTTGCAGACTAATATGAAACATGGTGATCAAAATAATACAGAAATTAACACACTTCAAGAATATTTAGGGGTTTATCCAAGCGGAGTTTTTGATAATTCTACATACAGTGCAGTCAGGGCTTTTCAGCTGGGAATGGGGTTGCCCGCATATGTTTATGGTGCAACTAGTGAAGGACCGTTTGCAGACGGAATTGTTGGGCCTGTCACTCGTGAGAAAATAAGAGCTGTAAGTTGCGGATCAGATGCTGTAACGCCGACTCTACCGCCCAATGATACAAATACGGCTACGTGCCCTAACGGTAATACAATAGAAAGCAATTGTGTTGTTGTCCCTACTTCCGTTTCCCAAACTCTATGCCCGAATGGCAATACCATAGTAAGTAATTGCCAGACCGCTCCCACTTCGACTCCCCAGACTGAAACCAAGATAAAGCCAACCTTGATCAGCTCTGATGTTACTGTTGTTGATGCTTCTGATGCTACTAATACACTTTCTCAAGCCAACGGGGTTTTCAAGTTTAGTATTTTTTCGCCATACGACGATATTCGCCTTAATAGAAGTAATATTTCCAGGTCTATGAGAGTTTCTATGGCTGGTACGGGAGATATTGGCAATCCAACGTCTTCGACCTTAACGGCAACTTCAGGTAATTCGAATTATGACAGTATGAACTATTTTACAGTAAGAGAAGGTGAGACTCGCACATTTGAACTATCATTCATTATTCCTCCCACTAATGGGTCTGGTTATTATAGAGTGCGATTATCATCTATTTCTGTAGATTTTCCTACTGAAAAAGGTGTTATAAATTTCGGAAGCGAATTTATAACCAGATATGTTTCTTTGCGCGGGCAGGCTGCGACGATTGAAACTAAAGTAACGCCAATCTTGATCAATGCGAAAACGAATATTGTTGATACCTCTGATGCTACTCATAAAAGTTCTGTAGCCGATGGATCTTTTACGTTTTCGATATCTGCTCAATCAAATGATATCCGCTTTTATACCAACGATATAGGCAAGTCTGTAAGAGTTTTGAAAACTGGAACAGGCGATATTGGCAACCCAACAGCTGCCAACATAGCAGCGACTTCCGATTCAAGTTATGATGGTGCGGACTATTTTACAATAAAAAGGGGTGAGACCCGCAGATTTGAACTCAGATTCTACATTGAACCGGGAGATAACACTAAAGGTTATTATGGGGCAAAATTGACATCACTTCACAGTGTAGATGAAAATGTGAGCATAGAATTCGGAAGTGAGTTTGTTGCTCCGTCTGTGTATTTGAGTGGAAAAGAAGTAGCTACCCCACAGCCCTCTGTTACTGTTACTTCGCCATGGAGCGGGGGAGAAAAAGTTACTGCAGGATCTTCTTATACCGTAAGATGGAACTCATCCAATATTCCAGTTACTAATGATATGAAAGTTTTTATTTCTAGTGAAGCAAAGGGTTATTCGCAGATGATTAATAATGGTCCAAATACAGGATATCTGCCAATAACAGTTCCATCTCAACTCAGCGGTGATTACGAGTTTGTGGTACAGACAACAATAAACGGAAATGTATATTCTGGAAGTTCTTCTGCGTCAATTATACCGTCGGTTTCGAACGATAATCCTTCTGGGAATCCCGTGGATGAAACTTTGAAAAACAATATTATTTCACTCTACAAAAAATATCTTGCTCGAGAGCCAGACACTAAAGTATTGCAGTATTACTTTGACCATAGTACTACTTTGGACCAAATAAAAGATATTATTATCTCTAGTCAAGAATATCAGGATCGTAGAGAAGCTATTCGCCAGGTTTATCTAGAGCTTTTAAAACGCGAACCAGATGCTGATGGCTGGACTTACTGGTCTGATAATGGTTACACCGTTGATGATATGCGAAGCCGAACCCTAAACGGTTATGAATATGGAGTGAAGAAACAAATTACTGATCTTTATACACAATTGCTCAATCGTCAGCCTGATGATCAGGGTTTGGGTTATTACTATAATCGTATATACCTAGATCACTGGACCATAACCAAAGTCAGAGATAGCATTATACAGAGTGTAGAATGTGGAAACAGTACATACTGCCAAAGTAAAGTGCAGGAGCTCGGCCTGGGAGCTTCGGCAATCTATGCATTGCCAGGAATGTGCTCGATCCCTTTCCTCGGCTTTATCACAGGACAATCTTGTAATTAAATATTTAACAACAAAAACACCCCAGAAATGGGGTGTTTTTGTTGTTTATTTTTATGTGTAGAAAGTGTATACTTTGAGTATTATTAATATAAATAAAATTATATGGGGTTAGAGGCATTTAATTCGCATAAAAAAGATTTTAAAAAATACGATAGACCGGAAGATGGGTTGCAAACACCAGAAGAAGTTGCCATTGATCGACGTACAAGAGCTTTTGTCGCAGAAGGCAAGGTGGGAGAAATGTTGGCCCTCAAAGCAACTCTTCAGGTTTTGAGAGAAAAGCGTCTTATTGAAGATGGCCTAGCGTTGCCACTCCGTCAATTCGAAAGCACTTATCAAAAATTACTTGATAATCCGCGCGACTTAGCACATGCAGTTATTGGAGTTTCTTTAAATAATGTGGACACCATAAGTGAAGAGGATCTTTTAAAACAGAGGGATGAATATTTACGAAATGTAGCAAAGCCAGAGCTTATCGATCATGTCGATGAATCGCTAGTAGAAGTAAGGAAATATAAAGAAAGACAAAATTCAGCAGCCTTGGATTTTGTTATTCGCGCCTTAGAGGGCATTAAGGAAGAAGTAAAAAAAGATAATTGGAGAGCAGTAATAACATGGGAACATACACTTCATGGTTATACTGCTGGTATGCGAGATTTGCTCGGTTTTACTCTTGGTATTCAAATGGAAGATGATTATGTTAAGCATAAATATGGTCTAGAAACAAGTCGATAAATATAAAACAAAGACCAAAAATGAAGGCTTTTGGGTGCTTGACATAGAGTTTGCCTTCATATATACTAATCCCCAGCGTCTTTCCTTTGGAATGACGTTTTAATTTACCCTCCTTCGCATAAAGCTTCGGAAGGGCAAAAATAAAAAATTCTTTGACAAATTAATGAATTATTGAGAACAGGTGCAAGTCTGTTCTATTTTTTTGAATTCCACGAGCGAAGATCAAACTAAATTTGAGCAAAAATTATGATCGCAAGATCCTGTTTTTTGTTTTGTTTCGTTCTAATAAACTTTTATCCCGTAGTAGATCTGCTTCGCAGATTCACTACAGGATTTTATTTAGAGTTTGATCCTAGCTCAGGATGAACGCTGGCGGCGTGGATAAGGCATGCAAGTC
>Ga0066639_10002688_pt1 | contig 15463 bp, 20 predicted proteins | sample CryGeyCG2114_010_2_FD_59504 | JGI IMG/M metagenome (GOLD analysis project Ga0066639, IMG submission 59504) | Groundwater microbial communities from aquifer - Crystal Geyser CG10_big_fil_rev_8/21/14_0.10 | ecosystem: Environmental > Aquatic > Deep subsurface > Groundwater | place: USA: Utah...
AAAAACTATTTTTAAATGTTCTGAAATATTTTGACGGTATTTAAATAGCAATAAAAAAACCCAATCCGAGCAATAAATTTAAATAAGGAATAACTCTCATCAAGAAATATGGACGCAAAACAGGAACAATTGAGGCACAGCGCAGCACACATATTAGCTGCAGCAATACAAGAACTCTATCCAAAAGCCAAGAACACAATAGGACCTCCTGTAGAAGAAGGATTTTATTATGACTTTGACGAACTAGACATAAAACCTGAGGATTTTCCAAAAATAGAAGAAAAAATAAAAGAAATAATCAAAGAAAATCAGGCATTTGAAAGAAAAGAAATCACACTGACTGAAGCCAAGAAAATATTCAAAGGCAACAAATACAAAATAGAACTTGCAGAGGAATTCAAAAAAGCAGGAGATAAATTAACAGTTTACTCATGCGGAAAGTTCACTGATTTATGTCGAGGACCTCATATGAAGTCAACAGGAGAGGTCAAAGCAATCAAGCTCACAAAAATCGCAGGAGCATACTGGAGAGGAGATTGCAAAAACAAACAATTAACAAGAGTTTACGGAATTGCATTTGAAAGCGAAAAAGAATTACGCCAGCATCTTGCCCTGATTGAAGAAGCATTAAAACGAGACCACAGAAAACTCGGACAAGAACTTGACTTATTTTCATTCCACGAATGCGCACCAGGAATGCCGTTCTGGCATCCAAAAGGAACAATCATCTGGAACGAACTTTTAGCCTACTGGAGAGAGGAACATGTCAAAGCAGGATACAGTGAAATAAGAACGCCAATCATACTCAACAAATCACTCTGGCTGCAGTCAGGCCACTGGGATCATTTCAGAGAAAATATGTATTTTACAAAAGTCGATGACCAAGACTATGCACTAAAACCAATGAACTGCCCTGCAGGAATCAAAGTATACAATAATACAATCCGCAGCTACAAAGAACTGCCATTAAGAATGGCAGAACTAGGATTAGTGCACAGACACGAACTAAGCGGAGTGCTTGCAGGATTATTACGAGTAAGAGCATTTACACAAGACGATGCACACCTTTACTGCACACCAGAAACACTAAAAGAAGAAATAAAAGGAGTAATACTTCTAACCGACAAGATATACAAAAAATTCGGATTTGAATATCACGTCGAACTGAGCACAAAACCTGAAAATTCAATGGGAGATCCAAAGCTCTGGGAAAAAGCAGAAAAAACACTTGCTGACGCAATGGATGAACTAAAAAGAAAATACAAAATCAATCCAGGAGACGGAGCATTCTACGGACCAAAACTAGACTTTCACTTAAAAGACGCACTCGGAAGAACCTGGCAGTGCGGAACACTGCAGCTGGATTTCCAAATGCCAATCAAATACGACCTAAAATATATGGGCGCTGACGGAACACAAAACCATCAACCAATCATGCTTCACAGAACAATTTACGGAAGCGTTGAGAGATTTATAGGCGTTCTTCTAGAACACACTGCAGGAAAACTGCCATTATGGCTCTCACCAGTACAAGTCAAAATACTCAGCATAGCAGACAGATTCAATGACTACTGTTATTCTGCTGCCAAACAAATGAAAGAAGCAGGAATCAGAGTTGAAGTAGATGACAGTGCAGAAAGCATAAACAAAAAAGTGCGAGGAGCACAGCTCGAACAAGTCAACTATATATTAGTAGTTGGTGAACGCGAGGTAAATGACAAAACAGTAACTGTGAGAACACGCGATGATAATAAAGTTCTTGGAGCAAAGAAGACAGAGGAGTTTGTGGAACGGGTTGTGAAGGAGATAGAAGAAAGATCTTAATTCAGCATTTAACTTTAACACTCAATAATTTCTCGGTTTTGTTTTTTATTGCAGTCCAGTATAATTTCCTGAACTGCTGAACAACAGGATTCTGAAAATTTAACTGAAACAATTTAGCTTTGCCGACGGTTCTAGTCTGCTTAACTATTTTCTGCTTAATCAAATCAGGCCAGAATAATTTCAACGTAGCATAACCAAGACCTGCTTTTCTTGCAATGTCTTTCATCGAGTAATCGAAATCCTCATAGACCATGAAAAAATCCATGACTCTTAAAACAGGACTGTCTCCGAATATTCTTAAAAACAATGATTGATTTCCCATAGAGGATTAAAATGAATAGAAGTATATAAAAGTTTCTGTTTTTAGCCCTTTAGAGCTATTAGTAATCCGGAAGATTTTCGAGAAATAGAGGGAAAAGCATATTAATATGCAAAATATCAGAAATGCATGATTTATGACGCAGAAGCAATAAAAAAAGTTAAGAAAACAATAATCCGCAAGCTCTATTCTGCAGGATGCTGGGGAAAAGGACACATGCTCATGGAACGATTTAAATCAGGCCTTCCAGCCCATTATCAAGGATATGTTACAGATGCGCTGGATGAATTAATCAAGGAAAGAATTATTTGTGCATATGGCAGAACAAAATACGGGCCGGCATTTTACCTCAATATTTCAAAGAAAAAAGAGATTGAAGAGATGATTTTCGAGAGCATTTGATAGGGAACATAATAGTGTTACTTCTTAGGGACAATTGACCGAAAGCTTTATAAAGCCCTGAACGCTCTATTGTGACATAATGTTTTTATAGATAACTCCACCAAATAGAAAATATGGACGATATGGCTGGAAGAGACACAGAGGAACTATACAGAATGATACAAGGGAAAAAAACAGGACAAATACAGATATCTGAAATAGAGGCACTTCTAAGCAAGAATGATACTTATGCCAAATGCACAGCAGTCCAGGCAGTAGCCAGAATAGGAGGCAGAGATGCATACGGCAAACTAATTGCAATCATAAGAAACGAGACTGAAAATGATGTAATAAATTCCGCAATAATCGCAATGGCCCAGACCAACATAGCACCGGATACAAAAGACAGCAGAATGCTTTTTCCCCTAGTCAACCTTTACAACAACGCATCCGAATACCAAACAAAAGTCAACATACTAAATGCATTAAGCGCCATAAAAGACCCAAGAACTATGGATTTTCTTGAACAAATACTATTAACTGAAAAGAAAAATATTCAGGACGTAATCGAATCATGCATGCACGCACAGAATATATTCAAGGAGTTTAAATACACATTTACAAAAGCAGATGAACCTGACATGGCCCAAGTCGAAAAAATAAAAACAAACGCAGAAAATGCAGAGAAGAAAAGAATACAAATAAACCACTACAGCAACATCCCTGCATTACCAATCTATATTCCCAGCCTAAGACATACCGCAGACATTCTCGGCCCGCTTACATACATAATTGACGAAAACAAGAAAATGTTCATAGGCGCAAACACTGAAGAGCACGTGGAAACTGCAAAAAGCGCAAACGTAATCGCAGCAGGAGAAATTTCATTCACACAACACACCGACGGAACATGGGAACTAATCGAACTAAACAACAGATCAAACGGCTATTTCCCTGCACGAACATCATTTCCAATTGTTGCAAAAGTGCTTGAAAAAGCAGAAATAAAACATTCAGGCCAGTTCTCATATCTCCATCCGCGCGACGGCTTTTTTTCAGATGAGTTCCTATCCATGTTTCCATTCCACCCACAATACGAAGAGAAACATTTCGGAAAAAGAAAAAAAGATTAATGCGTGAACCCTGGTTTTATAACTTTTTCTACCTTAACAAATTCTATTAAGACATCTCCGTCAAGTTTACCTACAAGATATCTCTTGTATATTTCATAAATCCTATGATGGCCAGAATAAATCCTTAAATCAGAACCCGGAGCATTATCTCTATCGCCGACCGTCCACACCCGCGTACCGCTAATCGGATCCTCTTTATTAAAAGTCAGCAGTTTCTGGTTAGAAAAACCTGCTTGCACATTTGCCTGAATATCCTTAAGAGGATTTTTCACAATAATCTTCACAGGATTCAATTCCTTAACCATAACATAAAACCTATCTGGATTCTTATGAACAGGAAGATTTTTCAAATATTGATTGCCTTCTAGAAAAGGCAAAATTTTAACCTTAAAAATATCCTCATACCAGACACTCAATGAATTGGAAATAGACGGAACCTTATCTACAATTATTTTGACAAACTTAGGATTGAATGACTGAATCTGAAACATAGTCTCATCCAAAATACGATCAATATCTTTTTTGACCAGAATTAATCTAGTTATTCGCGGCTCATAAAAATCGTTTTTAAAAAGCTCGTCAAGAACAGATATAAATTCGCCGAGCTCTTTGGAAACATAACCTAAGGAAGGGGATTTTTTCTTTAACTGCCCATTAAGAACCTTGAAAAGCTCCAGAGCACGCTCAACCTGATACAAGTTCATACAACCAGGGCAGAAGGGGCAAGTATATAAATTTTTAGTGGAAAAACTATTTTATTGTGGAAAAGTTTAAAAGCAAACAAATTAATTCTTCAGATATGAAAGAATACAAGCAGGTAATTCTAGTAAGAAAAGACCTGAAACTCAGCAAAGGAAAAATGAGCGCACAGGTTGCACACGCATCAACAGAAGCACTGCTAAGATCAAACAAAGACGACATCTCTACATGGCGGGCGCAGGGAATGGGAAAAATCGTACTTCATGTTGCCGACGAAAAAGAACTTTTTAAGTACAAACAAAAAGCAAAAGATGCAGGACTCGTAACTGCACTAATAACAGATGCAGGAAGAACACAGCTAGAACCAGGAACAACAACCTGCCTCGGCATCGGACCAGACGAGGTTCAAAAAATCGATAAAATAACCGGAAATTTAAAACTAGTTTCCTAAAAAAATGAGCGCAGTAACAATAATAATATGGTTTCTAGGATGCTTTATTGCAATAACTGCAGGAATTTACACAAACAAATTTATAAAAAAAATATTCAGAAACGAACTAATAACCTGGCTCATAACAATGCCAATCGGATTTATATTAGGAATAATCTATCTGCTAACAGGCAAACTATTCTTTTTTATAACCATGCCCACAATGCCTAATTCCAGTGCAGCAATAGGCCAAAATATGAACATGATAATCTCACTAATGATGTTTGTACTCCTAGGAACAATTGCGTTTATAATGACCAGCAGCATACTTTCTCTGATGCGAAAAATACGCAAATAGTCACTACCGCAACGTTTATAAATAACTGCCAAATACTGAATACTATGGCAGCATTCAAGATTGTAATAGGAACAAAAAACGGCAAATGCATACAGAAAGAAGTAGCAGAAGCAGATGCCAAAACCCTAATAGGCAAAAAGATAGGAGACACTATCAAAGGAGAAATAATCGGCCTAACAGGATATGAATTTCTAATCACAGGAGGAAGCGACTACGCAGGCTTCCCAATGAGAAAAGACATATCAGGAGCAAACAGAAAGAAAATACTGGCAGTAGAAGGAATAGGAATGAAGAAACAAGGAGACGGCCAGAGACAAAGAAAAACAGTATGCGGAAACACAATCCACGCAAACACTGCCCAGATAAATGTCAAGGTAACTACTGAAGGAAAAACACCATTAGCACCTCCTGCAGAAGAAGGAAAAACTGAAGAAGCCCCTAAAAAAGAATAAAGTTTAAATAATCCAAAATTTCTTAGTGAATAAAACAGGGGTGGAAAAAAATGGGCGATTTTAACCTAATAAAACAATTCATAACCAAATACAATTCTCTACAGGCATCAATTGATTCAAACAACAAAGAAGAAGCTGCAAAAAAATACCAGGAGCTGTTATCTGAATACAATAAAATAAAAGATTCTGACCTAGACGTATCCCACAAAAAAATTGCATTTGCACAAATACAAAAAGCATACAAAGAAACACAAGGAATAGACACAAGAACAAGCATCGGCAGATATGCAATAGTAGTTGCAGTATTCGTAGTACTGCTCAGCTTTGCAGTCGTGGCAAAACCATCCATGTTCGGACTAATGGTACTGGAAAAAGGCATTTACGGCAACGAAGCACCACAATACAACGGTCCTGCTACTCTGGAACTGCCACCAACAGGAATGCTCGAACTAAACCTAAACGAGTACTTCACAGACCCTGACGGAGATGAACTCACATTCTTAACAAAACACCAGAAAGGACTTAAAATAGCACTATCCAATGAACAACTCGCAATATCCAATGATGAATCAACAGGCGAAGTTCCTCTAGAACTAATCGCAACAGACGGAAGAGTGATTGTGAGAAAGACTGTACAAGTCAGAGTGGGATGAATTTAATGGGACTGCTTGATAGCAACGAACCAAAATCTATTGACAATATGCTTGAACCTATTTCTGAAGAAGAAAAAATAGCACTGATTCCTATTTTTGAAAAAATAATTCTAGATACAATGGAGCAAGGCGCCAAAGATAGAACAACTCTGCAGGAGACAGCATACGCACATTCAGGATTTTATTACTGACAGAAAAACACCTAAAATAAGTCATTAACTTTAAAAACTTCTTTCTTCTAATAAATAATATGGCTGGAGAGACAAAGCAAGACATAGAGAGAATACTGGCTAATGATCCGCACATAAAAATCAGGCCAACAAAAGAAAGAATTCTTGAAGAGATAAATTATGAATTCACACTGCCTGAAAAAAGAGATGACTTAAGAACAAAAACAATACCAATAATACAAGAATTTATTAAAACACAGTATTTTGCAGATGATTTTGAGAACCACATTGAAAGAGCAAAATATCTGGAAAAACTGCAAGAAATCCATGGACAGGACTTATTCAGACACTACAAGCTTAACAATGGAATGGGATTCAATACCCTTGCCCAAGCTGCGATGATGCTCGAGCTCCTTATACAACAGGATTATACCGGACCCTATAAAGAAGAACTAGCAAAAACAATGAAAAACCTGCGCGACCTAACAGAATACAACAAAATGACACAACTATATACAAAATACCGTGCTTGGACAAATGAAGAACGAATAAAAATGGTTGAAAACAAAAAAGATAGTATTGCGCAAGCACTGCGCATACTCGCAAAAAACTGATTCTAGACACAAAATATTTATAATCTGACGAATAAAAAACAAGAGTATGAACAAAATAGCGGTGATATTCCTAATCTTAATAGTTCTCATTATTCCACTAAGCACCGCAGAAACATACAAACTGGCAAACATCAAAGTTGTGCCTGAAAAAATCGACAGAAGAACAGCAACACTAACTGAAGTGCCAATACAAATCCAGACACTATTAGTGCCATTACAAAGCCAGATAGATTCAGAAATACTCTCAACAAAAGCAGAATGCAATTCACCAGACATAACAGAAACATACGTACTCAGAGAAACAACACGAACACCAATAATAATCATAAAACTAATGCCTGACACTGAAAAAGAAATTATTGCGCTCAACTGCACAATGAAATTAACAGTACTACAAAACAACCAGACAACAATTGAAGAGAAAAAAATAAGCAAAAAAATAGAATTATACCAAAACCCGCTCGGAGAAATTGACGACAACATCAATCAAAAAATAGAAGCAATACAAAAAGACATCAACAAATTCGACACCACAATAAACAATATCCGGAATACAAACAAAGTATTGGGCCAAATATCCACCTATGCAGAAAAAGCCGCAATGCTCGACGCAACAAACACAATCGTTCTAGGAGGACTCTGGGCATTAATGTCTGTTCTCGAAGAAATACCCTACACCAAAGCAGCAGCACAAAACATATGGAAATCAGGAGCACCATGGCAAATGGACACGCACACCTTTGTTTTATGGACAACATGGAATCCAGGCTATGCACCAACAGGACTGAGTTCAATACTAAGCACATTTACAAAAACACTAACAGTAATCCAATCCTGCCAGACGTGCGATTATTCAAACTCATACACTGCACTGATAGAACAATCAGCAGGCCAAAAATTATTCACCCTTGACGACAAACAAGGAAAACCAACACTATTACAGGAAATATTTGTCTACGAATGGAAACCATACAAAAGCATCCACGTTGCACAGGTATGCCAGTGCCTCCCAGCAATATCATACAATCTCCAAAAAGAAAAACAAATAAAATGCATTTACAAAAACTGCATAGAACAAAATGCAGAACTAGGACTTCCGCTGACTGAATGCGACAAAACACTAAAACAACAGCAATGCCTCTATGTTGACAGCGCAGCGTGGAAAATAGCAGGAGGAAATGCACTCGCGCCAATATTTGTACAACTAACAAACACACTATTCAGACAGATAGGCACAATCATAAGATCATCAATCTGGCAATATGTATGCGACTATGACACAGGAACTGCCAAATCATTTGCATACCCTGAAAAATACGGTGAAAACGGAGTTGTAGGAGACTGGGTAGTGCCATTATGCGCAGTAACAGCAGGACTGCAAATGCTTGACGAAACAGGATTTTTCAAAGGAAACAAATATGACTGGGACCAATACATAGGAGATCTTGAAGGAGAAGATTACTGCCAATGAATAAACAAATAATATTTGCAATCATCGGAATTTTATTATTTGCAGGAATAGTCTATGCAGGAATAAGAACACCCAAAACCTCATGGTATGACGTAGAACCCTGGGAAACAGAGGTCTGCTCAAAATGGGCAGGAAGCACTTCTCCTGAAAACTCAGAAACAGAGGCAGGCTATGTCTCATACGGAACAACAAGCATGACACTACAGGCATTAAAAACAACAGCAGGAAACCAAACACTCTATGAAATATATTACTACATTGAACCCTATGACGGAGAACAAACATACACACTTCAATTAATCAACGAAGACAAACAACTCACCAAAGAAATTGCAAGCGGAACAATAGGAATAATGGCAGGAGGTGCAGATTATTATGTAGCATATCTTCCACAAGACTACAACCAAGCAAGACTAACCCACAAATACGGAACATTCAAAGTGCCGATAATCGAGAAAGAATGAAACAAACAAAAAAAGGCCAGATAACAATATTCATAATACTCGGAATTATCTTTCTTCTTGCAGCAATAGCAGGAACATATTTTGCAACAAAAGCAATAATAAAACCAAGAGCAGTAACAACAGAAACCGCACTCACAGAATATGTACAGGAATGCATTAAACAAACCGCAACACAAGCAGTCAAACTAATCGGAGACAATGCAGGATACACAAGCATTGAAAACAACCCATACAAAACATTCAACTTTAGAACAGAACCAGCAGAAGGAGACGGAATAACAATCTCGGAATTCGGACTTTATTCAACACCCTACTGGTGGTATATGAAAACACCAAACACCTGCAACAACTGCTACCTCACATCAGACAACATGCCAGTACTACCAGAAATAGAAGAACAAATCAATGAATACATTGCAAAGAATATTAACAAATGCGTAATGTCAGGAAAACTCCCAGGATACCTAATTGAAGCAGGAGAACCTGAAATCGAAACAAGAATAACAAAAGACAAAATAATAATCACGGCAAACTATCCTATCGAAGCAGTAAGAGGAGGAACAAAAACAAAACTAACTGAATTTCAGGCAGAAGTAAAAGTAAAAATTGGAGAAATGCACGCGCTTGCAGAAGAAATAATCAATCTTGAAAAAGAAAACGGAATAATCGAAGAAAGAATAATGCACATGCTCGGAGCACACATGGGCGCATCATTTGAAAAACTCCCGCCAATATCAGAAATAACCCACGAATACTACTTAGTACAATGGAACAAAGAAATAATATCCATGCAGATAAAACAAATACTCAACAGCTATGTCCCACTACTAAGATTTATCAAAACACAAAACGAAAACAAAATAACAACAGGAAGCAAATATGAAAAAGGATTTTACAACGGACTGCAAATACCCGGGCTTACAAAAGAATATCCTTTTGATGCAAGCATTTCCTACAATGACTGGCCAATCTATTTTAAAATAAGACCAGACACAATGACCGGAACATCACACAAACAAAATTTCTTCTACAACATCATGCAGCCATTCCAAACAAACACATATGAATTTTATTATGACCTTTCTGCACCACTACTTATCCAGATAACTGACAAAGAAGCACTTAACGGAGAAGGATATACCATGACATTTGCCATCGAAGCAAACATAAGAGACAATAAAGATATGACTGAATGGAACCAAGGAGAGGGAACACTCGGACAATGGGACCCGTCTGCAATCAAAGCAGAAACAAAAACAACAGAAAGAAAACAAGGAGAATGCATTGAAAAAATAAGAAAATACCAGTGCAGTATTGACGAAAAAATATACGACACAATAATGCAATGCGCAGAAATGTGCTACACAAGCAAGAAAAAAACAGAACCACCAAAGCTATTAAAAACAAAATTCTGCACCTCAGAACAACAATTAAGCGGAACAATCCAGATAAACACAAAATCAAAAGGAGACGGAATTGAAGAAGCAGGAATAAGCTACAGCTGCGGAAACTACCAGACATGCACACTAGGAATAACAGATTCAGAAGGAACATTCACCTCCAAACTACCAATATGCTACGGAGGAATACTCACTGTCCACAAAGAAGGATATTACACAGAAAAAATACCACTCACAACACAAATCAATGAAGGAAAAACAATAGGAATCACACTAAAAAAAGAAAAAGAATACACAATGCAATACAGAAAATACAAAATAGATTCAGAAGATGGAACACTTGGACAACTGCAAAAACCATCGACCGGACAGACTGTATTAATAAGCATAGAACGAATAAAAGAAACACCAATATCTGCAGAATTTATACAAACCGCAATACTTGCCGGAGAAAAAACATCGACAATAAAACTAATTCCAGGAACATACAAAATAAGCATCCAATACATGGACGAAATAGGAATAGTAATACCTGCAGAATGCAAGAAAATATGCACAAAAGAGGAAGACGGAAATTGCACCGAATACAAAAAACTCCCAGAAGAAAACATGCTAATAAAACCCGCAATGCTAGGAGGAGCAGAACTTGATTCAGAAACCGGATACTGGACTGTGACAGAACAAATGATTGATTCTGATTTTAAAAACATTCAATTCTACACTGTTGAAGTTCCAACACCAACCTGCATAGACACAGAAGGATGCGTTTTCCCATACTGCAAAGGACTTGATGAAATGGGAAAAACAAAAGAATATTCTCTCAGATACAGAAGTTATTTAGAACCAAAGATGGGATGATGCTTGAATGCACCCTAATTTATTAAACGAAAAGTAAAATTTATATACTACATATCAATATCTGTTGATATGTCTATGAAAGAAGATTTAATTCTGCTGAAAGCACTTAGCGAGGAAACACGCTATAAAATAATAAATTGCTTATTGCAAGGAGAATTATGCGCGTGCAAGATTCCCCGGCAGATAAAAAGAACACAATCCAATACATCAATGCATCTTACAAAACTACTAGAGTGGAATATTCTCAAATCAAGAAGAGATGGGAAAAAAATAATCTACTCAATTAAGAACCTGCGAATCTGTGATGTTTTCAAAGCAATTAGCCAATCAGAAGGCAAAATACTGAAAGATAATAATGCTCGAACTAAAGAGACCTGCAAAAGCTGAGGTGAAAAAAATGAAAATAGAAATATTTGGCAATGGCTGTCCAAAATGCAAGCAGCTTGAAGCAAATGCCAAGAAAGCGGTTGAGGAACTTAAGATTAAAGCGGAGATTGTAAAAGTTACAGATATTGAAAAAATCATTGCCGCAGGCATAATGCTGACTCCTGCTTTAGGGATAAATGGAAAGATTGTTTCTTCCGGCAAAGTTTTGAATGCTAAAGAAATTATAAAATTTTTGAAATGAGGATATTTGCATGATAGTTATGAATTTACTTATTGCCGGCTTAAAAGCAATTATAGAATACGCTTCTGCGCACGTGCTGACTTGTTTAGTTCCTGCTTTTTTTATTGCTGGTGCAATGTCTGCGTTAATCCCCAAAGAAAGTGTTATTAAATATCTTGGCAAGGATGTTCCTAAATACAAAGCATATCCTTTAGCAGTAATAGCGGGCCTTTTGCTTGCTGTTTGTTCCTGCACAGTTCTGCCGTTATTTGCAGGAATAAAAAAGAATGGCGCTGGAATCGGACCTGCTTTGGCGTTTCTTTATACTGCTCCAGCCACAAACCTTCTTGCAATTATATTTACCGGCAGTGTTCTCGGATGGGATTTCGCGTTGGCAAGGATAATTCTTTCAGTAATATTCGCAATATGGATCGGCATAATAATTGCATATATCTTTAGAAAAGACGACGCGCTTGAAGAAAAAAACGCGCGCCAATCAATTATAACCAAGAAAACAAAACCTAGAAAAAAAGTATTTTTTCTTGAAAAATACCGCCTTTGGATTTTTTTTGCATTACTTACCGGAATACTTGTTGTAGGCACAAGAGTGCCAGGCGTATGGAGATACATAGGAATTGGAGTTCTTGTTCTTGCATTAGCAATAATTTTCAAATTATTTTTTACACGAGATGAATTAAAATCCTGGTTATTTGAAACATGGGCGTTCACAAGGAAAATATTCCCCCTCTTGCTGATAGGAATATTTGTTGCAGGAGTACTTTCATCAGTTATTCCTGAAAACTTTCTTGCAACAGTTATGGGAGAAAACACAGTAATTGCCAACTTTATAGCAGTAATATTCGGCGTGTTTATGTATTTCCCAACACTCGTAGAAGTTCCTATGGCCAAACTATTTTTAGGATTAGGAATGGCCAAAGGGCCTCTTTTAGCATACTTGCTGGCAGATCCAGTAATTTCCCTGGCAAGTATATTAGTTATAAGAAAACTTATTGGAAACAAGAGAACAATAGTTTATACTGGACTAATAATTGTTTTTGCAACAATCTCCGGTCTAATCTACGGGCAGTTTATCAGATGAGATGATTAATTTGAAATACTTAATAACAATTGCTATAACTTTAATTCTGCTTCTTGCAGGATGCTCAAACATCGATGAAAAACAAACAATTCCCCCAGGAAAGGTTATCCCAACAACAGATACCATTTCTAACACAGTAGACAAACTAGAAATATATCATTTTCACGGAACAAACCAGTGTTATTCCTGCAAAACAGTTGGCGATTATGCAGAAGAAACAGTAAACACTTATTTTTCTGATGAATTAGAATCAGGCAAAATTGTTTTCGGACACATAAATGCAGAACTGCCTGAAAACCAGGAGTTGGCAATGAAATATGGGATAAGCAGTGCTTCGCTTTGGCTAGGCGTTTATGATAACAATGGATTTCATCAAGAACAGAATACCCATGTCTGGTACAAAATAAGCAATAAAGAAGAATACATGAATTATCTTAAAGGAATTATTGAACAAAAGCTGGAAGGCAATTGAAATGAGTTTAATGGCGTTTATGGAAGCGATGGGAACAAGCAACATATCCATAGTTGCAGCTTTCTTTATCGGATTAATGACTGCAATAAGCCCGTGCCCACTAGCAACAAACATAACTGCAATTGCATACATCAGCAAAAGAATCAACAACAGCAAACACACTTTAGCTGTTGGTTTCCTATACGCACTGGGAAGAATGCTAACATATGTAACCCTTGCTTCATTAATCGTGTGGGTTGGCATAAACACACAGGCAATCTCCCTATTCCTTCAAAAATATGGAGAAAAAATTATCGGGCCTTTGCTCGTCATTATAGGATTAGTCATGCTAGACATACTAAAATTACATTTCTTAAAAAAGAATAAACAGATTATACGACTAACAGAAAAACTGGCAAACAAAAGATTCATAGGCACTTTTTTACTCGGCGTCATTTTTGCATTAGCATTCTGCCCATTCAGCGCAGTATTATTCTTTGGAATGCTGATACCTATTGCACTTAAAGCAGGCGATGGATTATTTATTCCTGCAGTATTCGCTTTTGCAACAGGACTGCCAGTAATATTATTTTCGTTTATTCTTGTTTATGGCGTTTCAAGACTAAGCACAATAATGAACCAAGTGCAAACATTTGAAAAATGGACAAGAAAAATCGCAGCAATTATATTTATTATAGTTGGGATGTATTATTCAATATTAGTAATTTTCTAAATGGAGAAAAAAAGGAAATAATGGACGGCTCACTCAATCTTCTGATTAATGCCTGCAATTGCAGTGCAGTAATTCCTCAGGGTTGAAGACGATATCTCACTGCAGAACTCATTGTTTGACTGACCGAAGAAAAAGAAACAATTATCCTTTGCAGAACTTTCCGCAATTTTTGAACATAATTCCGGATCACTGACAGTCTTTGCAACCAATGAAAAACAATCATCCTTTTGAACAGAAAGAGAACTGCATTTACTAATCGCCTCCTCCTTCTGAACAAGACTTAATTTTCTTACCTCCTCCAAATTAATCAAAACAGCAGGAGAAACAGGCTTTTCCTCAGAAGAAACAGGAATCTCACTTTTTTTATCTTTAGAAACAACAATAGCCTCAGTTTCCTGCGCAGAATCCTGCTGAACTCCGGCTTCAGACGGAAGAACAATATTTTCAGGCAAAGCAGACGACTGAGAAGGCCCTGTAATCATTTTCTCAGCAGGCTGAATAACATAAACAAAAACAAAACCAACTGCAAAAACAACAACTGCAATAACAAGAAAAACAGCAAAAGCCCTTAGCAACGGCCGGTTTTTAATCCTCAACTCCTCCAAAGCATTTTCAATCTGATAAGAAGAAAAACCCTGCTTCATAAGCTCAAGCTTAATCTCAGACAAAGGCCTGCGCGAATTTTTTTTAATAAACAACTCTAATCTTGGATCCATGCAAAACAGATTAGAAATGGATTATAAATATTTATGGGTAAGACCATATCACAAAAGGTATTCAAACTGATTTAAATACATTTTAATCACCCATAATACTTAAAAAAATCAGTTAAATTTAAATACCCTTTTGTCAAAAGCTTATATATAGTAATAGTAAACAGATAAAAGGGGTATAATGAGTCAAAAAAGAGGACAAATAACGCTATTCATAGTCCTAGGAATAGTACTTTTACTAGCTCTTGGAATAACACTATATCTAACTGTACTCAAAGAAACAACACCAATAGAACAAGCAGAACTGCCCAAAGTCCAACAAGTGCCCTTAGAGGCAGAACCAATACGAGAATATATCCGAAGCTGCATCTATGAAACTGCAAAACAAGCAGTGATAAAACTAGGAGAACACGGCGGATATATTGAAACAGACCAGCTCCAATACAATCCATTTGAACCAACAGAAGGAGAAGCAGTGCAGTTTTCAAAAAATTCTGAACTCATAATTCCATACTGGTGGCATATGAAATCAGAAAACACCTGCACAAGAGGATGCGAATTTGCAAGCAAAAAACCAACAACCGCCCAGATAAAAAAACAAATAGAAGATTATATTGACGTAAATCTAAAAGAA
>Ga0066639_10002691_pt1 | contig 15461 bp, 15 predicted proteins | sample CryGeyCG2114_010_2_FD_59504 | JGI IMG/M metagenome (GOLD analysis project Ga0066639, IMG submission 59504) | Groundwater microbial communities from aquifer - Crystal Geyser CG10_big_fil_rev_8/21/14_0.10 | ecosystem: Environmental > Aquatic > Deep subsurface > Groundwater | place: USA: Utah...
CAGAAAATATGGCCTTTTTCATCATGCTATGGCTTTTGTTTGTTTCCCTGGAGGGTTTGGTACTTTAGATGAATTATTTGAAATACTTGTTTTGAGACAATTAAAAAAAATTACTTGGTGTCCAATTTTTTTATTTGCCAGCTCATACTGGAGAGGTCTCTTAGAATGGATAAAAGAAATGCCATTAAGCAATAAGATGATAGGAGAAAAAGATTTAGAAGACCTTTATTTAACAGACTCTGTCGAAGAGATTATATATCTTATAAAACAAAGTGATGTCAAATAGTTGGAGAAAAATAGTTTATGACAAGAATATTCATAGAACCCTATTTAGGCAAAACATGTATCGGAGAGAAAGAAAGAAAAAATCTTTTAAAAGTGATCAATAGCAAAAATCTTTTTAGATATCAAAGTAAAGGCTCTGTTTCATCAATAGTTGAGCAAAAACTTAGTTCATTATTAGATACAGAGAATTTTCTTTTGTTAGTTAATGCAACGGTTGCCTTAAAATCCTCTCTATTAGCTTTTCGGCCACAACCTGGTGGAATCGTTTTAATACCTGCATTATCTTATATTGCCACAGCTAATGCTTGTTTAAGCGCTGGTCTTGTTCCTGTTTGTTTAGATGTAGATGATACTGGCCATTTGTGCCCTAATGAACTGAATAACTTTTTATATTCTAATAAGTATATCCCAGAAGCAGTTATTGTTGTTCACTTAGATGGATCCGGAGCAAATATTCAAGAAATCAAATCAATCTGTGATAATTTTAATATCCCAATTATTGAAGATACAGCTCAAGCATTATATGCGAAAAGAAATGGTAAGTATTTAGGAACTTATGGTGATGTTGGTTGCTTTAGTTTCCAGGAGAATAAACTTTTATCTACAGGCGAAGGGGGCGCGGTTACAGCTATAAATAATGATATTTTCGAAAAAATTTGTGCATATTGTGATCATGGAGCACTTAGAAATACAGGAATTTTCCAGAGCTGGGAAAAAGAACTTGGCTTTGGAGAGAATTATAAAGCAAATGAAATGCAAGCGTCTGTTTTGGATGCTCAATTAGATAACTTAGGAAATATTGTAAAGGATCTTAATTTAAATTATGAATCGCTAATGGATTTAGATTTACCGTTTATCTCAAGAAATAAAGAAGATGTACCAATTTCAATTTGGACAGAAAATAATGAATTTAAAAAGAATTTACAAGCAATAGGTATTCCCTATTACAATTGGGAATACCTTTATCTACCTGATCATCCTATTATTAAGAACAAATTATCGGTTTATTCAAATGGATTCCCTTGGGTTTTAAATAATACAGATTGGAAGTTATCAACAATAAATGCCAAACGTATTTCAATCCAAAGAATTTCAATTCCTTTGTATCTCAGTGATAATCAAAAATTTAAAACATCTTTATTATCTATTAGGAAAAACTATGCACTTTAATAGAATCGAAAAGAATTTATTCATGGACCAAATAGGGACAACTAAAGAAGTTGGATATATATGCGGAGGCCCTTGTATGTGTTTTAGTAAGGGAAACCCCTGGAGGCTAACTCTTCAAGATTTAATTGATTGTTTAATTCCCTGTTTAGGTGCCATAAATTACTCAGTTCCAGTTTATCTTTATTTTCAATCTTACGAATCTGATTTCATGGCAGATGTTTTGGTTTTTGATATTAAAAAAGCAGATTATGCTAGCATGAAGAAATTTTTATTAAATGGATTAAAGGCTGTTTTACAGCTTTTAAAATATCCAGAGCCAGAAATATTCATCATTGATACTAAGCAAGAATCTATTAAAAATGTAATTGATAGATTAGAAAAAAAATTAGAAGAAAAAATTGTTTCAGAATCTCTCTTTGGGCTTTATAGCAGCAAAAATAAGGAAAATTATCCACAAGGAAAAGATGAAGAGCAATTAATGCTACAGGTTTATCGGAGAAATTTAAGTCTATACTTCAACAATTTTTTTGATCAAATATTTGAATTTAAGAAAGAAAATAGAGTAACGATTGAGAATCTAACTCAAAAAAAGGCTCTAAACCTAGCAGGTATTGGTTCGGATCAAAAAAACACATCTGCTTTCTTATATCCTCCAGCTCCTAATTGTAAAAATTTGGAAATGAACTTGGGAAATAGAAATCATAAAATAGATTTAAGATTAAATGAGCTCCAAATAAAACAAAGAGTTAAAAAGTTATTCACAGAAAATCCTTCTGCAAAGAATTACTACGATATAATTTTTCCCCAAATACCTATTGAAACCATAATGAAAACATGGAAAGCCGCATGCCTAAGCTAATTATTGTCCGAGGTGCGCCTGCTGTTGGAAAAACAAATGCTACAAATGCATTAGCCAATAGTTTGGTAAGTAAAAAGAAAAACGTTGCAGTCCTTCATTGGGATGATGTTCTTTATTTTGTTAGGCCATTTTCAAAGATGACAGATAGCTTAGCTATTCGGGTTACTAGTTGCTTGGTTAAAACCGCTGAAGAAATATTAAAGACGAGAAATGTAGACTTTTTTTTGATTGAGGGAGTTTTTATATTATCTGAGGAACAACTACTTTTGAAAAATTTTAGCAAAAATTTCGAAAAAACATTTTGTTTTCACCTAAGTTGTCCAGAAGAGACTTTATTAAAAAGAAATAAAATGCGTCCGAAGGAAGATTTTTTAGAAGAAGAGCGTATTTTAACTTTGGCTAAAAAAGGTAGTGTGGTGAGGTTATTTGATCATGAGAAAATCTTAGATACAACTCAATTATCTATAAAGCAAACTTTTACAGAAATTGAGAGCCAAATTGAAATTGAAAAAAGTGTAACAGAAAAAAAAGAGATATTATTTGACAGTGATTTATGGAGAATAGGAGATTTTTTACGTTTTAAGTCAGAAGACTTTCAAATCATAGAAAATGTTCCATTTCATAAAGAGAAATTGACTCTTACAATGCTTTTAAATTTTGATTTCCCTGATTCTCAGTTGTTATATCAATCTATGTTAGATGTTGTAATATCCCAAAAGCATTCAATTTTTTTGAAATATATTGATAATTCATCCATAGGACTCAGTGGCTTAAAAAAATATATAAAAAAATACTCAGAAAAAGCGATTTTAACTGAATTAGAATCATGGGAAGCTCCAATTTTTAAAATAAAAAATGAGGAATCTTTAAAAAGAAAAGTCTTGATGGCTTCTAAGAGATTAGATAGGACAATAAAAACATTTAAAAAGAGAGCAGAAAGGTATTTCTTTTTTACAAACGATATTGAGGATCCTAAAAGACTTTGGAGAGATTGTCTAAAAATAGATAATAGTTCTTGGAAGTTTCGCAAAATGTCACATATGCAGGGTTTAAAAAGAGAAGATTTAAAATATTGCCTGCCGGTACTTATGGATTCAAAAAATTGCTCTTTGTGTGTTGCATATGATGAGAACTATCATCCCCAAGCATTTTCATTAATGGCGCGATTACCTACTAAGCATTATTGGTATGCTATTAAGTGGGGAGCTTCAGATGAATCTCGCAAAGATTTTGTAGGAATTGCCACACTGCTTTGGCATATGGAATATCTTTTCCAAAAAGAGAAAGAATTAATGAAGGATGAAGATTATTTTGTAATTGATTTTTGGGGGAGAAACCAATCAGTTTATGATCAAATTAAAAACGATCACATCACGAGAAAACATTTAGTATTAAAATTTAATTAATATGTTACTTGAAATTGGTTCTGCAGTAAGAGAGTTTTTTCTTCATGATCTTATGTTATTTAATAGTTGCAAGGTTTTCTTACCTGAATGGATTTGTTTTGAGATGTCTCAAAAAGCATTATTGGTTACAAATTTGTGTTTTTGGTATCCAGTTGACTCTTATGAAAAATCTCAAATTCCGCTTCAGACAAATTGGAAAAAACTTAAAGAAATGATAAAGAAAGTAAATCCCTCATTAAAAAACCCAGTAATAGTTTTATTAGCTCATCCTATGGGATTTATAGATCCTGGCATGCTAAGCTTTCTTAAAGCATTTAAAAAAGATGAAGGAATATATTTTTATCTTGACTGTGCGCAATCTTATGGTAGGTATGATTTTTCTCATTACTTAAATTATGTAAAAGCTCTTTATATTTCTTTTAATGGGAACAAACTTCTTTCATGTGGCGGAGCTATCCGAATTTCAACTTATGGAAATAACAATCCAAAACTATCAAATGAAAGGTATTTAAAGTTAAAAGAAGAAATTAAAAAAGCAGTTCATCGACAGGCATTAAACTGGATAGGAATGCTTAACGATTTAAAAACTACATATAGTATAAATGACTTATGCTTAAATTCTTACATGAAAAGATTTGATATTCCATATTTACGTTCAAATAGGCATCGTACTGTTTTTGAGATAAGTAAATCTGACCTTTTGTTTGAAGAATTTCAGAAAAAGGGCTTTGGACAGACTATACATAAAGATCCACAAAATGGCCTTATTAAAACAAGTAAATCATATAAATCATGGGAAGACGCTGTGCTTTTGTTGTTTTCAAAGAGGAGAAAGGAAAATGAAAAATAGATTATTATACATTGGTAGCGATTATTATGGAGAATGCGGTCTTCGATCAATTTTAAATAGCTGTTTAGGAAGTTTTATAGATGTAGTTGGAGTAATGACCTACACGTTTCATAAAGGAAAAAACAGGGTAACTTCTCTTGCCAACGCTTTAAATATTCCATTATTTGAAGGTGACGTAAATTCAGTAGAAGCATCCCAATGGCTAGATAAAATAAATCCTGAAGTAAGTGTTATGATGGAATATCCGAAAAAGCTTTCTGTGGAATTTATAAACCGTTTTAAATGGATTCTTAATGCTCATCCTTCTGACCTGCCACAATTACGGGGTGGAGCACCTATTGAAGGAATTATTCTTCAAAATAAGCCATTATGCATAACGGTTCATAAGGTCTGTGAAAAATTTGACAGTGGTTTAAATATCTTTAAATCTAGAAAAATAAGCATAGATAATATGCATTTCTATCAAGTATATGAATATGCTGCACATTTAGCGGCAGAATCAATAATTCCAGCAATAGAGAAAGTTTTAAGTGGTTTTGTAGGAACTCCACAAGATGAATCTAAAGCATCATATTTATGGCTCAAAGATATTGATAAATTGCTTAGAATTTGCTGGAACAAAAATGATGTTTTTTATATCCAAAAGCAAGTTTTAGCAGCAGGTCCTAAAAGAGGTGCTATCGCTGAACTTACATTCAATGAAAAACAGTATTTAATTAGAGTATTGAAAGCCAGGGCGGTTGTAGCTAATCACAGAGACCCTTTAGGAAAAGTAACTATCTTAGAAAATGGGATTTTACGAATTTCTGCAAAAGGGGGGATTCTATTAATTGATGAAATGCTTTTAGAAGAAGATGAACCAGTAGACATTTTGATGTTGAAAGAAGCCGTTTTGTAATATAAATCTTTTCAGAAAAAAATAATAAGGAGTAAAAATTGACTTTTCCGAACCCAATTCCACCAAATCAACCTTTGCAATTTAGTTTAGAAAATAAAGAAACTTTGAATTTTGAAGAAATGAAGCCCGATCATCCTAAGTGGGAAGTTTTTATAGCTATGATTGTTGATTACATAGTTGAAAACTGGCCTGAAGTATTGGAAAAAAAAACAATCGATGAGTTTAAGAGAGAGTATCATCAAGAATTAATTGATAGAATTCAAGAAGGCGGAAGAGCTCTTTTTCTTGCCTGTGCAGATAATTTTGATATAGGGATTATTAATGCTTACTTTACCAAGGAAAATGATGAGGTAGTTATTAATGTTGCTGAGTTTGGTGTTAAAAAGAAAGCTAGAAGAAGGGGCTATGGAAGCTTGATGAAAAAACTATTAGAGCAATGGGGAAAATCTAATGGGGCTACAAAGATATCAATAGAGGTTGATAAAGACCAAATTTTAGCAAATAATTTTTGGAGTAATTTTAAAGATCTTAGTTTGGATAGCTCTGGCAATCGAAATCTATATTATAGAAAATTATGAGTAGTTTATTTAAAAAAAGTAGCTTTCGTGAAATTGAAAAAAATATTCTAAAGGCCACAACAAGAGATCTCGTTATCTTTGATGTTGATTATACTCTTATATCCCCAATTGATAAAATATTGCGACCATGTGGAGAAACTTATGTTGAAGAGTGGATTAAAAAGTATAATTTAGACAAAAATAATACTTTTAAAGAAGAAATAATTAGTATTGTTTTGAAAGAAAGAAGTGTTGAGGTAGTCAACAGGTCTTTTATTGATTTAATTGAAAATTTAAAAAAGAGAAGTATTCCAGTAATGGCTTTAACTGCGATTGCAACAAAAAAATATGGAATAATTTCCTCTATGGAAGACTGGCGAATAAATGATTTGTTGCAATTGGGTTATGATTTTTCTACTAGTTGGCCAAAAAAAGTTTCATTAAAAGAATTTTATGATGGCACAAAAGCTGAACCTGTATTTAAACAAGGAATTCTTTTTACTGATTATTTAGAGAAAGGAGATACCCTTACCAACTTTCTAAAGAAAACAAGTATTAATCCAGCTAAGATCTATTTTGTAGATGATATGGAAAAACATCTTAAATCTGTTTACAATGCATTAAAAAAAATGGGCATTTGTTTTAAAGGATTTTTGTATCAATACCTTTATTCAAAAGATAAAAATTTATCAATAGATATTGCTAAGAAACAGCTAGAAATACTTTATCACAATAAGAAGTGGATATCAGAAAATAATATTATTTAGAGAGTTTAACAATAAAAATTTATTCATTTATTGTACCTAAATCTATATTGATGCAAAGCTGAGTTCCCATATTTTTTGGATTTAACAAGGTAAAAATTTTCTACATTGATTTCATCTATTTGAAATTTGGAGTCTGTTTCAATGAAAACATCAGCATTATCTTTTAGAATGTTTACTTCCTTTAATTTAGTAAAAGTTTGAGAAATTAACTGAAAAGTTAATGCATAAGGAGGATCTGCAAAAATAATATCAAAAGTTAAGTCTATTTTATTTAATGCTTTAACAACATCACTGCATATTATTTGAGCACTATCTGTGATATTTAAGTTTATTAGATTTTTTTGGATATTGTTTGCATTTTTTCTGTCTTTTTCTACAAAAATGACTTTTTCAGCTCCTCTTGATAAAGCTTCTATTCCCATTATTCCACTTCCCGAAAATAGGTCTAAAAAAAAAGCTCCATCTATTTGGTTTGAAATGATATTAAACAAAGCTTCTCTCATCATAGAAGAGGTGGGTCTAGCTACTTTTGTAGGGGATAATATTTTAGTCCCTTTAAACTTACCTGCAGTGACTCTGATCATTCGAATGCTGGCTGAATATCAAACGGTTCTAAAACTTTTTTCGCTTCTTTAAGAAAACTTGAATTAAGCTCTTTTAAATACTCTGAATAATAGTTCCAAGCTTTATGAAGTGCCCATTGCTCTAAAAGAACACGATCTCCTCTTTTAGAAGCTTTTAAAGCTATATTCTTTTTGATATTTAACCAACTGTCATTGTTTTTTCCCTGCAGAACTAAAGTGAAGTTCTCTAGTTTGTCGCATCTTCCAATTATTACATACGGCTCAGAGGCATATAAATGAGGAAGTCCTCGATATGGCTTGAATAATTCAAAATTGTTGTCGGTGGTTGATATATATGAGCATTCAACATCTTTTATAATAGGATTTTGGATGGTTTTCATGAGTTTCATGACTTTTCTTTTTAATCCACCTTTTGTGGATGATGTTGCAAGCCAACCTCTATTTAATGTACTAATTATCTCTAGATCAGCCAGCTGTTTATCACCTTCCATAGATATCGAAAAAAGAGAAGTCCTGCCACTATTAAAGCCTGTCCACTGTCTCATAAAGTGATGTTGCAATGATTTATTAGTTAATCCTTCTCCGTTAGATAATAGAATTATTGAATGGATATGTTTTTCATTTAACTTATCGTAAACTGAAGAATAAAGAGGATTATATACATTAGATGGAGCAAAAAAGCTTCCAAGTTTTAAGTTCATTAAGAATTTTCGAGCTTGTTTTTTCGTGTCTTCTGAAAGCCTTCTTTTTGAGGGGAAGAGCTTTTCCATTTTATTATCAAAAGCTATGATATTAAAAGAGTCTTCTTCTTTCAAAAATGAAATAGCTTGATATAAAGCATCTCTAGAGGCTTTTAAGCGGTTTTTTTGAATCGAGTTAGATCTGTCAATTAAGAGGGTATAATGTTGAGGTATTCGCGGTAGGTCTATGCTTGGTTTTGGAATTAAAGTGATTGCAAATATATAGCCACCTTCTTTGGCAGGGATGTGGCTCACATCTATATCGAAGTCATCAGCATAAAGATATGTTTTAAGGTCTCTAAGTGTTTGAAAGGTTAATTTCTTTGCTAAGTTAGGTTTATCAAGAAAGTTAGAGTTAGGCGCTTGGATTTTAATAGGCAATTGAATGGAACTATTTTTTAAAATAAAGCTATTTTGGATTTTATTTGTATCGTCATTTACAAATAGTTCTTTAAAAGTATATTTAGGCTCTTCTTCCAACTTTTTATTTTGTGTTGCATAAGGTTTTGCAAAATACTTAATCGGAGTTAGGTTTGTTTTATCTTTTAGTGATTTAAGGTGAAGTTGTTTATTTTCAGAGAATAGATTTACAGAAGGCAGGTTGTTATTATTTCTCTCTTCAAGTTTTAACGAGGATGTATAATCAGATGAGATTTTTATATCTGGACTGGTTATGTTTTTTTTCTCTTCAAAAATTGGATCTGAAAAATTTGGGATAATGACGTGATTTTCTTGTTTTTTCTTTTTAGGCTCTAAAGAAAGATTTGCGACAAATTGCTTTAATATTTTTTCTTTAGTCTTTTTAGGGAGTTGGGATTTGTATTCAGATATTTTTTTTTCTTTAATTGGCGAAAAAAACCAAAGTGAATTCTGCTGAATAAATACAAATACAGTTAAGTGAATGCATATTGAAAAAATAAGAAATGGTGAAAAAGGCAGTTTTGTTTTACTAACTTTCATTATTCATTAGAACTTGGGAGTTTTTTAAGATGATTTTCTATTCTGATTTTCAAAAAATCGCTTAGGTTATTTTGTTTTAATAGTCCATCAAATGAAGCTGGAATCTTTTTTAAATCAAAATCCTTATCTTCGCAAAGCATAATTTCTTTCTCTAAGAATTTCATGTAATTTTCAAAAATCTTATTTTTTAGTTCATTTGACTTTCTTTTCTCATGATATTCTTTGTCTACAATTGTCTCTGTCTCTGTAAATTGATGCTTTATCTTTTTAAGCAGCTCTAACTTCTTTTGTGAGTTGCTAGAAAGCTTTTCAAGTTTGCAAAGGAGTTCAATATATTCTATTGCAGCTTCTAAGTGGATAGGCTCATTATCTAATGATTTTTGAATCGTCAAATCTTTAAGTTGGCTTAAAACTTTGACAATTTCTGGGTTTTTTTTCTTATAAGAGCTGTCTTTTATCATTGAAAGTCTGAGTCTTGCTGATTGCAGACACGATTTTGCTTGAATAAATCCACGAAGAGATGGGCCTGACCTAAAAACATTTTCATAATACATGATGGCTTTGGCTGTCTGATTGGTTTTTTCGTAGTTTTTTGCAAGTTCATAACGAACATCTGGAGTATATTTCCACTTAAGATCTGGATTTTTCAAATATTCCTTTTCAAGTTTATCTAATATGGCTATTTGCTTATCTTCACTGTTTTGCTCTTGATAAAGCCTAGATAACTTTACTATTTCATCTTCCAATTCTTTTGCACTTATTGAAAAGTCTTTTAGATCAATAGCACTTTCTAAAAGAGCTATTGATTTTTTATAATCTTTAGTTTCTTTAAGAAAGTAATCCGCAGCCCATATTAGGTTTTCTCTTAAAATAGGTTCATTTAAAATGTATGCTTTAAATAAATGATCAGCGGCTTTTGCCATGGACTCTTCTTTTTTGCTATTTTCAGAATTTTTTAAAATAGCATTGTAAAGAACAATATGAATTTTGCCTTTTTCTTTCATATCAGGATTAGCCTCAAGGGCTTTTTCAAAGTATTTCAAATACTCCGTTGGAGGCTTTGAGAGTTTCATTAAGCTAAAACCATTCAAAACTAATGCCTCAGAGAAAACTGACCTGGAATTACACTTTGATAAAAGAGGCTTTAGTGTTTTGACGGATTTCTTAAAGTCTGACATTTCAAAATATGTTTTCGCAAGCAAGAAACGGTATTTTTGTTCATCGAGAGTATTTTTGATGCATTTTTCTGAAATTAGCTTTTCAATTTCACTACATAGATCTTTTTTTGAAAACCCGGACTTAGGGTCTTTGGCAAGTTCATTTGCTGCGGATAATAAAAAGTGAATAGAAACAAGATTATTTGAATGACTTTTGTTTTTATCAAAAAACTCTGAAAAACTTTTTCGACTGAGGTCCCATTTTTTATTTAAAAATAAAATATGGGCATATTCAAATAAGGCATTTGTTTTAGCTTCTTCATTGATCTTAAGGGAAAGCATTTTGCTTAGTTGCTTTTCAGCATCGGCATATTTTTCTTTATTTTTTAGAGTCAAAGCGGAAGCAAAAATTACATCTGAGTATTCTTCAGGAGACTTATATGACTTTTCACATATGTTTAAAACATCATTGAAAAGGTCCATGTCTTGGTTTTTATGAGCAATTTCAGCTAAAGATAAAATTGCATTTTTACGCTCTTTTGGAAAATCATTTGTTTTCAAAAACTCTTTAAAATCAGATTCAGCTCTTTTAAAGTCAGCCCTTTTTAAATGAGCTTTACCTAAAAAAAAGTGAAGTAGGGGCTTTTTATCTTTTTCTAAAGATTTAGATAATTGCTCTTTTGCTTGAATAAGTTCAGGTAATTTATCGCTGTCATATAATAAAAGCATACAGTTGTAAGCTGCTAAAGCAGCTTGATTTTCTCCCATTTGACATATCTGGGTAAAAGTCTGGATAGCTTTTTCTTTGTCAAAATTTGCTTCAATATTTGCAGCTTGGACTAAATAGCTTTCTTTGTTTTCTGGGTCTTTTTCCGCAAGCTTGAGGTAAGTATTCGCACTTAAGGGAAATTTTTTGAATAAATAATAAAGATGGGCAAGCGATCGCATTGACTGAATAGAAAGCTCACTATGAATCAGTCCTTCAAATTCTTTAATAGCCTCATAAGCTGCAGTAGCTTTAGTTTCTTTTTCTAGGTCTGACTCAATGGATTGTTTGTAAAGCGCTTCAGCATAAAAAAAGTGAACTGAGTCATGCATTTTTTTATCAGTCTTAACAAAACTATCCAAATACCTTGTAGCTACTTTGATTGATTTTGAATAGTCATTTAAATTGTAAAGAGCTTGCAGGTGATTGATTGCTATTTTCTCTTGAGTTTTACGATCTTTAATTTTGAAGAAAAATTTACTAGCTTCAACAAAGTTTTTTTGTTCCATATAGTAGTTTCCAAGAAGAGCGTAAAGATCCTGGCAAAGGGAGCTCTTAGGATATTTATTAAAAAAGTCTTGAACCTGATTTAAAAAAAGTTCGGTCTCTTCTTCTTGATAAAACTCAACTATCCTACGAACAAATAAAGCTTCTTCTTCTGTGGCTACGTTAAATTGTACATCCGGATCACTAGCGGATAAGGGGGATATGGATAGGTAAATAGCCGAAACTAAAAGAATCCACTTGCCATGGTGCATTTTGAGAGACCTCGCATTTTAGTCTCATTATACTAGAATGTATTTAATTATCAAAATTGTAAGTAATAAAAGAGGAATAAAAAAAAGAACTATAAGATGTCTTCAAACAATGGCTGATCATTAAAACATCCAAAAAAGCGAATTAAATCTTCGGCTTTTTTATAGTTTGCTTCTTTCAATTTTTCATAAACTTTTAGCCCTTTTGCATTCAGTCCTTGCTCAAAATATAAAACACCCAAGCGAAATAAAATATCCCTATCATCTGGCTTAAGTTTTAGAACTGTTTCATATTCAAGGACTTCTTGTTCCGGCATTTGCAGGTCATTATAGCTTTTAGCAAGTTGCAAGTGAATCCAAGGGTCGTCCGGAGCGTAGTTGTTTAGAATTTTAAATTCTTCAATGGCCCTTGCAGAGGCCATTTTAAATTTTCCTTCAAAATATTGGTTAAACTTTTTTACCTGTTTTTGCATAAAATAGGCATTTGATATTTTTTTCGGCTCTAGATAAATCTTTGATAAAGACACATAGCAGTTTGCAAGTGATGTATGTACTTCCAGATCAGTAGGCGACAAACGAATGAGTTGTATATGCTCTTCGATAGCTGAGTAAAGCAACAACTCTTTCATTCTAAGCACATCCTTCCAATGACAAAAAGCACTAAATTTCTCTAAAAACTTAGAAAAAGGATAAAAAATCTTTGGGAAATGATATAAGTTCCATTCAAAGCCGTGCAAATAGTTAACTAGTCTAATTAAGGCGTCTGTAATTGATAGATGATATTCAGCTTTTCCCTTTAAGGAAGGGATAATTTTTTTAGAATCTAAAATGAAATTATTTCTTATTTGGTGGAATTGCTCAGGCTTTTTAGCCTGAAAATAAAAAAGCAAAATAAAATAGGCAGAGCAAGTTAAAAATAGTAGGCCTATGGATAAGGCTAATTGGGTAAATTCTTTATTTGCTAATAAAAGAAAAAATACAAAAATTTGCGCAAGCGTTACCAGTAGAAAGAAAATATTAAATTTAACAAAAAATCTGATTATTTTTTTAAACTGATTTAACAGCTTGCGGTATTGTAGAGTTAAACTTTGCTGAAAATCAGAGTAAGAAAAATCTTCATCTTTGTGATTTTCAAATAAAGTAGCCATGCCAGTTTCTTTAATTAATATCCTGAGTCAATTGTATAGTTTATAACTCTCTGACTTACGCCTGAGTTTTGCATTCTATAAATCTGCGCTTTATTTAGGTTATATTTAGATTTTTTATTATTCATATAGTTAATGATTTTATCATCGTTGATTCCAGCTTGAGATAGTTGAATTAAATCATAGATAGCCAATTGTTTACCTTCGTCAATTTTTTGTAAGGTAGTTGGGCTTCTTTGAGTTAAAATCATTCTTTCTTGCTCATCAAGCATTTCAATTGATTCAGAAGATGGTGTTATTTGTTCTATAGGTTTGGCAAAACATACTATGCTTTGTATAAGAAAGATAAAAAAAGCTAATCTCATGAAAATTCCTCTAATTTTTTATTTTTTACCAAAAATCGACATATTATTATTCTTCTTTGAAACGATAGCCAACTCCGCGTACCGTTTCAATCCATTCAAACTTGGGACCTAATTTTTTTCTTAATGAAGCAATATGTACATCAATATTTCGATCCACAATGAATGCGTCATCATTATTAATATCATCTAATAGCTGATTACGTGTCAACACTTTGCCGCTATTTGTAATTAATCTTCGTAATATACCAAACTCAGAAAGGGTTAATGGGATTATTTTTTCACCCTTTTTAAGTAGGTATCTATCAACTTCTAAGGTGAAATCAGCAAACTTTAGAATTTTAGGAGCTTTTTCAGCTTCTTTACCTCTTCTTAAAACTGCTTTTATTCTAGAAAATAAAACTTTAGGGGAAAATGGCTTTGCTACGTAGTCATCAGCACCTAACTCAAGCCCTAGTACAACATCTAACTCTTCACCTTTTGCAGAAATGATTATCACAGGGATATTTTTAAGGTCAGGGTCATTTTTCATTTTTCGGCAAATATCCAGCCCATTTTGTCCAGGAAGCATAATATCCAAAATGACAAGATCAGGCTTTTCTCTTTCGATAGCTCTCATACCGTTAATACCGTCTACTTCTACATGAAGTTTATATCCAGATATTTCAGCTTGGAGTTTTATCAGCGCTGCTATGTCTTCTTCATCTTCAACTAACAAAATTCTTTTTTTAGGGCTCATTTATTTCCTCGAGTTAAAAAATGCCTGTTAATTTGGAATCTTTAATTCTTGACCAACAACAATTAAGTCATCATCTAGCTGGTTTAATTTTTTTAATTGTTGAGTGCTTATTTTGAATTCCTTTGCAATTTTATCTAGAGAATCACCTCTTTTTACTTTATAAACAGAATAATTCAAAGTAGCTTGTGCAAGCGATAGAATAGTAGATTTCAATTTTACAAGGTCTTCAAACTTTTTGTTTTGAGAGAAAATTTTATTCTCTAATTCAACTATTTTTTCTTTGTGTTGCTTAAAAGCACTTGAACTTTCATTGGCATGATAACTAAGTTGTTCAATATCTTTCTCAAAATCACCTAGCCTCTTTTCCAATATGAAGATTCTTTTTTCAAGTAATGTAAGATGTGTAAGTGCTTTTTCTAGTTTGTTTTTTTGGCTTTCAATAAAAGTTGACTTAATATCTGACAGGTTGTTCTCATGCTTTTTTATCTCACCATCAAGAATTTCAAGCTCGGTTTTATAGCAATTATAATTGCGCATTAAGTCATCTATCACTGTTTGAATTTCATGTATTGTCAACTCCATTTGATGTTTTTCTTCGTTTGGAGAAGACTTGAGTGGGCTACATGAATATTGGCAAAAGCTAACAGTTGCAAGTAAGACTAATTGAACAAAATATCTCATTTTCTATTTCTCAAAAATTTTAAATTCAGCTCTTCTGTTCATTGACCAATCCTGTGGTTTAGATCCAAAGCTAAGAAGTTTTTCCTTACCACATGAAACAGTTATTACTCTTGATGGATCAACCTTTTGTTTTACAAGCAAAACTCTAATATGATTAGCTCTTCTAGCTCCAAGTGCCATATTATAATCTGCTGAAGCCCTTTGGTCACAGTGTCCCTCAATTAAAAGGAATGCTTTTGGGTTTTTTTTCAGATAATTTGCAACTCTAGCTACTGTAATTAAATCGTATCTTTCAGTTACTACATGATTATCGGTATCAAAATGGATTGTGCGAAAAGTATCAGCTAACTTTGAGCCAGGTTTCATAAAATTAGCTTTTCTAGGAATAACAGCCGGGGTTAACTTCTGTTGAGGGATTGCTGTATCAATAGACGCCGCTTGAGTCTTTAAATCAGAGTCTTGAAGTGGAATATATTCATCTTGTTCAGGCCCTACAAAGTCATCATCACTTGTGAGAAGATATGAATCTGTGTTTTTACCACAAATAGAGTTAATGCCTTTTTGAACATATCTGCCAGCAGTTTTTACATTTTCCCACTGTGCTGTATTTCTTTGACATCCACTGAACAATAAACAAATAACAATAGCTATTAAGCCTTTCATGATTCTCCTCATTTTTTTAATTTAGGTTCCCAGCAGGGAAACCTTTTCTGGCCGCTCCCAAAAGTGATTTGGACCGGGTTAGGATGATTCAAATTAATAATATACAGTTCTGAGTAA
>Ga0066639_10002696_pt1 | contig 15452 bp, 19 predicted proteins | sample CryGeyCG2114_010_2_FD_59504 | JGI IMG/M metagenome (GOLD analysis project Ga0066639, IMG submission 59504) | Groundwater microbial communities from aquifer - Crystal Geyser CG10_big_fil_rev_8/21/14_0.10 | ecosystem: Environmental > Aquatic > Deep subsurface > Groundwater | place: USA: Utah...
GTGGGATTCGAACCCACGGACCCCTTGCGAGGTCAACACATTAGCAGTGTGCTGCTTTCGGCCGCTCAGCCACTCTTCCTTTTCTATTTCTAAATTAGCATTATTTTCACCCTCTGGCAACAACGAGACCCCATATCTGATAGGGTTCTAGGGGCGTCAGAACTTTGGCACATTCTAGGATTGTTTGGCCAGTGGTTGCTACATCATCAACAATAAAAATAATTCTGTTTTCGAGACTAACTGGACGAGTCAGGGCGAAGGCATCAGCCATATTGTTTTTTCTGTCGAGGCTAGTTAAATCAACTTGAGGCTTAGTTTTTTTGGTTCTACTTAAAATACTTTCTAGTGGTAAGTTTAGTGATTGGCTGATGTGTTTGGCAATCTCTTCGGCTTGATTGAACCCACGATATTTTTCTCTTCGCTTGTGTAGGGGTACAGGGATAAGTAAAAAGTTTTCTGGCGGGGCAAGACCTAAAATTTGATTAGACTTTATTTTTGAAACAACTAGCTTTGCTAAGTTTTGGCTAACTTCTTTGGCAAATTGATATTTAAGAGCGTGAATTGCTGTTTTCAAAATTTCTGATTGGTAGGCACCAGCTGAAATAATTCCTTCAATATCACTTTCTGGTCGACAATCTATACAGACTCGACCTAAATCGTCAGTTTGGGGCTCTTGGCAAATAGGGCAGGCTGAAATTGGTGTTTGTGCAATAACGGAAAGTGAACAGGTCGGGCACAGCCAAGACTTATCGCTTGCACAACCAAAACAGCTTTTAGGAAATAATAGATCAAGTAGAAAATCTTTTAGCTTATTATTTTGGGGCATTTATTTAAAAAATATCATTCGTGGTGCCCCGAGACTCCATAAGGCGTATAAAAGATTCAATTTGGTCCGCTCGATAAACGCGGTAATTATTTACAGGATTTCGGTAGGCTTTTAATTTACCTTGTTTATCCCAGTTTCTAAGAGTGAGTGGTGTAACACCCAACATTTTTGAGGCTTGTTTTATAGAAATATAACGTGGCATTTTTGTTAATTAATTATATATATATGCCTGTGGAAAAACAATAGGTTGCATATAATTTTTGTGGTATAATAAGATTAATTTAAATGTTTAATTTGTTTTCAAAAAAATCAAAAAGCATATTGGGGGTTGATTTTGGGACTTCCGTAATTAAGATTGCTGAATTAAGTCGGCACGCTGGAAAATATAACTTAGATGCCTATGGGTTAGCCAAGATGGAAATAGGCAAGGAAACGCAAAGAAATGTTAAAGAAGTGAGTGAGGTTTTGAAGGAATTATTGGTATCAACACAAGTTAAATCAAACAAGGCTTATATAGCTATTCCAGAGGCGTTTACTTTCACTGCGCTTGTGGAATTGCCCATGATGCCAGAAGCGGAGTTAGCCAAGGCTATCCCATTTGAAGCGAGAAAATATATACCAATTCCGGAAGATCAAATCTACTTGGAGTGGATTATTTTGCCACCAGCCGAGGTGGCTCCAGCAGCGATGGCACTACCAAATAGTGTGGCTACTGCTCCAATAGCTCCAAAAAATTCTGTACTTCTAATTGCAGTGATGCGTGATGCAGTTGATAATTTTATGCAAATTGCTTCGTCGGTAAACTTAAGTGTAATTGGTTTTGAAATAGAAAGCTTCAGTTTAATGCGAGCTGTTTTAGGCGAGGAAGCGGACCCAATTTTAATAGTTGATGTAGGCACTCATTCCATAAATATAGATACTATTGACGGGGGGTTCCTTAGATTTAATTATGAACAAGAATTACCAATGTTGGCTAATAGAGACAATCCGATTATACAAAAACAAATAATTGATAGTATCGTTTTGGAAGTCCAAAGAGCTATTAATTTATATTTAGGGAAAACTGGTAAAAAAATCGAAAGATGTATAATAGCAGGTGGCGGGTCATTTATTACAGGGCTTGTTGAAAGTTTTACACAGCGACTTGGTGTTATAGCTTTGCAGGCAAATCCATTTTCTGGTATAATTTACCCTGAAGTACTTAAGCCAGCTGTTGACGAAATAGGACCATCTCTCTCTGTGGCTATTGGTCTCGCTAAAAGGTAAAAAATAATGGAGGATATCAAGCAACAAGTAAAATTTACACAGCCGACCCCAAATTATAACCGCCTAGCGGCAAATTTTGGAGTTCACGAAGTTAAATCATCAATTAACTTTTTGTTTATAATTAGCATTATTATTTTGGTGCTAGCTGTTGGTGGGTGGGTTGGAGTTTTCATTTATAATAAGTCCTTAGTAGAAGATATTACAAAATTAGAGGCTGATATTCAAACTTCCTCTTTAGAGCTTTCTAAAAAACAGATAAATAGTAATTATATCTATTTGCCGCGCCAGGTAGCGTCACTCAAAAAAATAATAGATTCTCATATATACTCTTCTCAAGTTTTCCCATTTTTAAGTGCTATTACTGCAACAAACGTTCAGTGGACGAAGATGTCACTGAATACGGAAAATAAAGAGTTGACTCTCGATGGGATTACGGAGTCGAATACTACTTTTGTTGAGCAAATTTTATCTTTAGAGCAAGAGCCGAATATTGAGTCATTAACATATACTGACCCAGTGAGCTCTGATAATGGAGTATCATTTAATGTGGTATTGACTTTAGCAGACAGAGTATTAATGAAAACAAAATAATTATTATGCAAACAAAGACATTACTCGTAATTTTATTCCTCGTCCTAGCCGTAAGTGTTGGCTATTGGTTTATTTTGGATGGCTGGCAGACAATCAACGATAATAATAAAGTAATTAGTGAGAAGCAACAAAAAATAATATCAATAAAAGATGAGATTTCTAAGGTTGATCAAGTCATGAGTAAAATAAATGATCCGATGACTCAGAATATTCTAAAAGCTATTCCAGTTACATCGAATAGATTACATTTGCTACTTGAGACCGAAGCATTGGTTCTTAAGTCGGGTATGGCCTATAAGTCAATTACTATTGGCAAAGAACAATTGACACCAACAAATAAAAAAACTTTAACATCCACGCGGAGTAATGACATAAGCCTGAATGACAAGTCTAATATTCTTGAACCATCTTCTACGGCCACTAAATCATCAAAAAAGATAGAAGCAAACGATTTTGAGTCGCTAGAGATTACTTTCAATGTTAGTGGTAATTATGAAAGACTAAATAATTTTTTGAAAATTTTAGAAAGTGAGTTGCGTATAATGAATGTGCAAAGTTTTTCGTATTCTGCCTTAACTAAAAATCAGGTCGGTGTATCCGAGGGTGTGATAGCGGCGGATGGACCATCTAAATATACAATCGTTGTAAAAACTTATTATGTGCCTAATCAATAAAAATAATGACATTATCGGTTTCACAATTTAATACAGCGAAAAAACTGCCGAGTTTTAGCCCTCCTAAGAAAAAAAAGAATTTGATAATGATTAGTGGGCTAGTAATTTTAGCGATAAGCACTATCTTAGTGCTATTCTTTGGGTTTAGGAGTCATTCAGGTCAGGTTACCACGGGTGATGCCACGGCTCCTACTAATATGGGCACGCAAACTAATGTAAGCGTAAAACCAAGAGGTGAGACTCTATCTGATTTATCTGTTCTTTTAACTAATGAAACATTTAAATCTTTGAAATCATACATAGAACTACCGAAAGTAAGTGTAACTACTCCAATCCAAAAAGGCCGAGAAAATCCATTTTTACCATATTAAATAATAACGAAAAGTATGCCTAATAAAGACGATCAAAATTACGATGCGTCCGGAATTATTTATACGGATGCTGATTTATTTGGTAAAACAATATCAGCTGATGTGTTAAGAGAAATTCCAGAAGAAGCAGCTACTTTTTATCAATTTTTACCTATTGCAAGAAAGGGCAATGTTCTTGATGTTGCCATGGTAAACCCCGAGGACATTAAAGCGAAGGAGGCACTCCGCTTTATTGTTTTACAGTCAAAATCAAAAGTAAAAATTTTTAAGATTAGCCAAGAGGAATTTAGTGAAGCAATTAAACAATACAGAACCCTAAAAAAGGAAGTAACCACGGCTTTAGAAGAATTGGACAAACAAATGAAAGAAAGAGTTGAAGGATATTCTCCTGAGGCAATAGAAAAATCAATTGTTGAGGCGCCTATCAGCAAAATTGTTTCAAATATTTTGCGACACGCACAAGAAGGCAGAGCATCGGATGTACATATAGAACCAATTGAAAAAGAGGTAAGAGTAAGATTTCGAGTAGATGGTGTTTTATATACATCAATTAAATTACCGAAAAAAACTCATTCAGCTATTTTATCGAGGATAAAAATATTGTCGGGAATGAAAATAGATGAAACGAGAGTGCCTCAGGACGGAAGGTTTTATTCATTTATAGACGATGTCAAAATAGACTTTCGTGTTTCTGTTTTACCTACGGCTCATGGAGAAAAAGTGGCAATGCGATTGTTGGACCCAAAAATTGGGCTCATGGGGTTTGAGCAATTAGGGCTTAGTGGGAAGAACTTAGATATTCTAAAACGAGGCATTGCTAAGCCGTTTGGAATGATTCTGCTGACTGGGCCTACTGGGTCAGGTAAAACTACTACTCTATACGCAATTTTAAACACGGTTAACCAAGAGGGTATCAACATTATCAGCTTGGAAGATCCAGTTGAATATTATATTGAGGGGGTAAATCAATCTCAGATTAGGCCAGAAATTGATTATACTTTTGCTTCAGGGCTTAGGTCTATTTTACGACAAGACCCAGATGTTATAATGGTAGGAGAAATTAGAGACGAAGAAACCGCTTCTTTGGCGGTCCACGCTGCTTTAACGGGGCATATTGTTTTTTCGACATTGCACACCAATGATGCGATTGGAGTAATACCGAGATTGTTGGATATGAAGGTAGGTGGGTTCCTATTGCCGTCGGTCATTAATGTGGCAATCGCTCAACGCTTATTAAGGCGCCTTTGTGAACATTGTAAAAAGCCAGTTGCGGCAGAAGACCATATCAGGCAAATCATTGAGTTGGAGTTAGAGTCAATTACCGAAGCTACCAAAAAAGAGTATAATTTATCTAAGGAGTTAATGATATATAAAGCACCTGGGTGTAAGTATTGTGCTAATAAGGGGACACAAGGCAGGATAGCTATTTATGAAATGCTGGAAATGTCATCCGAATTAGAAAAAATTATTTTGGGTGTGGTGTCGGAAACAAAAATTAGGGAAGAGGCAAAACGACAAGGGATGATAACAATGAAGCAAGATGGTATAATAAAAGCATTGCAAGGACTGGTTTCATTTGAAGAGGTAATGGGGGCAGTTGAATAAAAATAATAATAAAAAATTATGAGTACAATTTTAATAGTTGAAGACGATCCATTCTTATCAAAAATGTATGTTGAAAAATTAGAAGCAGCCGGTTTTAATATTGAGGCAGCTATGGATGGGGAGCAAGCACTTAATACGCTTAATGATAAAAGTGTAGATTTAGTGCTCTTAGATATAGTTTTGCCGAAAAAAGATGGTTTTGAAATTTTACGTGATATTAAAGCTAACCCAAAATTAAATAATGCCAAAGTAGTGATGTTGAGTAATCTCGGGCAAGAAGAGGATATTAAAAAAGGGGCAGATTTGGGAGCTGATGGTTATTTGGTGAAATCGCATTTTACTCCATCGGAAGTATTGGCGAAAATAAAAACAATTTTAAACAAAAATAAAATATAAAAAAATGCCTGAAGATATAAAACAAATTTTAGAAAGTTTATTTGAAGAAGTCCTTAGAGTAGATGCGACAGATATTCATTTAAGTGCAAACCGCCACCCAATTTTGAGAATTTGTAGTAAATTAACAATTTTAACTGACCGGCCAATACTAACCGGAGAGCAGATGAAAAGTATTGCTGACATGTTAATGGAGACACCAGAGCAAAAAAATAGGTTTGCGACACAAAAAGACTGCGATTTATCTCTCGCCTATAAAGACAAGGCGAGGTTCAGAATAAATATCTATCAGCAATTTGCGCGAATAAGTATTGCTATGAGATATATTCCATCAAAAGTTAGAACTCTTGAGGAGCTGTCGCTCCCGCCAATTTTGCATCAATTCACTAAGCCATCTCAGGGCTTTGTTCTAGTGGTGGGCCCGTCTGGTCATGGTAAATCAACGGTTTTGGCTGCTATGGTTGATGAAATTAATCATTTAAGGGCAGACCATATCATTACTATTGAAGATCCTATCGAATATACGTTTGTGCCTGATAAGTGCATTATAGACCAAAGAGAAATTGGTATAGATACTCCTGACTTTCACAGAGGGCTTCGTTCAATGTTTAGGCAAGATGCAGATGTAGTCATGGTTGGAGAAATGAGAGACCAAGAAACAATTTCAACAGTTGTTACGGCTGCAGAAACAGGGCATTTAATTTTTTCAACTTTACATACAAATACAGCTGCGCAAACTATTGATAGAATAATCGATTCTTTTCCGCCCTACCAGCAGAGCCAAATTCGTTCTCAATTAGCATCTACTTTATTGGGAATTATTTCGAGAAGGTTGGTTCCAACTCTGCAAGGCGGTATCATTAATGCAGTTGAGGTATTAATTGTAAATTCTGCAGTACGTAATTTAATTCGAGAGGGGAAAGTACATCAAATTGATATGGTAATTAATACAAGCATAGACGAGGGGATGGTGAGTCTTAATCGTTCATTGGCTGACTTGATAAAACAAGGCATCGTTTCGTTAGAGAGCGCGGAATTATTTTCAATATCTCCAGCTGAATTAAGATTATTGCTCCAAAATTAATTTGTTTAAATGAAATTTAATTACTATGCCAGAAATAAAGATGGTCAAGTGCAAAATGGCGTCATTGAATCGCCTAATGAGACTATTGCGGTAGATACGTTACATCGTAACGGTTTAATTGTTACCGGAATTGTGCCAATAAGGGGGCTAATTTTTGGCAGTCAAATTCAATTTTTACAGAGAGTTAAACCAAAAGAATTGGTGGCATTTTCTCGGCAATTAGCAATTTTATTTTCGGCAAAAGTTTCATTGGTTGAGTCGTTTAATTCATTGAGTCGTCAAACAGACAATGCTTTTTTTAAGGATTCTTTGGCGGAGGTTGCTAATGATGTTGAAGGAGGTACATTGTTGTCAAAAGCATTTGCGAAGCATCCAAAGATTTTTAATACTTTTTTTATCAATTTAATTCGGTCAGGTGAGGCGTCAGGAAACTTAGAAAATTCCTTGAATTATTTGGCGGACTACATTGAGCATCGTTATTATTTAATCGCTAAAATTCGTTCGGCCATGATATACCCTGCATTTATTTTGGTCGTTTTTATAGTTGCTTTAATTTTATTTTTATTCCAAATATTCCCGTCAATATTTGCCCTGCTAAAGGAAACTGGGGCTGGCATGGATTTGCCGTGGACAACCAAAGTAATTATGTCTTCATCAGATTTTGCTCGTACTTGGTGGCCACTAATTTTATTACTTATAATTGGTGGCGTAATCGGATTGGTTCTACTTATAAGGACTAAGCGTGGTAAGTATATATTTGATAGAACAAAATTGCACGTTCCGATATTTGGTAAAATTTTTCAAAAGATTTATTTAGCTCAATTTACTGAAAATCTAAGTACATTGATTAAGGGGGGCGTGCATATTTTAGGTGCTTTACAGTTGTGCTCGGAAATAGCTAACAATGATTTGTTTGCCGAGATTATTACGGAAGCTAGAGAGAGAGTGAAAATTGGCGAAATGATGAGCTCGCTGTTTGAACAAAAGCGAGAAATTCCGCCGATGGTTACACAGATGGTAGCTAGTGGAGAACAAGCTGGTCAGTTGGATATGGTTTTATCAAAATTATCAAGTTTTTATGCGAAAGAGGTCGAAAATGTTGTGGCAAATCTTTCGCAGTTAATTGAGCCAACCCTAATTATTATTTTAGCGGTTGGAGTCGCAATATTGGTTGCTTCGGTGCTTATGCCACTTTATAGTATAGTAGGAGGGATGTAATGAGAGGGGGTGAAATAAATTGAAAAAACAAAATAAAGGTTTTACTTTAATAGAATTATTGGTGGTAATTGCTATCATCGTAATTTTAGCGGGCATTGTGATTTTTGCTGTAAATACAGCTAGAGTCAAAGCTCGAGACGTACAAAGAATTACCAATTTAGATCAAATAAGATTAGGGTTGGAATTGTATGCCGATGATAATGCTCAGTCATATCCAACCGATACGACTCTTGCTGTTTTAAGGCCAAAGTATTTACAAGTCATACCAGTTGATCCTGCGACGGGTGGTGCCTATAGTTATAGTTATTGCAATTTTTCTAATGCACCGCACGTTTATCACATCGCGGCTACTTTAGAAAATGTTGATAATGCTGGGTTAGATACTGACGCTGATATAAATAGTTTTGATGGTGTAGATTGGGGTACCTGGAATGCTGTTGATTGTGGTACTTCTAACTCTTCCAGCGACGGGACAAATGGTGACGATACCACACCACCAAAAAGTGGTATCTATGATTTAGGAATAAAATAATGATATTCATTGATGGGTTTACTGCAATAATAATTTTTTTGCTTGGTTTATCTGTCGGCAGTTTTTTGAACGTCCTTATCTACCGATTGGAAATAGACAAGTCGGTATTTAAAGGGCGTTCATTCTGTTCTCAATGCAAAACGACTCTTGGCTGGCTAGATTTAATTCCTGTAGTTAGTTTTGTCTTAATAAAAGGTAAGTGTCGTTATTGCAAAAAACCAATCAGCTGGCAGTATCCGATAGTGGAGCTGGCAGTCGGTTTTTTGTTTTTTATTATTGCAAACTTCTTTTTTGTAGATGAGTCTATAATGAGCCTTGCGCAAACAATTTATTTGTGGATTGCGTCTTCACTTCTAGTAGTTATTTTTGTTTATGATTTTAAGCATTTAGAAGTTCCAGATATCTTGGTTGTACTAGGCGTTGGTGTAACTTTAATAGCAAGTTTCTTTGGAAAAATTACTTTGTCGGGGGGTATTCTTCAAGCACTGCTTGGAACTTTAATTTGCGCTGGCTTCTTCTTCGCTTTAGTAGTTATATCACGCGAACGCTGGATGGGTTGGGGCGACGTTAAGCTGGGGTTATTTCTAGGGCTACTATTGGGTTGGCAAAAAGTGTTGGTGGCAATGTTTTTAGCTTTTTTTATTGGTGCAATTTGCGGTATAATATTAATAATGGTTAAGAAAAAAGGCATGAAGAGCCAGATGCCATTTGGGCCATTTTTAGTGATAAGCACTTTTATAGCTATATTTTTTAGCGCCCAGTTAATTAATTGGTATTTGAATATTTTGTATTTATGAAGCGATTTTTTAAAAATTATTTAGGGTTTACCTTGGTTGAGCTGATGGTAGTTATTTTTATTATTACACTAGTTTCGACTATTGCTGGAACTAATTTGAGTAAAGGCAGAAAGATTTATAATCTAATGCAAGCAACGCAACGCTTAATGGCTGATATTCGAGTTGCCCAGAACTATTCATTAAATGTGAAATACATTAGTAGCTCGCCAAAAAATTATTATGCGATTTCTATCGAAGATCCAGTGGGTAATTCATATTCTATTAATGCATTTAATGAAAATGGCGCGAAGACAACAATTAAAGAGGTGTCGTTGCCGTTAAATATTTTCTTTAATATTGATATTGCGACCCCACTTAATATCGGGTTTGAAGTTCCATTTGCTAGCCCGGGGGAGTTCAATGAAGATGCTGATGGCTACATGGACACGGGCAGTTTTACTCCTTTGAGTGATGAGAGTCATATTCAAATACCGCTGGTAATTAAAAATAACGCAAGCATTACTAATTCAGTTATTATTTATTCAAATGGTTTGGTGGAAATTGATAAAAATTAAATTCGTGGAGTAAGTTTATGAAAAACAAAGGTTTTACATTGATAGAAGCGATTGCGGTAGTTTCACTAATAACGATTGGTTTATTAGGCGTGATATCTTTAGCAAATTTTGTAATTTCTCAACCACAAATTGCTAAAAATCGTCTCCAAGCAGTTGCCTTAGTGCAACAACAGTTTGAAACAATGAGATACTGGAGGGATTACCAGTGGATTAGTAAGCCTTCTCATGATGCTCGTCGTGGGGAGATTGACACAAATCATTGGGCATATTATATGTGCGCAGATGGTGACGTTTTGGACGATGTTATAACAATTAGTAATGTAAAATATACAGTGCATAGAGAGTTGGTGAGTATAATTGATGCTGATGGTTCCGAAGGCGATTGCACAGCAACGGTCGAATTTAGCACGATGAAAGTTAATGTTTATGTAGAGTGGAGCTGGAAAAACAAAGCATATTCATTGGGGTCGAGTTCGAGCCCCATACCTTATATTTTAACGAATTATATATCAGCGTTATGAGTTTTATTTTTAGAAAAAAACATAGTCTAGGCGTAACTTTAGTTGAGCTAATGGTGGTGCTTACAATTTTTGGTTTGTTTATGACAGCTTTAACTAATATTTTTTTAGCGGTTCTCAAAACTCAACGTAAGGCTTTTGCAATCCAAACACTTCAAGAAAATTCGAGATTTATATACGAGTCTTTAAGTAAAAATATCAGAACCGGTTCTCTTATGCATAAATTGTCTGACAGTATTTTTTTTAGTTTAGATAATCCACTAAAAATTTGTGCGCCCGATGGGGCTAACGTGTCGGCTACTCTAGAGTATTATCTTAACGATAATAAGCTTTTTTTAAGGAAAAATGGGACCACACTAAAAATGACGACCGACAACGTTTCGGTGACGGCACCAATAATAGACCTTAGTGGTTTCACAGATATTGATTATTCATTAAAAAAAGTAGATTTCAAACTAGTGTTTAGCTATCAAGGAACAAAAATCGAAGAAGAAACACAAGACTTAACTATTAAATCTACTGTGACCTCAAGATTTAGCGGAAAAGACATTAATTGTCCGCCATAATTTTAATATGAAATATATAAATAAAATTTTAATATCTCAAAAAGGAAGCGTTTTGATTCTTACGGCCACAATGGTTTTGGGAATTGCTTTAATTATCGGCTTGGGAATAGCTAGTTTAATAATTACTCAGGTATCATTGTCTAAAAATACCGAGGAATCATTAATCGCTCTTTACGATGCAGAAACTGGGATGGAGCGAGCATTGTATACTTTTTATCTCGGACCAGATGACAGTCCTTTATCTGGTGACGGTATTAAGTTTTGTGGGGACGATGAGTCCGAGATATTAACTTACGGCACTTATTGTATTAGAACTTATGACAATACAAGGTATCAAGAGCTATCATCAAGTAATGTAATTTCGGATATTTTTGTAATTGAAAGTCATGGCGCATATAAAAAGGCGTTTAGGTCTATTCAGCAGTCTTTCATTGAACCACAGCCTTAAGTGGAAAATTTTGCTAGATTTTAAACCGCTCTAAGGCGGTTTTTTAAGTAAACGCATGGCTGGTAATTTAGTCGAATTTAAGCTATGATTTAGATAGATTATGACTAAAAATAAAGCTCAAAATAGAATAGATAAATTAAAAGAGGTGATAAATCATCACCGCTATCTTTATCATGTGTTAGATACTGCGGAAATATCTGATTTTGCTTTAGACTCACTTAAACACGAATTAAGTAATTTGGAGCAACAGTTTCCAGAGTTTATTACATCAGATTCTCCAAGTCAAAGAGTAGGAGGGGAGCCACTAGCTAAATTTAAAAAAATAAATCACAAGGTGCCGATGCTCTCCTTAAACGATGTATTTGATGAAGCTGAAGTTACTGATTGGTACAGCAGAATGGAAAAATTGTCCCCAACAGATAAATTTGATTTTTTTTGTGAATATAAAATGGATGGCTTTGCGGTTTCCTTGATTTATAAGCAGGGTATTTTTATAAAAGGAGCAACGCGAGGCGACGGTAAAGTGGGGGAAGATGTGACACAAAATTTAAAAACGATTGAGTCTGTTCCGCTTAAATTACAATTAAGCAAAAAACTAAACGCAATCAATATGATTGATTTAGAGCAGGAGATAGAGGTGCGCGGAGAAATCTATATGGAAAAGAAAGACTTTGAAAATATCAATAAAGAACGAAATAAAAAAAATGAGCCCATTTATGCTAATCCTAGGAATACGGCGGCGGGCTCAATTAGACAATTGGATCCCGCGGTAGCAGGATCGCGTAATCTTAAATTTATGGCTTATGCGATAACTAGCGAGTTGGGTTTACAGACTCATGAGCAGGAGCATGAGCTATTAAGGTCTTTGGGTTTTAAATCTGATGTTGGCGAGTTGGCAAAAAATATTTTAGAAGTAATAAGTGTTTGGAAGAAAATAGATGAGTATAGAGAAAAATTGCCATTTGAAATTGACGGAGTAGTTATAAATGTTAATAGCCGAACCTTATTTAAAAAACTAGGTATTATAGGTAAAGCTCCACGGGCATCGGTCGCATTTAAATTTAGAGGTAAAGAAGCAACAACTAAAGTTTTAGATATTGTACCTCAAGTTGGCCGAACTGGAGCGTTGACACCAGTGGCTATTTTAAATCCAGTTAAAGTGGGAGGGGTTACAATTAGCAGGGCTTCTTTACACAATCACGATGAAATTGATAGGCTAGACGTAAGAATTGGCGATACGGTGATTGTACAACGCGCTGGAGACGTGATCCCGGATATTGTAAAAAGTTTTCCAAATTTACGAACGGGGTATGAAAAAAAATTTCATATGCCAGCTCATTGTCCAGTTTGCTCATCTAAGGTAGTTAGAAAAGACTGGGAAGTGTCGCATAGATGCTCAAACAAGAATTGCGGAGCAATTTTGCGAGAAAGGATATATCATTTTGTTTCTAAAAAAGCTTTTAATATAGTTGGGTTAGGTCCTCAGAAAATAGATGCACTATTGGACGAAGGTTTAATTAAAGATGCATCTGATATATTTGAGTTAACGGAAGGAGATGTTACGCCTTTGGAAAGATTTGCGGAGAAATCAGTCAGTAATTTAATTAAGTCTATTGAATCAGCTAAGAAAATTAGTTTAGCAAAGTTTATTTATGCATTGGGTATTGTGCACGTAGGTGAAGAAACAGCAATTGATTTAGCAAAATCATTTGAGAACATTAAGAAATTGCAAAGTGCGTCACAAGATGATTTAATAAGTGTAAAAGACATCGGACCTGTGGCGGCCCAAAGCGTTGCTAACTGGTTTGGAGAAAAAAAGAATAAGAATTTTATTGATAGAGTAATTAACCTCGGAGTTGTTGTTGAAGAGGAAAGCCCGCGAAAAGAAAATAACAAATTTAAAGGTAAAACTTTTGTATTCACGGGTGAGCTGGAGGCCATTACACGTGATAATGCTAAGGCCAAAGTAAGAGACGCAGGTGCGGAGGTGTCGGGGAGTGTGAGTAATAAAACAGATTATGTGATAGCAGGTAAAAACGCAGGCTCTAAATATAGCCTGGCTAAAAAATTAGGAATAAAAATTTTGAATGAAAATGAATTTTTGAAACTAATTAAATAAATGTTATCTAAAGAAGAAGTAAAAAAAATTGCTAAATTAGCAAGGCTCAACATGGGGGAGGAAGAGATTGATAAGTACCAAAAGGACTTGTCGGCAGTTTTAGATTTTGTTGAGCAATTAAATGAGGTGGACATTGAAGGTGTTGAGCCAACTTTTCAAATAACTGGTTTAGTCGATGAAACTCGCAATGACGTTCAAAGAGCGATGACGCCTGAAGAAAAAAAGAAAAATCGTGAGAAGTTACTGAGTTTGGCGCCTGATAGAAAAAATAATCATATTAAGGTAAAAAAAGTTTTATGAATGATATCTGTAAGTTGACAATTGTTGAAGCTCGTAAATTGCTTGATGAAAAAAAGCTTAGTTCGGTGGAATTAACGACTGCTTATTTAGATAATATCGGAGAAAAGGACTCAATAATTATGGCTTTTCTAAAAACTATGAATGAAAGTGCGCTAGAGCAATCTAAAAAAGCTGATGAAAAGATTTTGGCAGGAGACAGTAATGCTCTTTGTGGAATACCATTGGGGATTAAAGATAATATTATGGTGGAAGGATTTAGTGCAACGGCTGGCTCAAGAATGCTGGAAAATTATAAAGCCCCGTATGATGCGACTGTCATCAGGTTTTTAGAAAGTGTTAATACAATTATTTTAGGAAAGACAAATTGTGATGAATTTGCCATGGGTTCCTCAACAGAAAATTCAGCTTTTGGGGCAACAAAAAATCCACGTGATTTGAGCAAGGTCCCTGGTGGGTCGTCGGGTGGGTCGGCGGCTGCTGTGGCTGCGGATGAGTGTAGCTTTGCGTTAGGCTCGGATACTGGTGGTTCAATTCGTCAGCCGGCGTCTTTTTGCGGTGTGGTTGGCTTTAAGCCAAGCTATGGCCGAGTCAGTCGATATGGGTTAATTGCTATGGCTTCATCATTTGATCAGATTGGGCCCTTAACAAAAACGGTTGAAGATTCAGCTATTGTTTTTGACGCTATTTCAGGACGCGATAGGCGAGATGCGACAACAGTTGGCCCAGAAAGAATACCATTCATGCGTTCAAAATATACAAATACTACAGAATATTTAAAAGACTTTGATATCAAAAAAATAACCATTGGTGTACCAAGAGAATTTTTTGAAGAAGGGCTGGACGCGGAAGTCAAAAGTACTGTTCAAAAAGCCATAGATAAATTAGAGAGTGAAGGCGCACAAATTAAAGAAGTGAGTTTGCCATCATTCAAATATTCATTGGCTGTTTATTATATTGTTTTGCCATGTGAGGTTAGCGCAAATTTAGCCAGATTCGATGGAATAAAATATGGTTTTTCAAAGTCTGGCGAGGAATCAACTTTGGAGGATGTTTATATGAAGTCTCGACACACGGGTTTTGGAGCAGAAGTACGCAGAAGGATTATGTTGGGGGCCTATGCTTTGTCGGCTGGTTATTACGACGCATATTATTTAAGGGCTCAGAAAGTAAGGACTAAGTTAGTGGAAGACTTTAAAAAAGTTTTTGAAAATGTTGATGTGCTAATGGGCCCAGTGGCGCCAACAACTGCTTTCGGCTTAGGAGAAAAAGTTGGTAATCCATTGCAAATGTATTTATCGGATATCTATACGGTGCCAGTCAATTTGGCGGGGCTTCCTGCATTATCTGTGCCCGTTGGAGAAGCCGGAGGATTGCCAGTAGGCGTTCAAATTATCGGTCCTCAATTTTATGATGAAAATGTTTTGCAGGTTGGGCACTTTTATGAGAAAATAAAATAATGATGGGGCCTCTTCAAACATTAGAGTCAGCGTATAACTGGTTTATTGATTTTATAAACGGCAATAATGCGACTGCGGCGGTTTTTGGTGATAATTTTAGTGAAACATCAGATCCATTTTTTGTTTATAAATT
>Ga0066639_10002698_pt1 | contig 15449 bp, 20 predicted proteins | sample CryGeyCG2114_010_2_FD_59504 | JGI IMG/M metagenome (GOLD analysis project Ga0066639, IMG submission 59504) | Groundwater microbial communities from aquifer - Crystal Geyser CG10_big_fil_rev_8/21/14_0.10 | ecosystem: Environmental > Aquatic > Deep subsurface > Groundwater | place: USA: Utah...
GCACGGTTCGCCTCTGCCATGCGCACCATATCCTCTTTCTTTTTAATGGCATTGCCCTCGCCGCTTGCCGCGGCCAGAATCTCATCTGCGAGCTTCTGGTGCATGGCTTTGCCCTTGCGCGCTTTTGCGGCTGCGAGAATCCAACGGCACGCAAGCGTATACTTGCGATCGCCCCGCACCTCAACCGGAATCTGGTAGTTGGAGCCTCCCACGCGCTTGGAGCGCACTTCTAGCTGGGGAGACACGTTCTTGATTGCCTGCTCATATACGGCCAACGGGTCCTGTTTTGCTTTTTCCGAAACAACATCAAGCATCTGGTACACAATGGCGGTTGCCGTGGACTTTTTGCCGCGCTGCATCACATAGTTGATGAACTTTGCGATGCTCGTGGAATTGAATTTTTGGTCCGGCGCGATCACGCGCCGAGGCGCTTTCTTTCCTCTCATATTTCTGGGGTAAAATCTATGCTTTGCTCTTTTCCCGCTTGGCTCCGTACAAACTGCGGCCCTGCTTGCGGCCCTGAACGCCTTGCGTGTCATACACGCCGCGCACAATGTGGTAGCGCACGCCCGGCAAATCTTTAACGCGTCCCCCGCGGATGAGCACGATTGAGTGCTCCTGTAAATTGTGGCCCATGCCCGGAATGTAGGCAGTCACCTCCATGCCGTTTGAAAGCCGCACGCGCGCAATCTTGCGAAGCGCGGAGTTCGGCTTTTTCGGAGTGGTGGTGGTAACGCGCACGCAGACCCCGCGTTTAAAACTGGAACCCTTGGGCAGTTCAGTGCGCTTGCGAATCGCGGGGTTGTACACGGACCGCAGGGCAGGCGTCTTGCTCTTCTTGACCCGGGGCGTGCGCCCTTTCCGAAGTAGTTGGTTTACTGTTGCCATAATGCAATATAGACTAGCAAAAATGATATTAAGCGTCAAGGGTAACTAAGAAACCCCAGGAATCCAAAGCAATATCGCCCACCGGCTAAAATCATGAATAAACCCAAAAACAGAAATTCCAAATATATTACTGCCTATAATCAACAGTAACAAAATCCAAGGGCCATTATGGGCTAACTGATTCTTGATATGTTGATATTGTGAAGGTAAAACCTCAAACAGCAATTTTGAACCATCAAGAGGTGGGATTGGAATTAAATTAAAAATCATCAAAACTGCATTTAAAAAAATCAATAAAAATAAAAACTCCATTAGTAGATTAGAGGCTACAAGAACTCCGGGAACGGTTATTCCATAAAATATTGGCAATAAAGCTGGAAATCCAAAATAAGGAATTAAAAATTTTATCAACAAACCAAAAATTACAATGCTTATCAGATTTGACGCGGGTCCCGCGAGCGCAACCCCTACTTCTCCCCATCGGCGGTACTTAAGGTTATGGGGATTGAACGGCGCGGGACGGCCCCATCCGAACCCCACGATTAAAAGCAGGAGCATGCCGAACGGCTCAATGTGCGCGGCAGGATTGAGCGTCAGGCGGCCCATAAGCCGCCCCGTATCATCTCCCTGCAGGTAGGCTGCCAGCACATGCGAAAACTCGTGCACTGTAATGCCGTACACAATCGCCAAAAGCCACAGGAAAAATAATGTGGGCTCACTGAATAAAAGCGAAATAATCATACCAGAATAGTATACACTATTGACGCAATACAGGCAATATGCTACGATATACAAGTATCCATATTTTGAAAGAACACCTATGGCTCTAATGTGCAGTTTTTGCGGCAAAAGCGCCAACAGCGCGAACTCCCGCTCCAAGTCCAATATCGCAACCAAGAGATCGCAGAAGCCGAACTTGCAGAAATTCAAAATCGGGCATTTGTCCGTGCTCTCCTGCACGCGGTGCAAGCGCACTATGAACAAACCCGAACGCGCTACCGCAGCCGCATAATATCCCGCAACCAAAAAAGAGGCGCACGCCTCTTTTTTAATTCTCCGCTTCTTCGAGCCGGTGATAGGCAATGGTATTGTAATCCCGAAAACGGAACTGGCCGCGAAAATTCTTACCGGCTAAAAACAGCGGAAACCAATACGCGTCATCGGGCCACATGTCCTTGAATGGAATTTCGGAATGCGCAAACCACTGCGGACGCATTTCTTCCGTTTCTTTCAGGTCGCCCTCAATATCCGGCGCGCTGAACAAGTGCACCTCAAACAATTCGTCCGCGTTCTCGTATTCAAATTCAAACACAGCCCGCTTGCGCATGCCTTTCGGAATAATGCCGGCTTCTTCGCGCACCTCGCGCACAACCGAATCTTCAATGCGCTCACCGGGCTCGACTTTGCCGCCAAATCCATTCCACCTGCCTTGCCCGAATCCCCGCTTCTTCATTCCCAAGAGCACATTGCCGCCTTTGTGCGCAATAAAAAGGGTGAGCACTTTTTTGTTCATAGCGCGCCTTCTTGTTTTAACTTTTTGACTTTGAGCGCAGCGCCTCGGTTGTACCCACCCGCGTTCCCATCCGAACGGATGACCCTGTGGCACGGGATGCGTGGGTCATGGTTCTTATTGAGAATATTTCCGACTGCACGGGCAGCACGCGCATGGCCGGCCCGACGCGCGACCTCCGCATACGTCAAAACAAACCCTTTGGGGATCTGCGAAACAACATCAAGCACTTTTTTTGAAAAATCAGGCATGCTAGATAATCCCTGAATGCGCCTCAAGGCGTTCAACTCTTTTTACAAGGCCTCTCGCCTCTTTCGCTTCATCGCGATACTGGTCCAGATTTCCACTTATTGCTGCTTGTTCGGCGAGTACTTGATCCAGTTTTTTCATAACTTTGTCTTGACTGGTATATATTTCGTCTTTAAGCCTGGATTCAACCTGGGCCAAATCCGTTTTCATGGCAACATTGTCAACCACAAAATCAGCAAACTCAACAAAATCCCCAACCGTAACGGGCTGCTGCAAATCTTTTTTAGTTGGTCTAAACATAGGTTCTGTCAGTCTAGCAAAAAAGTGGAGCCCGCGCAAGAAATCTTATGACGGTAACCACTGCGCGATACGCTTCGCAAGTTCAGTTTGATGACCCGTAAAGCTGTGATCAGCGCCCGGTATGACGCCGTACGAAAATTCTGGTTTGCGCTCTTTGAGTATATTCACAACCCGCGGAACGTTTCCCCATGCATACTTGTCTTTTCCTCCGTACAGCACCAATGTTGGCCTGGTGATTGAATTATAGTGCCGGAAAAGCCGCTTCTTGGACAGTTTTAATTTTTTTATCACTTCCAAAAAAGGAAAAACATTGTAGTCACCGTCCGGATTCGCGATGTCGTAGAACCCTTGGTACGAAAAAATTTCGTCCGGCAAAAGATCTTTGATAATCTCGCCACCCTTTCGTTGCTTGATTTTTCGCTTCGCGGCCCTCAATAGTTTCAAAAACCCGGCCCTGCCCAGCAGGTCATAGTAGATGCCCGTATCATCACCACCACCCAGTAAAACGTATTTTGAAACCTTGTTCCTAGGCTTATAGTAGTGGTACACGCATATCTTGTTTGCACCGGTTGATTCTCCAATGAGATAGAACGTGCGAAACCCTTGTTTCCGCAAAAAATTGATGGCGCCGTCAATATCCGGTATGCAGTTTTTAATCTTTTCGTACGCCATGCCGAACCGCTTCCTTGTGCTGCGCCCTTTGTTAACCACATTGAGGCGTTTGACGTAATGCGCGCCGCGATTGTTGAAGAGCAGCAAAGAAATACCTTTGCGGCTCAAAGCCTTTACCATTTCGTCCTGACGGTCATCATAGTAAAAAACCGAAGAACTGCCATTGCCGTGCAAATGAATGGCGACTTCTCTGCTGCGCTCCGCTTTGTACAAAAGTCCGGGAAGTGTCAATCCGTCCGCAGTTTTAATTTGGACAACAATGGGTTTGAGCATACGTCCTTATGCGACCCGGCTGGTTCGGCCAAACACCAACGCGAGCGCGGCAATGCCCAATGACACGTCCCGGAACACAATGTCCCAGGCAGAGAGGTTGAAGAGCGCAATACTAAAGAGTGCTAAAGCCGCGATCAATCCCGACCACATCTGCGCTTTTCCGGAGACAAGCCACAAGGCCAGAATGACTTCAGCGGCCCCGTGGATCTTGAGGAACAGCGCAACCGGAACAATGGCCCCAACAAACCCCGGCACAAATCCGGCCCATAAGTCCGGGTTCGTAAATGACGATATGCCTACGTACGCAAAGCTCGCTGCGAGTGCAAGACGGATGAAAAACATGTGATTATTCTTCAACAATCAGCATGCCCTCCATACCCAGGCTCCGGTGCGAGCCTACGGAGCAGTAGAACGGAAACTCGCCAACTGTATCCGCCGTAAAAATGACAATGGACGAATCGCCGGTGTTCACGCGCTCGGTTTTCGCGTCAAACGCGTCGCTGGTCCAGTCGTGGAACCCGTCCGTGCTCCTAAAGGCCAGCTTCACGGTGTCGCCTTTTTTGACGCGGATCGTATTGTCCGAAAAGGCAAAGTTGTGGCCCGTAATCTCAAACTCCTTGACCGCGCCTTCGGGCGCTTCCACCTCAAATCCTGCGCCATCATCTATCACGGTTCCGCCGGAAGTTTCCTCCACTATTCCGTCCCCTTCCGGCTCTTGGGACGTATCTGCGCCTCCAAACCCTCCGCGGGCATACACCGCAACTGCGGCAAGAATAACCAGCACGATGACCACTGCGATAACGGCTTTTGACCCCCTTGTGCGTCCTCCAACTCCTGCGCCCGCTCCCTCTGTTACAGGTTCAGACTGAACCTCTTCGTCCTCTGACATATGCGTATAGATTACTGATTAGTGGCAAATAGCGCATTAACCGCCTCCCAGTTGACCACATTCCACCACGCTGCAACGTACTCGGGCCGCTTGTTCTGGTAGCGCAAATAGTACGCGTGCTCCCACACGTCAAGCCCTAAGATGGGTACTGCGCCTTCCATAAGCGGGTTATCCTGGTTCGGAGTTGATGAAACGACAAGCTTCCCATTGGTGATAGAGAGCCATGCCCAGCCGCTGCCGAACCGCGTGGTTGCCGCCGCGATGAACTGCTCTTTGAACACAGCAAACGAGCCGAACGCTTGGGTAATAGCATCTAAGACTTCCCTGTCCGGCTCTCCCCCGCCATCCGGACTCATCACCTGCCAGAACAACGAGTGATTATAGTGGCCGCCTCCATTATTACGGACAGCAAGCCGTATTTCTTTCGGAACGCTCGCGAGACCAGACAGGAGCTCATTGAGTGATTTTTGGGCAATATCCGGACGCCCGGCAAGCGCGGCGTTGAGCTTGTCCACGTACCCCTGGTGGTGCTTGGCATAGTGGATCTCCATGGTAGGCGCGTCAATCGCGGCTTCCAGCGCATCATACCCATACCCAAGTTTTTGAAGCTCAAACTGCCCGTTGCTGTTGGGGTAAATCTTCATAGCGCGTAATGCCTAATGCTAAGTTTGTGTATTATATCATAGCGCGCAAAAGCCGCCAAATCAGTTGCATATTGGGAGATTATGTGGTACTTTGACGTTGCTATTAGTATACAGATTTTTTCTTGGGCTCATGTACTCATGAGTTAAGGAAAAATCTGAGAGGAAGAGGCGGACAAAGGGTGAAGCGGGTCAGCTCTGCTGACACGCGCAACCCGCAGTCCGACTCTGACGACGGGCTGTGGCGCAGTTGGTAGCGCGCAAGGCTGGGGGTCTTGAGGTCGCGGGTTCGAGCCCCGCCAGCCCGACCAAAAAATCCACCTAGATAGGTGGATTTTTTGTTGCACGCATAGGTATGGCGCACTGCTCCGGATTTTGGATGCGCCGCCCGAGAAGCCTGATTGAAAAAAGCAGTGCAGCAATGCCGACTACACCAAGCTCAAGCCCGCCAAACGGCAGCACTCCTAAAAAGCCGGCAGCAGCGCCAAGGCCGAAGATTGACGTAAGAATCACAGACCCGCACGCCGCGCACCCGATGCCCAAGAGCCCGACCATGGTTCCGGCGATGCCCACACCCATGCCACGCTGCGCATGTATCCGCCACTTTAAGTAATACACAAGCATTGTGATATTAACGCCGGAGAGCATGATGACCGCCAGCGCGATGAACGCACTTGTGCGCGTTTCATTGACCACAAAAAACTGCGGGCTTTGCCACACCAGCCTCCAAAATGAAAGCGTCTCGGACGAGAGCGCAAAACCGAGTAAAGCGCGGTTCGGCAGCCACGCTACGAATAAAAACAGTCCCAGCGCAACGAATGCAGCCAGTGCGGCATAACGCCAGTGTGAAAACACAGTGATAATTCCAGCCATCATATCTGTGGATCGTCCCGAACCAAAATAATTCCGGTTGTTCAATTCTTTAGACGATTATTATACCATAATTTTATTAACGCAAATCTTTTTTCTTTTCTTCAAATTCTTTTTTACCAATCTCGCCTTTGGCGTACCGTTCTTTCAAAACTTCAAGCGCGGATTTCTCGTGATGGCGAGCGCCGCGAGATTGATCCATGAGCCATCTGATAAGCGCGACAATGCCCGCGACTATCAAGGTCCACCAGAGAATCATAAAAATCCAACCAAACCCGCTAAAAGGCCAAAGTCCAAAGTTCATCATATTGTTTGCGATTAATTTTTTTAATAATCATGAATTAGCCAAATACTAAAACCGGCCTCCCCGCTTCTTAATCCGCAGACTGTTCAGCACCACGCTCACGCTGGAAAAGGCCATGGCCCCGGAGGCGATGATGGGGCTTAACAAGCCAATGGCCGCCAGCGGAATAGCGGCCGCGTTATAGGCAAAGGCCCAGAATAGATTCTGCTTGATGGTTTTAAAGGTCAAACGGGATAACGCCAAAGCTTCCACGGCTTTTAGGGGGCTGCCTTTGACTAAAACGATATTGCCGGCCTCCATGGCAATGTCCGTGCCCGTACCCATGGCAATGCCCAAGTCCGCCTGGGCCAACGCCGGCGCGTCATTAATGCCATCGCCGATAAAGGCCACCTTTTTCCCTTGGGCTTGCAGTTTTTTCACTTCATTGGCTTTGTCTTGGGGCAGTACTTCGGCAAGCACTTGGCTTATGCCCAGTTCCTTGGCAATGGCCTCGCCGGTCCGGCGGTTATCGCCGGTAATCATGGCCGCGGCAATCCCCTTCTTGCCTAGAGCCGCAATCGCTTCTTTAGCATCAGGCTTAATAGTGTCCGCAATGGCGATTAAACCAATCACTTGATTGTTTTGCGCCAAAGCCACCACTGTTTTGGCTTCAGACTCCAAAGCCATAATTTTAGCTTCAGACTCTGTGATGGAAATATTCATTTCTTTCATTAACCGCGGACTGCCCACCATTAATGAATTATTATCCACTTTGCCTTGCACGCCTTTGCCGGCCAAATTCTTAAATTCGTGGACTTCTGTTAAAGACAAATTTTTCTCTTTAGCGGCTTTGACAACAGCCTGGGCCAAAGGATGCTCGGATAATTTTTCCAATGACGCCCCTAGCTGCAAGACTGTGGCCTCATCGATTGACCCAATTGGCACAATATTTGTGACGGTTGGCTTGCCAACTGTCAAAGTGCCGGTTTTGTCAAAAATCATGATATCAATCTTTTTGCCTTTTTCCAGTGACTCGCCGTTTTTAATGAGAATGCCGCGCTCGGCGCCCAAACCCGTGCCCACCATAATGGCCGTGGGCGTGGCCAGGCCCAAAGCGCACGGGCAGGCAATCACCAGCACGGCCACGGCGTTAATAAACGCCTCGGCGATGTTGCCGGTTGACAAATACCAGATTGCAGCCGTGATAACGGCGATAACCAAAACAACGGGCACAAAAATGCCGGAAATCTTGTCTGCCAGTTTCTGGATGGGCGCTTTTTTGGTTTGCGCGTCTGACACTAATTTCACGATTTGTGAGAGCACGGTGTTGGCCCCGACTTTGGTGGCGCGAATGGACAGCGCGCCGTTGATATTGATGGTGGCGCCAAACACGTCATCCCCGATCTTTTTATCCACCGGCAAACTTTCGCCGGTCAGCATGGATTCATCCAAACTGGACGAGCCTTTAACCACTTGGCCGTCAGTGGGAATTTTCTCGCCCGGCTTGACTAATACTATATCCCCGACTTTGACGGCGGAAATATCCACCTCCCGTTCTTGCCCATTCTCTATGAGATGAGCAGTTTTGGCGCCCAGCTCCAACAGCTTGGCAATGGCGGCGCTGGCCTGGCCCGTTGAGCGGGCTTCAAAAAATTTGCCCAGCAAAATCAAGGCCGTAATAATAGCGCCGATTTCAAAGTAAAGCTCATTCTCGCCGCTCGCCATGGCCCATAAACTATAGCCCAAAGCCGCCAAGGTGCCCATGGAAATGAGCGTATCCATGCCTGGGGAAAGATGCCGCGTTTCTTTAATCATGCCTAAATGGAACTGCCGCCCCAGATAAAGAATGACAATGGCCCCGAGCAGAACCGCGAGCCAGAGCGAAAGCGGATAACCGTAAAACATTTGGCCGAATTCCAGGCCAAACATGCCAATTATGGCCACCGGAAAAGCCAGGGCCAGGGCCCCGATGGCTTTTTTCTTGGCAACTCCGGCCTCGGCTTGGTGGAGATGCGAGCCGCCTTCGCCCGCGCTGGCTCCATGATCAAGGTGGTTATTGTGATCCTCTTTGGTTGAGACATTATAGCCAATGGATTTTACGGCTTGGTGCAAATCGTGCTCCGAAGCTTGGGTTTCGTCGTAAGTGACAGCAGCCTGTTTCAAAGGTAGATTAACCGAAGCCTCGCTTACGCCCGGGACTTTTTTTAATGCTTTCTCGCTCTTGACCACGCACGAAGCGCAGTGCATGCCGGTGATGTTGAAGTTAGTGGTTTTCATAATTATTTGAATGTATTAGGCACAACCGTAAAAGCCGCGCCACGCGTGGTCATGCCCATCGGGCAGCTGAACGAAATGGTTCCGACGGCTCTCGGGATGAATGATATGGTTTTTTCTCCGATGCGGGGCAGATATTCAGTAATGCCCAGAGACGGGGCCACGATCACCTGGGCACAGCCCGCAGCGCCGCTGCCGTCCACCACCCATTCCACGGGCACGCCTTTGGCGACCGTAAAACGCGCCGGATAATAATTCAAGCCCGTTACTCTCATCCGCGCCACCTGGACGCCATTCACCAGCTCTACATTAGCATCTAAAACTTGGCTCTTACTATCAGGACCCGCAAACAGTGAGGCAGCTGACACATTCCGGCCAGAGAGCGCCAAACCATTGTTAATGTTAAACAGGCCGAGCATCACCACCGCGGCGCCTGCCGCTTTAAAGAAATAACGCTGCCAAGCGCCCCGCGCCAGGCTGGAAACCACGCCCAACGAGAGCAAGCCCGGCAATGTGCCTAACGCGAAAATACCCATGGTCAAAGCGCCGGTTGAAGCCGAACCATGGGCCAGGACATACAGCTGTAAAGCCTGGGTAAATCCGCACGGCAGAAAAAAGGTGGCCGCGCCCAAAACAAAGGAACTACCTTTGGCTTTGCTGTCAGCCAAATCGTGAACCTTGTGCCCCAGCCATTTGGGCAGCCGGGGCTGGAAGCGGCCCAAGGCCGGCCAAAGATTCAAAAGCTGCAAGCCCAAAATCAGCATCACCAAACTGGCAATAATTGAAGCAACGCCCGTGGCCCTGATGGAAAGCGTTAGCGTTGAACCGATAGCGCCCACAGCTCCGCCCAGCACTATATAGGAGAGAAGCCGGCCGACATTGAAATACAAATGCGGCCTAAATTTTTGCCAGCGCGAAAAATTTGAGTGTTGCTCGTTGTACTTGGCGGCCACGGCCAACAGCAATCCGCCCGAGACGGCCATGCACGTGGATAACGCCGCCACCAAACCAATCACAAAAACCAAACCATACCCCATAGTATCCGAGATGCCGAGGTTGGGGAGGATATTGAACTGGCGCAAGATAAGGTACAGAGCCATCAAGAACAAAAAAATTGCCGCTGTTTCCATGTGCCGGCCGTTAGGCTCTCGGCTGGGCCGCACATCGGCGGACCAAACCGCTACCTCATAGCCATCAGCCTCAAGCGCGGCCTGCAAATCCGCCAAAGGCGGGCAGGGCGCGGCAGTTATTTCGGCCGTACCCTGATGGCGATTGACGCGCACATGACTCACTCCGGGCAACGCCTTGAATTTCCTTTCAATCGCCACTTCACAAGCCGCGCAGTGCATGCCGCTAATTTTGAATTTAGATTTTCCTGGATGTTTCTTGGACATAGTTGTTGCTCATTAATTATACGCCGCAACCGCCGCCTCCGCCAGACTGAACCGGCTCAACCTGGGCCGCGATGTTCTGGTACCCGGCTCTTGACGAGAAGTCGTAGCCCAGGATTTCCTTCAGCGCGGCGTCTTGCCACAAAAGCCCCTGCGTGCCGAGGTACTTGGCAATGGTGAGGTAGGTCTCCGGGAACCAGTACGCATTCATCGCAAGCGCATACCGATACATGTCCGCTTCAGTAACTCCGTTTGCGGCCATCAATTCAAGTAATCCCAGCATTGCCATGCCGTGGTTGCAGTCCGGAAAGTACACTGAGTTGCCGCAGCACGGGCGGTAGATTCCCTGGGATACGCGCTCAACCAAGGATTGCTGATCCGGAGTCAATGTGACGAACTCATGCATGCTGTAGTGGTCCATAGGATCCCCCGAAGCAAGCGTCCACCCGCCGGTTGAGGCGAACCGCCCCGCTCCGCCGTACTGCGGATCCTGCATGGGCCCCTCATCCAGAATGGTGTTCTTATTGGCGAGCCCGAACGCCCACAAGAGATTCAGCAATACCCCGCTATTCTCGGGCGTGATGCGCATAGGCCCGGAGAGCGTTCCGGAAAGCATGGCCTGCTCCTCCTCGGCCAGGCCGCCGCGGTTTTGGTAGATTGACTCAAACGCCTGTTGGTCAATGGCTCCGCTTGCGAGCATCTTGCTCCCGAGGTCTCCCCAGGCAACCGGAAGCTCAACCCCGCCTTCGGGAATCACGTATTGAGCGTAGTCAGCGGCTCCGGCGCTTCCGACGGCGGAACCGCTTTGTTCAGTTGCATCGCGGCCGCTTGAGCGCTCCGCGCTGCGCCCGAATCGCGGGGCCACGCGCACCGTAAAGAACGCGTTAAAAAGGAATACCACAAGAATAATAATTGTCGTCCATCGCCAGAACGAAATTGATGCAGGTAATTTCATAATAGATACTCCAAATTATTAGAGCGCGCACGCCCTATGTTATTCAATACAACAATCAAACACTTTCTTGACCATACCCCCGAGCGAACCCAGAAAGCCTTTGGGATTTTTATCGTGCGCATTAAGCGCCTGCTCATCAATCTTTTTCGCGCCCTTAACTGATACGAGCTTTAGATTGATGCCCCAGAACAGCGAGTAGAGGCTATACGCCTTGCCGAACAGATCATACGCCTCGTCGTTCCGACCCGCGGAAAGCGATTTGGTGCCGACTTCCATAAGGCGCATGGATGCCGCAAGCAAATGCTTTGAGATGCACCACACCTCGCCCTCGTACTCTTTGATGATCTTTTTCAGGAGCTCCTTGCGCATCTCGCGCACCTCTTTGATCATGTCATAGTACTCGTGCCTGCCGGTCTTTGCGCCGGTAAAGAAAAAATGCTCTTCAATGGAAACGAGGTTCATGATGGCAATGGACAAATCCTGGTCAGACGACAGATCCATCTTGTCCTGCTTTTTCATGGCATCCACGCGCGCCACAAACTCATTGAGGCGGTGCATATCAGTAGCATCAGCCATAGAGTTAGGTGGTTACTTCAATAAACGCGAGCACAGCCGCAAGCAGGACCACAACAACGAGAGCTCCCTGGAATGGAACATGCCTGCCGGAACGAAGTTTGGCGAGGATGCGGGAAGCACGCGTGCTTACCAGAACGATAAGTCCGCCGAGAACCGCACCGATGAGCACATTCGGAATCATGAGCGTGGTTCCGTACTGCCCGATTCCCGCGAGGTACAGTCCGCGAGCCCCGGGCAGAAACGGGGCAACCGGCAGTATAGTCGTAGCAAACACCAGGAATGCGATTGCCAGGCGCTGGCCGCGGAAATACGAACCAGGGATGAGCTTCGCCATCCACAAACCGAGCGCAAGCGCCGCCGCTCCAAGGGCAATGCCAACCGACAGCGTGGAAACGCCGAGCTGGTATGCGCCAAGCCCAATGGCAACCGCTCCTGCGGTGCACAAGGGGCAGTGCGCGGAAACGAGTTGCGGCATACCTATGCCGAGAATTGATACGACAATACCGGAAATGGTTCTTTTCATACCCTACTCCTGGTACCGCGAAATATCTCTGGAAGCGGTAAAGCCATACACGCCAAGCTCGCCGCGCGCTACGCCGCCCATGCCCGGAGATCCGGCAGGCATGCCGGGCAAGGCAATACCCGCGATTTCAGGCTTTTCGGCAAGCATGCTCAAGATGCTCTCAACCGGAACGTGGCCCTCGGAAACGTAGTCTCCAATCACCGTGGTGTGGCAGCTCTCCAATCCACCGGGAACGCCATGCTGCTCTTTGATGGCAGTGAGATCGTCGTGGTTTTGGACCTCTACCTCAAACCCCTTGCGCTTGAGGTAGGTGATGTAGTTAGCGCAACATCCGCACGCCGGAGTCTTGTGCACCACCGCAGCCATTGGCGCAGTATCGCCCGCAACGCGGGGAGCAGTCGAACCAAACGGCCGGGTAAGCAGCAGTGTTCCCCCAATGCCTGCAGAAACCGCAATAGCGATAATGATTCTTTTCATAGATGCTCGTCACATTAAAAGATAACCCGTTGCAACGCAAAAAAACGCAATAACGCCGACGTGGCAGTATTACGTTCGTTGAAAAGTTAAAATGTTTTTGGATTCAAAATGCCCTGTGAAAACAAATACACGTACCACGAAAACAGCCTCGTGCCCCCGTACCTGCGTTCAGGCATGCCCGCATAGGGAGGCGGCACCACAACGAGCGCGCGGACGAGCGGAAAAAAGAAAATAAAAACAAACACCGCGAAGAGCAGGTACGCCGAAGGAAGAGCTGACTGGAACTGGCTGTGTAATACCTCACTCGCGGAGGAATTTTCTAAAAAGCAGCAGCTCGCATGCGTTTCCTGGGTTTTGTGCGATCCATGATCCGCAACACCCATGCTCCCCACTACCAAGCCGCGGCACGTAAATACAAATGCCCCAAGCAACAGCGCGGCCACCAAAGCATAACGAGATGTCCATGTTGTTCGTCCAGTACGCATGGCGGCAGTATATCATAAACACAAACCCCGCGCCAGTGGGCGCGGGGTTATGCGTGTGAGGAATCTACATCAGTAGACATCATGCATCTCCTTTCCTCATGGTTAGTCCGCGTGTGCCGTGACTACACCACAAGCGCAAACGGACCACTCTCTGCCATAGTGTTTCCCTGAATTAAATGGGCATGGGCCGCATATACCCGCACGCAAGAAACTCCTGCAGTGTGGTGGTACGCGAACCTCGGTAGTGCCCTGGGTGTCCGCAGCCTGTACCCACGGGTATGGGCATATTTGGATTCCCAAGAGGCTCAATTTGTCGGAAACCTATGAGCAAAGAGCTGATTCTATTATAGCGCAAAAAAGGCCTTTTTTCAAGACCTCGCACCTTTGGCTAAGCTTAGTAAATTAGGGTGCGGTTTATCAACAAGTTGTGCACCCGCCCGCCGAAGAAGCGGACCCGCCCCACAGACCTTTCTAGCCGATTAAACTCGGCAGAACGAACGCTGCAAGCACCACAATCACGACCACTAAGAGCGTATTCAGGACTCCGAGGATGCTGTTGAGTTTTAAAACCAGCGCTTTGGCTCTCTGCATACTAGTGTGCGGAAGGATACATGACCATTTCATCGCTGCGCTCGTAGTCGGAAAGCGCCTCGCTTTTCCCGAACCAATGGTTAATTTCGTGCGTGGCCTCGTCCTCGGTTTCGGATGCATGCACCAGGTTGTATACGGCCCGCTTGTCGCGGTTTGCGGCTACCGCCGAATCCACGGAAAAGTCGCCACGGATGGTGCCGAGTTCGGAATCAGAGGGCATGGTTGAGCCCGCGAGCTTACGAGTCATGCCGACTGCGTGCACGCCCTTGATAACCATGGTCACCACCGGGCCGGAATCCATAAACGTGATAAGCCATTTCCGGACCATGGGCCCGATCTTCTCGGCCTTGTCGGTTCCGAGCTCTGCGATGGCATCGTATCCGAACTTCGCGTACGTGGCCAACGTCTTCTCCCCGAGCCGGGTAATCCACGCCGGATCTTTCGGATAGTGCTCGTCAATCTGCTTGAGTGTGGGTTTGAACATGCGCAAGCCTACTATTTTGAGGCCCACCTGCTCAATGCGGCGGATGATCTCTCCGGTGATGCCGCGCTGGACCGCGTCCGGCTTTACCATCAAGAACGTAATCTCTTCTCGGGGATGCTTTGCCATAGGCAACTACTGCTTAAGTGATGAAACGCTTTGAATCTTTTCTAAAACCTGGCTCGGGGTGAAATTCGCTTTCACCAAATAGTCGGTTGCTCCGAGCTGCTTGCCTTTGGCAATATCCTCTTCCTGCCCCAAATTGGTGAGCATCATAATGGGCGTGGCCGCGTACTGGGGAAGGCTGCGCAGCTTTTTGAGCACTGCAAACCCATCCAGCTTGGGCATAATGATATCTACCAGGACAATGCCGTACTGGCTGGCCTCGGCCATGGCCAAACCCGCCTCTCCGTCCGAAGCGACATCAATCGAAACCCCTTCTTTTTCAAACTTGGTTTTGTACATGGTGGCAAGCATTTCCTCGTCCTCAATGAGCAGGATTTTCTTGCCAATTGCCTGGGTATTGGTCTGTTCCATGATGGAACTATTGTAGCAAAACCAGCCAAAACCGCAAGTAGGGCCCTCGGCTAAATGCAAACACGCATTTTTAAACGTTCACTTGCTCCAATTCCTCCAGATAGTTATATGCCGCCGTGTTCCCTACACCCAACAGCTTCTCCACTTTGTTGTTGGTAATCTCTTTGTGTTCTTTAATGTATTGGATGATGCGCTCTTTGCGTGCATCTTTCTCGCTTTTCCGCTCTTCTATGACTTTCTGGATTTTGGGGGCAGTAAAGCCGCGGGCTAAAAAGAATCCAATAGTTATTCCGATGAGGAGGGTGAATATTGGGGATATGGGGTTTATTTTTTATGCTTTAATTCTACGCCGGAACAAAATCCCTGTACAGCGCCCGGGCCTGTTCAAATATCCGTTCAAGCAAGCTCTCGCTTTCCTCGGCCGGAATCCTGTTCCGCAGAAGCATCAACCGGACATTGGCGCGAATGCGGGATTTGATGACATCGTTGTTTGACCAGTCAATGGTCAAATCCCGCTTAATGGCGCTTACTAACTCCTTAACCAACTGCTTCAACTGCTCGTCGTCTTGTATAACTTTTTTGCC
>Ga0066639_10002700_pt1 | contig 15446 bp, 13 predicted proteins | sample CryGeyCG2114_010_2_FD_59504 | JGI IMG/M metagenome (GOLD analysis project Ga0066639, IMG submission 59504) | Groundwater microbial communities from aquifer - Crystal Geyser CG10_big_fil_rev_8/21/14_0.10 | ecosystem: Environmental > Aquatic > Deep subsurface > Groundwater | place: USA: Utah...
TTGTTTATATCACTAAACAGTAGTTATAATACTTAAAAGAAGTCCCTATGCTGAATATTGCTAACCAGAGTTAAATCCCATTTAAAGGTATTTTCATCCTTAATAAATATTATGAAAGTTAACAATATAAAAGTTTTAGGTTGCATCAATGATTCAATTTTTATTTAAAAACCTTTATAAGTTCAGCGGGATTACAAACGACTATGGAGAAGAGCTTAAAGGGAAAAAAGCGCATTCTAATCACAAGTGCATTACCTTATGCAAATGGCCCTATTCATATTGGGCATCTTGTTGAATACATTCAAACTGACATTTATTCTCGATTTCTCAAACTTCAATCATTCAATGCTATATACTGCTGTGCAGATGACACCCATGGAGCTCCCATTGAAATCAAGGCAGCCGAACTTGGAATAAAACCAGAAGAACTCATTGCTAAGGTTCATAAGGAACATGTAGAAGATTTTGCAAAGTATCACATTGGGTTTGATAATTACTACACAACACACAGTAAGGAAAACCAAGAACTTGCTACTGAAATTTTTAACAGACTGAAGAAAAAAGGACTTATTTATACAAAAGACGTTGAGTCATTTTATGATGCAGAAGCTAAACGATTTCTTCCAGATAGATATGTGAAAGGAACCTGCCCAAAATGCAGAGCAGAGGATCAATATGGGGATGTTTGCGAGAAATGCAATTCAACATACACACCCACTGATCTAGTCAAACCTTATTCAACACTTACCAAAAGCACACCCGTACGCAAAACTTCAATTCATTATTTTTTTAAACTTTCAGCAATGACACAAAAACTTCAGAATTTTTTTAGAGAGCGTAGCTTTCAACCTGAAATAGTCAATTATCTGAACAATTGGATTAACGAAGGATTACAGGATTGGGATATTAGCAGAGACGGACCTTATTTCGGATTTAACATACCAGGAGAGGCAGATAAATATTTTTATGTTTGGTTGGATGCTCCCATTGGATATTTTGCATCCTGCAAAAACTATTGTGCACGACATGGACTGCAAGCTGATGATTATTTATTCGGAAAAGATACAAGCATCATACACTTTATCGGAAAAGACATTATCTATTTTCATTTTCTTTTTTGGCCTGCAATGCTCATGGCAGCAGATTTTAACCTACCAGACATGCTCCACGTACACGGTTTTCTTACCGTAGAAAAAGAAAAGATGTCAAAGTCAAGAGGTACGTTCTATACAGCAAAACAATTTGCAGAAGAGTACCCAGCAGAATATCTGAGATATTATTATGCAAAAATGCTCAGCAAGAAAATGAGCGATATAGATCTGGATTTTGAAGATTTTGTAAAAGCTGTTAACAATGAGCTTGTTGCAAATCTTGGTAATTTTTGTTTTCGATGTATTAGTTTTGTCAATAAACAATTTGATGGAAAAATTACCACGCTTCCAAAAGAAGAACAATTAAGAAACGACATCGAGATAAAAATCAAAGAAATAGAATCTGCTTATCATGATACCAATTTTGGAAAGGCGGTGAGAGAGATCATGACCATCAGTTCTCTTGGAAATAAGTATTTTCAAGATCATGCACCCTGGAAATTGGTTAAGGAAGGAAAAATAATCGAAGCACAGGAAGTATGTGCATTTAGCATCAATATAGTAAAGGATCTTTCCATACTCCTTGCACCTATTCTGCCTGTTTTTTCAGCAGCACTACAGAAACAACTGAAACTATCAAAGAACTCATGGAAGGATATTGGATTTAATCTCAGCAATCATAGTGTGGATGAAGCACAAATACTTATTGAAAAGGTTGAACAGAAAAAACATGAAGAGATGATTGCCAATCTTAAGATTGCAGAAATAATTGGCGCAGAAAAACACCCCAATGCTGATAAGCTTTTGAAACTGCAGATCGATCTTGGTACAGAAAAAAGACAGATCTGCGCAGGAATTTCAAGTTGGTATACACCAGAAGAACTCATTGGAAAGAGAATAATTGTTGTCACCAATCTTAAACCTGCAAAACTTAGAGGAGAAGAAAGTCAGGGAATGTTACTTGCAGCAGACTGTGGAGATAGTGTAAAGGTAGTTTTTGTCAAAAACAGTAAACCTGGCGAACAAGTATTCGCAGATCATTATGGTACTGCAATTCAATCCAAACAAATTACTATAGATGAGTTTAGCAAAGTAACTTTAACCATCAATAACAAACAGGTACAATTTGAGGGCCATCCATTAAAAACTGCTACTGAGGAGATTTTGATTGATGCTCCAGATGGAGCCAAAGTAAAATAGCACCAAAAAAGATTCTTATTTTATTTCTTTATTATTTTTCAATTAATTTTCAATTATGTGTTATTACCTTTTCTATTATCCCCGTATTCTTTTTTCAGGGGATTGACAAAATGTTTGATTTAAGAGTAAGCATAATCTTTTTAAGTGAAGCCTTAAAATGAGGAGCTGCCAAGGACAATAATTCTTCCGATACATTTATAATAAAAGTCCCTAAAACTTGTAGTCACTTGTCGATTACATCGGTAGAATTATAAATATCCAAAATTTAAACGTAAGATATTTTAATAAAATACTTATTGGGGGCAATGTCATTTACCAGTGGTGGAAACTACCGACTAGATTTGTACGATGAGTAAAAAAGTTAGCTATGTCCAGATTTACCATAACCTCAGGAAAGGAGAGGTGTACAATTCTCTGATTGATTACTCTAAAGCTGCTTTAGAACTTGACAGTATCAAGAAACTTCTCTATTTTGTCAAAGTTGCAGATAAAATTGAAAATGATGAATTTGTTGCTAACATTAACATTATCAAGAAAAACAGGATGAAGATCATCAATTCCAAAGAAGTAGACTATGATGACAATAAATATCGAAACAAGAAAAAACTTGACGCATCTGCTGAACAAATTAATAAAAAAATAGTAAAATTAATTGATGGTGAGTTAGTCAAAAAAAATCTTGTGATTTTTCATACCCACAACTTGAACATTGGACTTAATCCTGTGCTTACCCGTGCAATGGGACTTCTTGCAGAACATTGTGAACGGAAGAAAAAACCCCTTATCATCCTCTGCCATGTTCATGAATTTGCAGAAGAACATAATAGACAGCGACTGGAATTTGTGCGAACTATTGCAGGAAAACAAGTTGATAAAAGTTATCTTACTTCGCTACTTTATCCCACAGGTAAAAATATTATTTACATTGCTTCAGACGCCCTGCAAACAAAGCTTCTCAAAGAAATTGGATTATCACAAGTGCTTCTGTTTCCTCCAAGTATAAATGTCAAATTGTACAGCAAGAAACCGATATACAAACTCAACACATTCAATCTTAACAAACTCAGAATAGAAAAAATAGATTTTAAAGAAGATATCTTACTCAAAATTGAGAAGTATGCGACACACAAGAATTATTTTTTCGATAGAAACAGGAAAATTATTCCTGCACCTGTTATGATAGGAAAACGTAAAAATATACTTGAATCACTTCTTATTCTCAAAATTCTTAATTCTACAAATGATGAATGGCAACTTCTTATTTCCCAGCTTGCTATGACTGAAAGAGAAAAACCCTATGAAGCACAGATAATTGAGTACATCAAGAAACATAGGATACCTTGCACAGCAGGAATAGGACCTGAAATACTCTCCAATAAACAAGATCGAAATGTTATTGATGGGATCGTCTTTCAATATACACATACAGATCTCTATGGGATTAGTGAGGCAATCATCACTACTTCTGTTAAAGAAGAAACAAATAACATATTCTTAGAAGGATGGCTTTCAGGAACAAAAATATTTGGAAGAAGCATACCCGAACAAGTCAGCGACCTTGAAAAAAATGGCATGCACCTTAAGCATTTGTATGATAAGATCTCCATACGTATTGATTCACTCAAAGACCATAAGCATCAGCTAACAGTCGCCTATAAAGAACGCATTAACACACTTCGAAAAGAACAAAAACAAAAACCTCTCAAGGATGTGGATGCCTGGAAAGAACTTCTCAAACATAAAATCTCACTTAAGGGTAAAGCACTTTTCATGGATTATGCAGATCTCACTCCCACACTCCAAATGGAAGTACTTGAAAATGTACCTATCGAAGAACTTCAGTTACATAATCCAACACTCAAAAAAGTTCTCAGTTTTATTGAAAAGAAAAACATTAAAATCATCAACACAAATAGAAAAGTAATTGTAAACAGATACTCAGTTAAAAGTAAAAAAGAAGAACTCAAAAAAATTATCAAGGAAGCTGGAAAAGTGATTCGTAGTAAGAAAAAATCACCTAAAGTAAAAGACAATAATAAAATTCTCAGTTATTATTCAGATCTTAGACATATCTCTCTTTTAGACCAATAAAGAACTATGACCATCCAAGCATGCCGGATCATTGCGCAATTCTCTATGGAAAGATCTCTTCAGGCACTTGCTTCACCTGATACAAACATCGGAGAATATCTTTGTTCTGTTTATGCTGCTATCAAGAAAGGAAAGGAGAATGCCAGAAAATCGCAGCACAAACAAGGAATAGTCCGCGAAGAGATTATTTGGAGAAAAATCCTGACTAGATTAATTCGACATGGCTACACCATTGATAAAAAAAAGTATCACAATGTTCAGGAGCTTGCAAAAGCCATTACTGCATTCGCTGCCTCCTTATAGTGAGAATTGTAACCAGGAAGTGATATTCTTCTCCAGATAGGTTACAATCCTTAAAAGGATTGTTAACTTAAAAAAGACTTGATCAAACATAGATATCTCTATGCAGTAATAGTTATAAGATTTGGGATCTCAATCCAGAGTATGGGGGTCAGATGGTTATTTATACTATTCTTAGGATTAGCGCTCATCTCTAGTGTGCAAGCTGCAGAGTTTGGTTTTAACGCGAGCCTTGCTGTATCACATTGTCCTAATAACGTAACCGAATCACCTGAAGAATGCGATGATGGTAACAGTGTTGATGGAGATGGGTGTTCCTCGCTCTGCTTTCTTGAGATCAATTGTACAGATATAGATAATGATTCCTATGCGCCTGAAGGAGGGATTTGTGGTCAAATAGACTGTAGTCCTGATGATACCTCCATCTATCCAGGAGCACCTGAACTCTGTGACGGAGCAGATAACAATTGCAATGGACTTATTGATGAAGGATGTAATACTTATCAACTCCTTGAACCCTTATCACATATCACCTCAAATAGAACATATACCCGTTTTTTAGTCCGCACCACTGAAAACGGAGACCTTTCCCTGGTTTTTAAGGGAACCACGTATCCGCTTTGTTCAAGCTGCAAGGAAGTATCTGTTCGTATCAAACTTCAGCAAGGCACTAATCAATTCAGAATTCTTGGAAAGAGAGGAAGTGAACAATTTAGTAATCTCATTACCGTCTATATAGATTCAGAACGACCACGCATACTTACCACCAATCCATTGGCTGGGTTTGCTGACGGCTCATTCCGTGTCTACTACACCGAGACACACCTAACTCAAACCTCTTTTAGATATGCATATGAGGGGGAATCTTTTAGTGAAAGGAATCTGACCTGCGTACCAGGTAGCAGAATGAGCTGTGGCACCAGCCTTAATCTTAGTAAAGATGGAGTACTTCAATATTATTTTCTTATTAGTGATAATGTGAGTGAGGTTTTTTCTCCAGTCAGAAAAATAAAAGTAGATGTTGAACCACTTACCTTATCGATAGAACAGCCTAATGAATCCCTTTATGGAAAACGTGTTCCTTTTTCCATTGATGCAAATAAGAAAGCACGAATTACATATTCCATCGAGGGAAAGACTCGAACACTTTGCTCGAATTGTGAGCATGTGAGCAGAATGATCACACTTAAAGAAGGAAATTATACTGCAGTCATTAACGCAATGAACAGAAATAATGGAGAACAAAAAAAATTAAATGTAAGTTTCTCAGTTGATGCAACTAAACCCATAATCAATGATGATGGAAAAGAGGAAAATGTTACAATCTTTTGGATCAATTATTCTGAAGTGCACCTCAATGCTGTAACGTTTTGGTATCTCTTTGATAGAAATAGAACTTTTACAGCAATTAATGTATCTGGGTGCGAGTCTGGATGGGAGCAAGCTTGCGCAATTAATTTTACTGATAGGGGAGATAGAATAACTTATTATTTTGAAGTAAGTGATCCCTATACTTCAACACTCTCTAGAAAAAAAATGGATAGACTGACTAATTTCTTTATTCAGATTTAGAATTATGATGAGTAGTAAGATAGGTACTATGATGAGTAATTGTTTGGATTATCAAATCTGTTAGTTGTTTTGTGTACTATGTTAGGTACTGTCCTGAATTTCACTATTGCTCGATTGAGCATCAAGTTCGAGTATTTTTGTTTGCAATTGAAAACTGGCATTTCCCGATGGAATCTGAATTCGCAGGATGCGAATTCAACTTCGCAAAGCGAAGTTGCCCGTTTGTTAGTCCTAAAAATATTCCAAAGCTTTCACTCAGGTGATGCTAACCAACATTCAGAACAGAAGCACTTTGTTAAAAACCTTTAAATATCCTGAGACTCAGGAGTTCCTTAAAGGTGACGAATGGTACAGAAAGAACTTCTTGACTGGATTAAAATGCAGGCCCGGCAGGGCTATACTGCAAAACAAATGAAGGCATTTCTTCTTGGCCATGGGTTTAGCAATGCAGACATTGATGAAGCACTTGAATTGTTCTATCGACAACCTATTACTGTAGCATTTTTTCAAGAAAAAACCCTTATCACCTTGCTTGGTCCAGCAATGCTCTTTGGATTCTTAGTTTCCCTTTTTGTCTTGGAGATTATGATAGGATATGGGTGGAGAGGTTTTGGAGCAGTGCTTCTTTTAGGAGGATTTTTTGTATTATACCATTATGTATCTGCTAATGAGCTTCCTTATCTTCGTCATGGATTATATATCCTTCTTTTTCCCATTTTTTACCTTCTTGGACTCCCCCTTTTTATCGTCCTACTCCTTTCGCTATTGCTCAGTGTTTTTTTTTATTTTGGACAAGAAACCAAAATGGATTTTACTTCTTATGCACTAACAGGGTTAGTAGCTCTTGTAACGGCAACTGCGCTTCTCCTTGTGGCAATATTTATAGTGAGCTATCCCTTGGCACTCTACGCGAGCTTTGGTAGCCCCTATGTGATGCTTCTCTATCTGAGTATTGCAGTCCTTGCAGCAATAATCTGTTTCAGAATTCTTTATGCAGAACTCATTCATCGGGTAGATAAGGATTTTGATATCAAGAGATATTATTGCCATACATTATTTCCATTCTCACTTACTAATTTTCTTTACAAAGACTTTGACGAACATCTCAACATAAAAGTTGGCATTCGCTATTCGCTTGTTAGCTATGTGATTGTCATGTGTATCATCTGTGCTATGCTCGTAGGAACATTATCTTTTGCGGCATCTAAAACATATGAGGACATTAATCTGCAAAAACAGGAATTTTTCGATGAGATCAGCGGACTTCTTAATGAGAATCTTGCACAAGTGATTCTTTATAACAATGGATTAAGTCTCCTAGATTACAAGATTGACGCTATCAACACAGCAGAAGATGGATATTATTATAATGATAAAATTTATGACACTTCTCAGATTTATTTTGATTGCAGCCTCAAAGATTTTTTATGTAAACATCTTCCAGCTGCACAAAAGAAAATTGAAACCGTGTATACAGAACTTGGAACCCATCACTTTGTATGGGCTGAAAAATCAGGTCAACAAGTGGTTGTTCTACTTCCTGATATGGTTTTCGAAGAATATGCAGATGTTCCTTTTTTTGCCCTGAAAGCCCTTGGCGCTGAAGATCTTCCTATTGGAAAAGATATAGAAACGCTTTACAAAAATATACTCTTTGAAGTTGCAGATTATGATTTTTCTATTATCTATACACCTATTGAATTAGTTGTACAAGGAATTACCTTTAATTTTATCGCTGATCGGATTGATATCCCTTCAGTTAAGTTATCAGAATTTCTGCAGCTCTTTGAAACAGTGCTCTCCACAGCAAATACAGAAGCAAAATTTATTGAAACAATTTCTGATATTCGACCCCATGTTGGAAAACTTTATGACAGCAGCAATGAGTTGTTTATACAGTATAATCAAGAGATGAATCTTGCCAAAAATTCTGTAGCCCAAAAAGTTGAAAATCAGGTTTTATCAACAGTACTGAATCTTCGAAAAAGTGTGGTTAGGGATATGATTGCTGATCTCATCCTATCCATGAAACCGCTGCAGAAAATAGAGAAAGATTTGCAGCAAGCTGTGGGAGCAAGCATAGATCAACAAATTGCATTTGTATCAACACTCCTCCATGGAGATGATTCTTTGTTAAAAAGCCAGGCTCTGCGTTTTGCGATTGCACAAGGAATTATGGAAAAGAAGCTCCAAGCGCTTTCTCAAAATCAAGAAGACTAGAAACAATATCCTCTCCTTTCTTTTTTCCTGACCTGTCAAGATAAAATGCTCGAATACCGATTCTGCGTGGAGCTTGATAATCAAACTCATAATCATCTCCTATGTGGATGATCTCTTTTGGAGAGATGCCAAATTCATCACTAATCATCTGGTAAACTTTCTCTGATTTTTTAGTAACATGAAGATCAGATGTTGTGGAAATGATTTTGGAAAACATTCCCTTCAAGCCTTCAGCTTCAAGTTTGAATTCATTAAACTCGTGCGATGAATGCGTAAGAATAATGAGCGTATTATTTTTTTTTAATCTTGATAATGCAGGAATTACATCATTAAAAAGAACAATATTTTTTTTCATATCACCGATGATCTTTTTGTGAGAAACTAAAAAAGAAAAATGTTTAAACCAAAAACTTGGATTGTACCAATTAATGTTGGAACTACCCACTCTATCGTATTCTGCAATCACCTGCTTTTTTGCCTCCTCAAAAGAGAGTTTATGTTTGATAGCATAAAGTTTTGGAACTTCCTCATACCAAAATAGCATATCAAATTGCGTGTAATCCACGAGGGTTCCATCAAGATCAAATGAGATGAGCATGCTAAAGACTGTTTTAAGATTCTTTAAATACTCTCTGGTGAAGTTTTGGCAATTTTGTCATGCTTTTGCAAATAATTAAAAATTCAGAACTGAAAAGCTTTAAAAAGGATGCTAGTCTTTTTTTGGTTATGTCACAAGATAGAATCTATGCTATCATCCTTGCTGGAGGAGAAGGAAAAAGATTGGGCCCACTTACAAGAAGAAGGGCAAAACCTGCTGTAGGATATGGGGGAATATACAGACTTATTGATCCAGTTCTTACAAATCTCAAACTAAGTGGAGTTAATAGAGCGGCATATGTTACTCAATTCCTCCCAGGATCGTTAAGGAGGCATATTTCAGATGGAGATCCCTGGGGGTTTAGAGATGATGAGGGCAATATTCATATGGAAAATTTCCATCCAGCTCAGTTTCCAGGAGATGAGGATGTTACCAAATTTATTGGAACAGCACATTCTGTAATGGTTAATATTCCAAGAATAATGAGCCATGATCCAACAGAAATCCTTATTCTATCAGGAGATCATATCTACAAAGAAGATTATAATCATATTGTACAAGTACATCATCAAAGCCAAGCGGACTGTACAGTATATGTCAAACCTGTGCAAGCAAATGAAACTTCACATTTCGGAATTGTCAAGATAAATAATAATGGAAGAATTATAGAATTTCAAGAAAAACCTAGTACAGAAGAAACAAAAAAACCACTTGAACTCACTGATGAACAGATGCATACACTTGGAATAACTGATCCTACTAAAAGATATTTGGCATCAATGGGCATTTATTTATTTAATCCTGAAACATTAGAAGAAGCGGTCCTCTATGGAAAAGATTTTGGACAGCAAGTTTTTCCATTGCTAAAAAATACTCATAATGTACAGAGCTGTCTCTTTGAAGGATATTGGGAAGATGTTGGACGTATACAAAGTTACTATGATGCACATCAAGCACTTCTCCCCAATCAAAGAAGTGGATTAGACGAACTTCTTGCTCCAGTGCATCAGGAGGGATTACCTGTTCATCTTACTCCCTTATGGTTTAATACAAGACTTCGAACAAAAATTCCACCCGCACAAGTGCATCCCTCTGCAACAATTATAAATAGCATTCTTAGCCCAGGTTGTATTATTGAACAGGGAGCAGTTATTCGAGATTCTATCTTAGGATATCAAGTCAAGGTAAGGAAAGGCACAACAATATCTTATTCAATCATTCTTGGAGCAGATAGACATTATCAAAGAGGGGACTATGTTAAAGAATTTTACACTGATATTGGAGAGGAATCTCAGCTCTCAAAAGTAATACTTGATAAGAATAATGTTATTGGTCCACACACCCAAATCACGGGCATGGAAAATGGCCAAGCAATTCCTACACAAGAGAGAATTGCACGTTTATCATCAATGGCCCTTCGAAGTGGAGAACACCTTCAAGAAGACCAACATTTTGTAATTGAAGGGGAGTTAGTTATAATAGGTAAAGGAGATTATAGCAAAGAAAAATTTGTAATACCTACGGGCACAAATATTTAATTAGATTGCATATACTTTTAAATTTCAAAGATTTCTATTTTTACAATAATTTTTCATTAGACCATTCATAGGAATTGTTATCACAAGAAGTATAACCATAAGAATTGTAATCATAAGAATTGTAATATCATTTATACACCTACATCTTCTCAAGTGCTTCAATACCAAGCAATGTCAACCCATTTGCGATCACTTGTCTTACTCCAGCAATAAGATGCAATCGCGCATCCCTAACTTTAATTTCTGCATTCAGTACAGGATGCTTATGATAAAATTCATTAAATGCCTGACAGAGATCAAGGAGGTACCGACAAATTAAGTAAGGTCGATAACTTAAGGCAGCTTGGCTTACTGTTTCAGGATATGATGATATAAATCTAAGGAGCAAATATTCCTCCTTTTCCATTAATTCAAAGCTATCAGAAATTGTTCCCTCAAATTTTCTGAGAATTGAAGAAATTCGCGCATGGGTATATTGCACATAAGGGCCTGTTTCTCCTTCAAAGGTTATGCTCTCCTTAGGATCAAAGGTAAAATCTTTTAGAGTGTCAAACTTTAGGATGTGAAATTTAAGTGCAGCCATGCCAATTGCTGTTGCTCTCCTTTTTTTTTCTTTCTCATCTAGGTCTGCATATCTCTCATTGATTGCCTGCAATGCAAGTGCATCCATCTCATCCATGAGATCATCAGCATCAACTACAATTCCCTCCCTTGATTTCATCCTTCCCTCAGGAAGAGAAACATATCCATAACTTACATGTACGCATTTTTTGCCATAATCCATGCCAAGCAATTCAAAAATTTTGAATATCTGTTGGAGGTAGAGTTTCTGCTCATTTCCCACAACATAAAGGGAAAGGTATGGATGAAGTTTGGCTTTTTCCACACCAAGAATCAAGTCAGCGGTTGAGTAAATTGAAGTCCCATCACTTCTAAGAACAACCTTATTGGGTATGCCGTGACTTTCCAAATTGGCGACAACCATTCCTTCATCATCCTTAAAAAAAATTCCTTTTTTGAGTCCTGTTTCCACCAGTTCCTTACCTTGTAGATAAATTTCAGATTCATAATACCATTTGTCAAAGGAACATCCTAGACGAGTATAGGTCTCCTTAAATCCCTCGTATGCCCATGAGTTCATGGTTTTCCATATTTTTCTGACCTCCTTGTCACCTGACTCCCACTTTCTTAGAAGATCCTGAGCTTCTTTCTCAAAAGAGAGGTCTTCAGTTGATTTTTTCGAAAACAGGACATAATAATCACCCACAAAATGATCTGACTTTTTATCAGGTTGCTTATTATTTCCAAATTTGATGTATGCAAGCATACTCTTGCAAATATGAACTCCTCGATCATTGATCCAGTTTACTTTCATGACATCAAATCCTTCTGCCTTGAGAAGCCTGGCAACTGAGATTCCAGTCAAATTGTTTCTCACATGACCAAGATGCATGGGTTTATTCGTGTTTGGTGCTGAATATTCTAGAATTATTTTTTTATCATTCTTCTTTTTTGACCCATAGTCTTTTCCGAGTTTAGTAATACTTTGTAAAGTAGTTTTTGCCTGAAGAGTTTTATCAAGAAAGAAATTAAGATATGGACCAGTCGCAACAACTTTTTCTAGAGGTGGAATAAGCATAATCTTTTTTGCAAGATCTTTAGCAATCTCAACCGGATTTTTCTTAAATTTTTTTGCGAGGGGAAAAACTGGAAATGCAAAATCTCCAAGAGTGATTTCTGGAGGAACTTCAAGAGTAATAAGGTCTTTTTCAATTCCTGCTTTGATTAATACCTGTTCAATTTCTTTCATTTTCTTTTTCTTTTTATCGATGCAATTTCCTGCTTGATCTCCTTCATAAATTTCTTCATCATAAAATATTCTCTCCATTTTAGAATAAGCATGATAATATAGATACCAAATACTCCTCCCACAAGGATGTCGAGTTTGCCTGTAAGTTTCTCAATCGCACGTATAAGAGATTCAAGCAACTGGATTGATGTGTTAATATCTGCCATGAATACTTTGAAGAAGCAATTCTCTTATAAATATTGTGCAATGGTTTTGGCCAAAACTTACTTGGACTTTACAAAAGTGCAGAGATGCCTATTGTTGCTGTCAAGCCAAAAAAAATCAGAAGGTATACTAGGATGAAAGCAATTACCCCTTGGACGAGCCATAGAACAATAGCTTTCCACCACTTTAGCTTGAGAAACTCGTGATAAAAATATATGAGAATAATAAAGGTTAACCATGCTGGAGGACCAAGAACCCACTGAAGAAGAGCCAGAATTACCCCTGAAAATAGGTTTACTAGGATAACCTTTATGAATGATGCTTTACCTCCAAGCATTGACATTCCCGCATAAAGGGGGAGTGCAGAAATTACTAACACCAATACAGTTACTAAGATTAAGAAGAGCAAGGATTCAAGGATCATGGAGAAATAAGACATAAAATACTATTTAAATATTATTATACTTGCATGACTATATTTGTGTTAGCCTTGCATAATCATTTATGATGAGATACCATTTATACTACTTTAAAAGGTGATTCAAAATATGATAGAACTTGGTACTGCATACAAAAGAAACAGGGAGATGCTATGTCAATCTGTAACGAGGGGAGCAATATCATACAGTACATTTCAAGCTCAAGGAGGATACACAAGTTATATTTCTGGAAAACGAATAGAAGAAAAGTGGATATGTGAGATTTGTGTTGAACAACCTAATGGAGAAGAGAGATATTATGCAGGACTTTCTGAAATTGTATCATTGCAGACCTGGAAAAGGCAGAATTAATTCACTTTTATACCAATTTATATTCCATTTTCCATTCATCAAGAAATTCTTTGATAAATTTTTCCATGAACGCGTGACGATGTTCTGCAAGCTTTTTAGCAGTATTTGTATTCATTAAATCTTTCAGGAAAAACAATTTTTCATAAAAATGATTAATGGTGGTACCCTCCTGTTTTTTATATTCTGCAAATGAATTGTGCAGGGTTGGAGAAAATGAGGGATCATGAAGTGGAATTCCTTTGAACCCTCCATAGCTCAAGGCTCTTGCGATACCAATTGCACCAAGAGCGTCAAGTCTGTCAGCATCCTGAACAACTTTTCCCTCAAGACTACTCATCTTACTTTGTACTTTAGCACCTCTGAAGGAAAGCTCATCAATAATAGTTAGGATGTGCTGTGTATCAGATGGAGAGATATTATTTTTCTTCAGCCATGGTAAGACCTTTTTTTCTCCTTTTAGGAATTTATGATCATCAACATCATGGAGAAGCGCAGCTAATTCTACAAGAGGGATATCTGCACCCTCTTCTTTGGCAATATGAACTGCCATCTTTCTTACTCGATCAATATGTGAGAAATCATGAGCACCATCAGGATGACTATTCTTTTCTGCAAACATTTCTGCAGCTTTGAGAACTGAATCTGATATCATTAGTTTATTTACCCTCAACTGCCTTAAGCAGTTCAGAAACATTTCTAAAGGAGTAATCAGCACGAACTTTTCCCCATTTCCTGAACTCGCCCCATTTTGCAAATCCTGTCTTCATCCCAACCCTTCGTGCACCAACAAGATCTCTTTTTGGATAATCACCTACAAAAATAACCTCAGAAGCATTCAGTTTTAATTTTTTTAGTGCAAGAAGAAAGGGAACTTTGTGAGGTTTATATTTACGGGTATCTTCAAAGCAGATTACTACATCAAAATATTCATCTATTCCCATGCTGCAAAGTCTATTCCACGCTTTCATTTGTGGAGCATCTGTTACAATCCCCAATTTAAGGCCTCGCTCTTTTAATGTTAAAAGTACCTGCTTAATCCCAGGATATGGCTTAAGAAATCCAAGTTTAGCTTTTCTGTATGCAATAATTCCATGACTAAGGATTCTGTAATCGACTTTTTTACCAAGTCTTGAAAGAAGTCGTTGAAAAACCACGTTATCTTCCATGCTAAACTCTTTGTAAATCTCATAAATAAGTTTTAATGCATGTTTTCTTGACACCTGAAGACCTGCATCAATCATTGCCTCAACTGCTTCCTCACAGCATATTTTCTTGAGACGCATAAAATCAACAAGAGTATTGTCAAGATCAAATAGAACTGCTTTCATATGTCTGTTTCTTGGTAAGGGTTATAAAAAAGTTTAGATTAAAAATATTTATTCTTGCGGAGCAAGATCATCCTCGTCATAATCTTCTTCATATTTTTGGGATTCCTCGGCATCATCATCATATCCTTTCATAAAGGCTTCTTCTTTGCTGTCAATTTCGTCATCTTCCACCAAGTCGTCTGACGATTCTGTGCTGTTCATGTTATCATCATCATATTCCTCTTCATAAAACTCGTCATCCATAGGTTACCCCTCCAAATGGAGCAGAAAGGTACTTGCTTTAATACTTTGTTCAACTCTCTCCAGTAGGTAGAACTGATTCTCAAGTAGCAACAACGAGAAAAAAGGATAATAATTCAAGGAAGTATGAGTTGTTGGTAGCAAACGTTTACTTGAGAGTAGGACTCATTTTTTAGACCAGTAAATAAATCCTCAACCACCCATGCAAGAGAATCTGATGATTCAGCATCAATCAATCCATTTGATAATCCTGCTCTTATATCAGGAGAGGGTAATAAACTAAACAAAATTTTATGAATTCTTATTTTACCTGCATTTTGCTTTAACTTTTCCTGGATATACGCAACTGAATTTCCACGCCAGTGAAGATAATCAAGCTCTTGCCTTTTTTGATCAATATATATGCTTGACATATCAAGTACACGATGAGTTGTAGCCCAAGCTAAACTAAGATTTGCACTCA
>Ga0066639_10002703_pt1 | contig 15442 bp, 14 predicted proteins | sample CryGeyCG2114_010_2_FD_59504 | JGI IMG/M metagenome (GOLD analysis project Ga0066639, IMG submission 59504) | Groundwater microbial communities from aquifer - Crystal Geyser CG10_big_fil_rev_8/21/14_0.10 | ecosystem: Environmental > Aquatic > Deep subsurface > Groundwater | place: USA: Utah...
AAAAAAGATAAAAAACCAAAGAGATAAAGAAAAGAGATAAAGAAGTTTCAAGTCCATTAAGTGACTCTGCGACGACAAATGGATTAAACAACCACAAAAATAGCCCTAATACCCACAACCACCTTTGATCAGTAAAACAACGCAAAATCAAAAAGACAATAAAGGCAGTCAAGAAATTAAGTGCTACAGAAATAAACAACAAGACTCTTATCGGCAACATTGGATCAACTACAGATTGACCTAAAATACTAAAAACCGCTACATTTATAACCATCCAAAGTGGATGATAGCCATTAGTGAGGTTAACTCCATCAAAAGTCGAATTATTCCCGACTGAAATATTTTTAGCAATTTGAAGATAATAAAAAGCGTCATCTGGTAAGATACTAGAAACCAGAAAATCTTTAGATTGTAGGACAACAAATGACTGCCCTAACACTGATAGGGCCAACAATAAGTAAATAGGCCAATATTTGACGAAAAATAACCGCATAGGCTAAATATTAGCACGGTGACCAAAAAATGCTATAGTAACCATGAAATGTTAAACACCAAAAGAAATATCGGCAATTTGTTAAATTGGACCGAAAAGAAGTTTAAAACAGACACGCGCTACTTAGTCAAAGGCGGCTTTTGGATAACCGTGGGTCAAATAGTCTCATCATTGTCTGCTTTTATTTTATCTATAGTTTACGCAAACTGGCTTCCCCAAGAAACTTACGGTATTTACAAGTACGTCTTATCTATGATGAGTATTCTATCTATTCCAACATTAAACGGAATGGGTACTGCCGTTACCCAAGCTGTGGCGCTAGGTAAAGAAGGATCCGTCAGATTAGCTATCAAAGTAAAAATAAAATGGGGTTTAATAGGCTCAATTGGAAGTTTCGCACTGTCTGGCTATTATTATTTAGCTGGAAATAACACTCTCTTCGGGGCCTTTATTTTAGTTGGGCTTTTTATACCCATAGTTGAAACCTTCGGTATCTATGACAATCTATTTCATGGCCGAAAAGAATTTAAACGTTCAGTTATTTTTTATATCATAGGTCAAATAAGTGCAACTAGCGTTATATTAATAACACTTTATTTTAATCAAACTGTAGGTTTTATATTGGCCGCATACTTCACTACATGGACACTTGTTCGTGCTATTTTGCTAAAATATTCATTAGCAAAATACCAACCAAATAAACTGACAGATAAAGATACCATCGCTTATGGAAAACACTTAACTGCAATCAACGCTTTTAATACTTTAGCAAATTATTTAGATAAAATTTTATTATTCCATTTTGCTGGCGCTACCACCCTAGCTATTTATTCCATTACTCAAGCCCCTCTTGACCAAGTTAGGAGCTTGGTATCGCGCGGGATATCCACCTTAGCTTTCCCTAAATATGCCTTAAAAAAATCTGCTGATCTAAGTAAGCACATAGACCTATGGATACTACGATCGATTTTTGGATTAACTCTTGTCTCTATTTCTTACATAGTTTTTATCCCGTGGATTTTCCCTCTAGTTTTTCCAGTGTATGCCAAAGACGTCTGGTACTCACAATTGGCCGCTTTAGGTTTGATCCCTTTGGTCAGCTTTATACCATTTACCGCTTTAAATGCTAAGGCTATGAAAAAAGAATTGTATTATTATAATCTATCTAGTGCCACTTTTCAGATTGTCTCTATTTGTAGCCTAGGTTATATGTTTGGATTAATTGGTGTCATTATCTCTAGAATCCTATCTCGTTTTTTTGATTTAACTATTAGTTGGCTCTTGGTAAAAAATAATCTCAAAAAAGTAACTTTAACATAAACCACTAATCCAACCATTCCTCCAGAGGTTTAGAGAAAAGTAGATTAAAAAATGAGTCATATCTTAATGATGATAAAAATAATTCACGCGCCATTTTTTGTTTAGATATAAATTCTTCTTCAGACCAAGAATCATATGCTCCCCTAATTATGAAATCTAATTTATCGATATTTTGATAAGGTATTCTTACTAAAACATCTTCATAGTTGATATACTTTTCTAAAGGTAAAACGCAGTCTGTATCTATAAATACAGGAATCCGTCCCATACTTAAAGTCTCATAAAACCTTAAAGAAAAGTTTCCATCCCCTTTTGGAGCGAGAATAAAATCTGATCCAATTATATTTTTAACATATTCATCACGAACCTCTCCAACAGACTTGGACACTGTTTTTAAATTACCAGAAAAAGATTTTCTTATGATTATGTTAGATTTTAATATAGATGACTTTCTGACAACTTCTATTGCCTTTCGACGAAAGAAAATCCCTTTTTTAAACACTTCTAGATTCGAATTATGAAAAATAATTTTTGATAGATTGATTGCTAATATTTTAAAATAATATTTAACCCAACTTAACTTACCAGAAAAATCTGCCCATCCACAAAAACCAACCACTGGCAAAAGTGATTTTCGTCTTATCTGAAATCCATGTCTTGTTCCTAAATCCTGAATAAAAGGTGGGACGATAATTTCATTTCTTTTTTTCAAACGACCATATTGTGAACCTTTAAGAACTATCATGTCATCAATAAAAACATTATGGGACAAATCTCCCCCTATAAAAACTACTATCTTCTTTTTATTCTTATTAACCAAATCTCTCACTTTACTTAAATAAGTATCGATTTCAGGATTATGTTGTTTTATAGGGTGTGGAATTAGAACATAATGAGATTCTGTAATATTTGATACAAAACAAAAATTTTTATAAGCGAAATTTTCTAAAATTTCATCAGAGGAAAAAAGTGTATCACCAACATCTTCTCTTTTAAAATAAGAAGCTATTAAATGTAATTCTCTTTGACCATTAAGATATGGGGCGATAAATAATTTAATCATTTTTTTTTGCTATCACAAACAATCCATTATAACGTCTTTTTGTAAAAAATAGTCCGCACCAAATAAGAGCCGCTGGTAGACCGAAAATTACAAGGTCTTTGATTGTAGCCAGTAAGTGGACTATCTTTATTTTTAAATTTTTCTTATTTAAAACTTTTAACGTAGTATTTTCTTTTACACTAACCTTATCTCTAACCTTCTTTACTAACCCAAAAGAAAAATACCGACCATATTTAAATCTTAATTTCATCACTATGTAAAAAAATGATGCTGGAACTTTTTTTATAAACACAACCTTAAAACCATTGCTTTCCAAACAATAAATTAGAGACTTTTCATCCCATCTAGTAAGGTGTCTAGGTGGAAAATCATTTGGTTGAAGCCAATGATAACTATTTCTGTAAGGCATACTCATAGCGATGTGGCCATTTTTAATCAACAACAGATTAATCATATTCAAAAATTCAACATGATTGTCTATGTGCTCAAACACATCAAAAAAGGTAACTAAATCAAATGAAACTTGTTGAGAATCTATATGTTTTTTATAAAAATCTGATAAATCACTAACTTCTACATTAGATAATCCAAATACATTTTTCGCCGTATTAACTGCATTTCTATCAAAATCTATCCCCATTACATCCCAACCATTATTTCGGGCATGTGAAAGAAAATTACCAGTACCACAACCAATATCTAACACTTTTCCAGTTTGAGTACCCAAAAAAGATATAACCTTTTTATGATTCCAATTTGGCTCTAAAGTTGGATCATTATTAGCGCCAAAATATCTATCATCATTTTCATACCATTGTGAGCCTGGGTTTTGAAACGGCAACCAAAACTGTACACCGCAAACATAACATTCATAAAGTGAGTACTGAATACTATTATCTACATAATATTCCTTCACAGAAGATATATCACTATTTTTACATAATACACATTTGTTCATAAAAAATATTTTAGAGAATGATAATTAAATATTATATAAAAGTTGATAACTCTTTACCATTGAATCAACCGAGTACCTTTCTTCTACTCTTTTTCTAGCATTCTCGGCCATAAATTTAGCTTCCTGATGATGATCCACCATATATTTAATTGACCTAGCCAGATCTTTAGGATTATTAGGTAAAGATAATTTACCAGTAACCCCGTCCTCAATCAAACAATCTATTAATGGAACTTTGGTACTTATCGATGGAATTCTAGCTGCACAAGCTTCCATTTGTGATGTATTTGGACCCATCCAAATTTTTCCATCCAAAGCCCTAGAGTGCGCTTGAACATAGATATCAGTTATTGCTAAAATTTCTGTTACATCATTTCTAACTCCTAAAAAATTAACCCTCTCTCCTAAACCCAGATTATTAACTCTTTTTTTAAGATCGCCCTCTAAAACACCCCAGCCAATCAAAATCAGATGAAAATTATTAGGTAAATATGTCATAGCTTCAACAACATCAGCATGCCCTTTCCAAGGTATCATCCTAGCCGTCATCGTCACTAAAATCGGGGACTCGGGCACTCCTATTTCTTTTCTTTTAGTTTTCCTATCAACTGATTCAAAAGTTTTATCAAAAACAGGTAAATCTACCCCAGCAACTATAGTGAAGTGCCTTCTACCCTTTTCCCATAAATCTCTTTTAAATAGAGCCGCCGAGCCGCCATATAACTGTTCTATACCCTCCGTGGCCCCTGTCCATACATGCGCTAATGGTAAAGTTATTTTATCCAACCAATATATTTTAAACGAATAAGCCACCGGCAAATTACATTGCGTGCTAATGATTTTTTTTATTCCAATAAACCGACCAGCTATTCTTCCTATAATTCCAGCGTAAGGTAAAAATGTGTGCAGAACATCTGGCTTTTCTGTTTTTAATAAATCTAATAATTTTTGATATTCTAAAAATGTAAACTTCTTTTTACCATTTAAACCAATCACCCTTACCCCAAATTCAGCTATGTCATTGGATAAATTTTTAACATCCAACCCAAAATTATCATGGGACTTTAGATAGACCACAAGCAAATCAAATTCGTCCTTATTTATATTTCGTGAAATATCTAAAATTATACGTTGGGCGCCACCCAGTAAAAGTTCATTTACTAGAATTAAAACTTTTTTTTTATCATAATTATTATTATTTTTATCCATTTAAAAGAGAGTGCACGGTCTCAACTATTCCTTCTGTAGTAATATTATAACGTTTCAAAAAATAATCTTGGGAACCCACGCCTTTAGGGAATTCATCTGGAACACCTAAAATTTTAAATGGAACTTTAATACCATTTTTTGCAATAATCTCAGAAATAATAGTACCCAGCCCTCCAATAACTGAATGCTCTTCACATGTGACTACAACTTTGGATTCTTTTATCACCTTTAATACTGACAACTCATCAATAGGTTTTAAAGTATGACAACTAATAACTCTAAGATTAAGACCTTCTTTAGACAATATCTCGTGTGCAGTTATAGCCGAGGGTAACTGCCGACCAGAAACTATAACTACAGCATCTGAACCTGATCTTATTTCCGATATTTTACCTAAACTAATATTATTAAAATCTGCATGAATTATTGGCTCCCCCTTTTTAGCTATACGCATATAAGCAGGACCAGACTGTTTATATATATCATCTAAAAGCTTCCTAACTTCCATAGGATCTCCAGGAACGGTTACTTTTATATTAGGCAAAGCACGCATAATAGCTACGTCTTCTAATGGAAAATGAGTACAGCCAAAGGTACTATAACTAAAAGTACTTCCACCACCAATTATAGTAACTGGTAAATTTTGGTAACAAATATCATTCCGTATTTGTTCATATGGTCTCATTGTAGCAAATGTAGAAATAGAATAAACAAAAGGCCTTTTTCCAAGCATAGCCATCCCAGCTGCTATACCCATTAAATTTTGTTCAGATACCCCAACATTTAAATATTGGTCAGGAAAACGCTCTATAAAATTCTCAAAAACAGAGAAACCTAAATCACCAGTAAGAAGCCAGACATTTTTATCTTTTTCTGCTAATTCTGTTAGTTTTTCAACAAAAGCTAATCTCATAAAAAATTAATAAAGTTGTTTAATAGTATCATCAAGGGCATCTAGTTTAATATTTAAATAATGCCATTCTAATTTATTTTCCATATATGGCACACCTTTACCTTTTATTGTATTAGCAATAATCACGTTGGGTTTATTATTTTTATTATTTTTATTATTTTTTATAATATCAAAAGCTGGTATTATTTCCTCAAATTTATGACCATCAATCTCCTGAACAAACCAATTAAAAGCTTTCCATTTGTCTACAAAAGGCTCCAAGTCTAATACTTCTTTAACAGTACCAAAACTTTGAATTTTATTATAATCTACAATTACAGTTAGATTGTCCAATTTTAAATGTCCAGCCAATAATATAGCTTCCCAATTAGACCCCTCATCAATCTCGCCGTCACTAAGTAAGACCACATACTTAGAAGACCAGCCCAGCCTTTTTGCCACAATAGCCATACCAAGGGCTATTGGTAAACCATGACCAAGAGAACCTGTTGTCACTTCTAATCCTGGTGCTGACCCATATACCGGATGAGCAGCCAAATAGGTATTATCTTGACCATATTTTTCTACATCAATTAAAGGAATGAAGCCTTTCTGCGCCAAAATAACATAATAGCCAAGTGCCGCATGCCCCTTACTTAAAACGAATATATCTCTTTTTAAATCTTTTGAGTTTTCTGGTGAGACATTTAAAAAATCAGAGTACAGAGCAGTTAAAAGGTCTATGTGAGACAAAGAAGACCCTATATGAAGAGCTCCTGTTTTCGCAGCAATAGTCAAAAAAATCTTCCTAGCTTCATAAGCTTGTTTTTTAAGTTCCTCGTGCATAAATTTAAATATATAAATCTTTAGATTCTTTAAACCAATTTATAGTTTTCTCAATCCCAATTAAAAATGAAGTTTGAGCTTTCCAACCTAAAACTTGCTGAGCCTTACTCGTATCGGCCTGCCAATGAACAGTCTCCGAACCACGACCAGTATCACCACCCCATACCAACTCCATAGAAGATTCTAATTTGGATTTTATTTCGTTCACAATATTTAAAAGAGATGTCTCAATCCCCGTGCCAACATTATACACACCAAAAGGTTTTCTTGTGGCTACGATAATAGCTTCCACAACATCTTCAACATAGACAAGGTCTAAAACGGCATCAGGATTAGATAATTGAGGCGCAGTATTATTCATCAAGTTTAGTATAACAACTGGAATCAATCTTGTTTTTGCTTCATATGGACCATAAACACTAAAAAGCCTTAGGGTTGTTATAGGCATTTGATTTTCTTTTCTCAATTTTTCCCCTAAAATAGTTACTTCTAATTTAGCCTTACCATAATCAGTGTTTGGACTAGGTTTCATATCCTCTGACATCATTTCAGATTGTGGACCATATTCAGAAGAACTACCTGTGTTTATAATAGCTTTAACTGTACCAATTTTTTTGCATGCATTAAAAACATTATTAGCACCATCAACTATTACTTTATAAATCCTATCAACATCGGTTTGCCCCCTACTTCCACCATAATGCGCTAGGTGAAAAACATTATCTGGCTTAACTTTAAAAAACACCTCTTCTACTTCCGTAGAATTTTCAATATTTACTGGATAAATAGATATCTTATCTATAACATCATTCAATCTCCATAAATCCCCATTTGGACGCACGATAACATGAACCTCATCACCAGAAGCAACTAACGCTCGAGTTAAATTCGCCCCCACGAAACCACCTGCGCCTGTAATAAGACTACGAGCCATGTTAATGAAGTTCTTTTTTACCTTTTGAAGTAATTATATCCACATGCCTCATCCAAACTTTTGGTTCCCACCAATCTTTATTTTCCATATACCAATCTATTGTCATATCAATTCCTTTTTCAAGAGAAACTTCTGGCTTCCAACCAAGAATTTTTCTAATTTTATCTGTATTACTTATATGTTTAAATACTTGACCAGGGCGATCCCCTATATTTAAAGTATATTTAGTGAAAGTGGGTTTCTTATCAAGACGTGGCGGTAGTAATTTTTGAGTAAAATCTGCTATTTCTAAAACTGAAGTAGCTTTATCATTACCCACATTAAAGACTTCTCCTACTACTAATTTAGGATCAGCTTCTATAACCAATTTAATAGCCTTAGCTAAATCAGTCACAAAAGTAAAGTCACGTTGACTACCACCAGTTCCATGAATAGTCATTGGTTCATTTAATAAAATACTAGTTATGAAACGTGGGATCAATTTTTCAAGATGCTGATTTGGCCCATACATATTAAATGGACGAATAATGGTAGCGGGAATATTGTGAGTTGTTACATAAGAATAAACCAATCTATCAGCACCAGCTTTAGCTGCTGCATAAGGACTCATCGGGTTCAGTGGGTGATCTTCCGACATTCTGTCTCCATTATAAGAAGAGCCGTATACTTCACTAGTGGATATATGGATAAATTTTTTCACTGTATTCTTGTGTCGTAAAACCGCATTTGCTATAACTTGAGTTCCTAAAACATCTGTTTCGAAAAATTTAACATCATCAAATATCGAACGAGCTACGTGAGTTTCAGCCGCAAAATGCAACACCACATCGCATTGAGATATAATACTATCGACTAAACGTTCATTTCTAATGTCTCCATACCAAAAACGAAACCGCTTATCATTATGAATCTCTTGAGGAATATTTCTTAAGTCGCCAGCATAGGTCAAAACATCTAAAACATGGAATCTGGTTTTAGGATAGTGGTTCCATAAATATTTTAAAACATTACTTCCAATAAACCCTGCTCCACCAGTAATCAGAATTGATTTAGGAACAAAATTAATCTTATGACTATTTTTCTTTATTATTTGTTGTTTTTTCATAATTTCTAGAATAATTTAGACACAATATACTATATCATACTAAAAACATCAAACTTACAACTGCACCATAATTTTATCTAAAAGACAAGCATTACTCATTACACTTTCATTACATATGATTTTAATTGATCAATCAAGATTTTATGTTCTTCTATAAGGTTGTATGGTATGGATTCAAAAGAAAAAAACTTTTCAGATTCTAATTCATTGAATCCCTCAAAAAAATCCGCGATAAAAAATAGTCCCATTTCTTGCCCTCTCAAACCTTCATCTCTCCCAATAACACGTTCAAACCAAGAAAAAAAACTTGGTTTTGAAATATTCATTTCTTTAAATTCACTTTTAATTAATTTTTCTATTTTATCCTCAACAGTCTCTCCTGGTAAAATAACACTCCCAGGTATATGCCAACCATCAAAAAAAGCATCCTTCCTGTAAGTTAGGAAAATTTCCTTCTCCCCTGATTCATTAGTCCTAATTACACCTAATTCTACTGTGTTGATAGTGAAATTTGAACACCAAACATCAAATATTTCTTTGGGAACAGGAAATTCCACTTTCTTCATTAGAGCTGACAAATGCATTATCTCTTCAGCACTTAAGCTCATAATTATTACTATTGATAAAAAATAATAACTACACTATAATAACCAAATGTCAGAAAATCAACCTTTCACACCTGGAAAAGATTGGGTTTGGTACAGTAGAGCGGTGTATGGAGAGCGAGAAATCGCCGCTGTATTAGAATCACTAAATTCAGACTGGCTCGCCCCTGGAGAATACTCACGAAAATTCGAAGCTGAAGTGTCTAAAATATTTGGACAGAATTTTGGTCTATTCGTAAATTCTGGATCATCTGCCAATACTATAGCCATAGAGGCTCTAGAATTACCTGTTGGAGGTGAAGTTATTACTCCTGCTTGTACTTTTTCCACTACCGTAAACCCTTTGTTATCAGCTGGCCTTGTGCCAGTATTAGTGGATGTTGAACTTGATACATACAATACTGATCTTACCCAACTTGAAAGTGCTATCACAGAAAAAACTGTAGCCCTTATGATTCCTCACTTAGTTGGGAATTTAAATGATGTCAGGAAAATACGTGAAATAGCCGATAAACATAATCTTAAGTTTATAGAGGATAGTTGTGACACTATAGGCGCAACATTTAAAGGACAACCAACTGGCATCTACTCAGATGCTACTACGACTAGTTTTTATGCTTCACATATCATCACCGCAGCCGGTGGAGGTGGGATGGTGATGTTTAAAGACAAAAAACTTGCCGATGATGGAAAAGTCTTACGAGACTGGGGAAGAGCTCTACCAGAACATTTTGATGAATCACCTGACAAACGTTTTGTTTTTTCTCTTCAAGGTATCTCTCATGATGGAAAATTTGTTTTTAATAAAAGAGGGTATAATTTAAAACCCATTGATTTGCAAGCTGCCTTTGGTCTTGTTCAATTGCAACGTCTAGCAAATTTTTCTGAAATAAGAAAAAAGAACTTCAAAATAATGTATGATTTTTTTGCTCAATACCCACAACACTTTATACTGCCAAGAGAACTGCCTGACACGTCAACAAATTGGCTCGCTTATCCTGTAACCATTAAACAAGGCTCTCCTATCAAACGTGTAGAATTTATGAGCTTTTTGGAAGAAAACAAAATACAAACTCGAGTTCTATTTTCTGGAAACATATCTAGACATCCAGCTTACAAGGATTCTGATTTTCGTATTCATGGTGATCTAAAAAATGCTGATTACATTTTGGAAAATAGTATGCTTTTAGGCTGTCATCACGGTCTCAAACAAGAACACTTAGACTACGTTCAAGACAAAATTCAAGAATTTTTAGCTAAATTTTAATGACAAAGAAGCCAACACTAGCTATTGTTACAAGTGTTATAGACAACAGACAAGCAAGAGGCACAGCTCTTGTTGCAAGAAATTTTCTCAAATATCTAGACGAAATAAAAAATGATTTTGAAATAACTCTAATTCATCACACGAAAAACGACGACGAAATCTATAGAAAATATAACGAGCTTATTATACCCAACTACAGATTCCTCGTTGCTTCCACAATGCTTAATGAGGTTCTTTTTTGGCTCAAATTAATATTAAAGGGGCAAAAATTTGATGTAGTACATTATATGCAACCACGAGTATGGCCGTCTTATCTTTTTACACCAACAAGAAAGATTATTATAACGATGCATGAAGCTGGTATTATGCTAAATCTACATCATATAGGTAAAGGTGAAAAGCTTTTTAGATTCACTAATAAATATTTAAATTTCAGAATGCATAAAATAATAGCGGTATCAGAATATGGCAAAAAAGAAATAAGGCAATACTGTGGCATTAGTCCCGAGAAAATAGCAGTGATTTATAATGGCATAGATGCAGGATTTAATGCCGTTCCTGTCACCCCCCAACTTATTCAGGATTTAAAAAATAAATACACTATCCTACATCCCTACATCCTATCAGTAGGCAGATTGGATCCACATAAGAATATTTTGAGGCTATTAGATGCTTATGCTGGTTTTAGAAAATCTGGAGGCAAAGAAAATTTGGTTTTAGTAGGTGGAAAACATATGGAAGATTATTCTAAAAAAGTAATTTCTAAAATTGATGAATTAAACCTAAAAAACTCAGTAATAATTACACCATTTATACCTGACGCAGATTTACCAAAAGTATATAGCGCTGCAAAAGCTTTGGTATATCCATCACTACACGAAGGATTTGGCTTACCTATTATTGAAGCATTCGCGTGCAATACGCCAGTCACCTGTTCAAATATCACGTCTCTACCAGAAGTTGCAGGTGGAGCTGCTTTACTGTTTGATCCAAATAATACGGAAAGTATCACTCAAGCATTGACGAAAATAACCACGGATGAACAATTGCGCTTGGATTTAATTTTAAAAGGAAAAAAAAGACTCTATGACTTCAATTGGCATACTGAAGCTACAAAATTATTTACATTATATAAGAATTTAAGCGCTCCAAAATAATTTTTATTTTTGAGCAACAACACAATACCCTAAAGCGTAATCAGAATATTTGTAACTCTTACCCAAAAGGTTAGCTACTTTAGTAAATAAATAATCATTTACTCTCGCAACCGGAAAAGCTACTAATCCATAAAACCATCTAAAGGGTTGTGGTAACAATCGATGCAAAAATAATGTTCGAGTTGTAAAAACTCCCCCACCTAGTGGATGTATTTCAGTATTTTTAAAATCATACTTTTCCAAGATAAGTTTTAAGGCATCGCCCGTAAAACGATTAAAGTCGCGAGGTGATGGATGGACAGGAAACATAAATGGTATTGCTATGACAAGTTTGCCATCTTTTTTAAGTAACCTATTTGCTTCACTTAATAAAGCTTGATAATTAAAAATATGCTCTATTACATTAATAAGTAATACAGCATCGAAACTTTCACTAGCTAGTGGTAACGGGGTAACTTCCAAATCATGAAGTAAATCCGGTTCAGCTTTTTGACTAAAGTTAACATTAAATATTTCAAAATTACCTTTCAATAATTTTTGATACTCAGCATTTTTGTCACCACCTAAATCCAAAACTCGTCCATTGAGAGTGATTAAGGACAAAAACTTGTGTTCAGCTAAACGTAATAATGAATTATCTTTAAACATAATTTTAATAGCTAATTTAGTATTGCGAATAAATTTTCAGCTAATTTTTTCAAGTTGTGTCTCTCTATTATTTTATAAAAAACCGGAATTAAGTCTTGATCAAACAAAGCCTGCGACAACTTCTCTATCAGATTATTAATATTGTCTTGTTCAAATAAATATTTCCCATCAATTTCTCCACTCAAATTTTCATTGGAAGTCAAGACCACACAACCACAAGCCATGGCCTCAAAAATAGTTTTATCATACATGCCACTAGAACTCAAATTGACAAATATTTTGTGTTGGTTATAAATAGCGACCGTATCTCGGTTTGGAATACCTTTGTGAAAAATTATCCTATCATCCAACCCATAATCAACCACTTTTTGTTTTAAATTTTCATAATAAGACTGATCACTGAGCGCTGGATCACCGTAAAAATTGGCAACAAATTCAACTTTTTTTTCTTTTAAGAATTTTAAAGCTTCAATCAAAATGTGAGGTTTTTTGGCTGGTGACATTCGCGCTAAAAACAAAATCGAGTGGGGTATTTTATTGACGTTTGGATCTGGTTTAAATATTTCTGTATCTACACCCACCGGCATCAAAACTGTCTTTTTGTATTTGGCCGTATAAGAATACTTAGAGGTGCAGAAAACTTTAGTGCAAAAAAACGCCGCCAAATCGGTCAACCACGAGCCAGCATTATGATTGCGCCACATAAATACTTTTTTTCCGATTAATCGCCACCAAAAACCAGCTAATAAAATATATTCCTGATTCATGTGTACAAATACCGCGTCATAGTTTTTCCGTTCTCGCCAGATATATTTATAGAAATTGACCAAGTATTTTATTTTAGAAACACCATTCTCCTTTCCTAAAGATAAAACTTTCACATTAACCGGCAAATAAAACTCTCCTTTTTCCAAACAAATCACCGTTATTTTTTCACAATGTTTAGAAAACTCAATAATCCAACGATGGAAAAATCCTAGGATAGGATCATTAATATTTACTTTTTGGGTGACAATTAAAAGCTTCATATCAAGGTGTTTATTTTGTTTACTATCTCTTGTGAATCAAAGTCAACTAGATTCGCCCCAACATCTGGCGCCACACCCACATCGGTCGAAACTATTGGCAAACCAGCGGCTTGAGCTTCAACTAATACTAAACCATAACCTTCATATAAAGAAGTATGAAGAAATAGGTCGGCGGTTTTGTAATATGAAGCCAAATCATCCACTTGACCCTCAAACACGACTGGTGCTTTTAGATTTTGAGCGAGCTTTTCCAAACTAGCTTTTTGACTGCCATCCCCTACTATCACTAAACCAATGTCTGGATTGTTTATTCTGGTCACTGCTTCTATACCCAAAGCGACATTTTTTTCTGGCTCTAGTCTGTCGACCATCAAAATAATCTTTTTAAACTGTGGATATTTTTTATGTAAATCAATAGTGATGGGAGCACTGATTATTTTGTTTGTGTCTACTGCTATTGGTTTAATATAAATCCTATCTGACTGTACAAAAGTTTTTATAAAATCCCCAATTCGTTCTGACACTACCCGCACCGAATCAGCCGAAGATAAAATAAACTTCGCTGTCCAAAAGCGGATTTTATTGAGCAGATTTTGTCGATAAAAATACGGACTCCCAAGATCGGTGTGAATCTGAAGCTCTAAAGGTAATTTAAACAATAATTTAAAAACATATCCCACCAAACCAGTTTCAAATGGATCTTGGCAAGTAATATAACCAATCTTATTTTTCCTGATCATTTTAAATCCTAATACCAAAGCATCCCAAATATACAAAAACTTAAGTTTAGAACTGGTCGGATAAACAAAAATTTTATTTTGCCAATTTACCGACTTAAAACCAGTTTTAGAAAAAACAACAATATGTATCGCTTCATATTTATCCAACAAATCCAACTGTCTTTTAAAAACAGGACTATTTATATCAAACAACTTCCTATCTGTAGAAATCGATAATAAAATCATTTTAAATTTAGTAACTCTTCGGCTATTTGTTTGTAAGTATGAGTAAAAGAAAATTCTCGCACTTTCATTTGTTGAGTTTTATAATTTATCGGGTCAGTCAGCCATTTTACTTTTTCGACTATATCTTCTTCGTTTAGTGGATCCACCCACAAACCAATATCTTTCAGCTTATCATATAACCCGCACTCTCGAGTACAGATAAATGGCTTGCCGGCACGGACCGCTTCGAGAATCATATTCGGACTAATATCACCCAAAGACACCAAAATTACCGCGTAAGATTCAGCTATTTTGTGTAAAAATATATCATGTTTGTACACAGTCATATCCAAACCAAATCCTAAACCAGCAACTTCCGTTCGATCAAAAACTCGTCGTAAAATATCTGTGTTTTTCCACACAAGAGGTCTGGTAGTACCAATAAATATCTGTTTAGTTCCGTCGCTATTATTTATTTTTGATCCATAAAAATTTTCTACAATCTTTGTTTTGGACAAATCCAAACCATAAGGTTGCGTCCAAATCTGTCTCTGCCAATCGGTACTAAAAACCAAAACCTTAGCTTGATCTAAAATCCATTTTGTTAATTTAAAAATAATTTTTTCTTTTAAAGAAAAGGGATCTTGCTCTATTTGATAGAAGTTTTTAAATAGTACTTTTTTTCCAGTCCGCTCCACATAGCTCTCCCAGAGAAAATCCCCTCCTGTCCGAATAATAAAAGGTTTACGAAAAATAAAACTCAGCACAGCTATAGGGAGCGCCACGGAAAATGTATCTAACACCAAAACAAAATCCGCTTTCAAAAAATAATAGGCGGATTTAAATAAAAAATAAATATGACGCAAAAATATCGGCAAAGTTCTCTCTACTTTGGTGTAAGTTTTAATCATCACCTCATGGTCAATTTCTCGCCACGATTCTTCTATGTTTTTTGCGTATTCAGCTGGCCCAC
>Ga0066639_10002705_pt1 | contig 15438 bp, 15 predicted proteins | sample CryGeyCG2114_010_2_FD_59504 | JGI IMG/M metagenome (GOLD analysis project Ga0066639, IMG submission 59504) | Groundwater microbial communities from aquifer - Crystal Geyser CG10_big_fil_rev_8/21/14_0.10 | ecosystem: Environmental > Aquatic > Deep subsurface > Groundwater | place: USA: Utah...
CTATAAGAAAAAATGCGATTAATCTCATCACTTTTCTCGCCTCTTGAGGCATACTTCTGGACCACCGCCGTCATGCCAAGATCATTTAGTCTATTGAGAATCAGAAGCAGCGCAAAGCCAACACTAAACTCACCAAAGAGAACAGGACCCAACTGGCGAGTGATAATAATCAGAGCGATAGCTGAAAAGCCTTGGGAAAAGGCGTTGCCAAAAACGACGAGGAGGGTTTGGCGGAGACCGGTGGGGATAATGCTAATCTTGTTCAGAAACTTCATGTAGGTACATCATAACCTGAAAGATCTAGCATGAGAGTCACTATTTTTCTACAAAGAACATGAATCTCAAATTCAAAACGAAGGGATCTTAAAACTCGCTCTGAGATTAAGACATTATGATGAGGAGTTTAATTTGACTATTTTTACAATTGCAAATTGCGCAAATAAATTTAACTTCTATTCTCAGCATCCGAAAAAGTGGCATGACCAAATATTACTGAAATTAAAAAAGTGTTGTACCATGGAATGCGCTCGTGCATAAACCATATTTTAGACTACTTTTTTTCTGTTCCTCACTTTCACTAATTGGAGCAGCACTTCTTGAGCTCATCGTTTATACAGGAGTAATACAAGCAAAATTGCAACTTCCCGTTAATCCCATAACTTACGCTGGCACTTTAATGATGATGATAGCGCTTTTTTTGCATCCAAAAAAAATAATTGGTCTTTCACAAACCAACGTGCGCCGCTTATTTTGGTTTGCAGTCTCAATATGGCTTAGCACGTTTTTCTTATACATCTCGCTAAGAGGTCTTGACGTCGTTGTTCATCAAAATTATGTTCTTTCTACATGGGGAGTTCATGTTAACAGCCTTCCCAACCTACTTTTTGCACTCACAGTTCCCATACTACTGCTAGTCCGGATAGTGTATCCAGTTGCAAATGATCTTATTCCATCAAAACCATTTGCAAAACTCGTGTTTGCAGGAATAATTGCGCTAGTTCTACAGCAATCAATCAACGCTGCTTCTATAGCAGTTACCAAAAATTGGTTCTCACTCTCAATAATTTCTAAATCCAAGTCAGAACGCATGATACAAAGCTTATCTGGAAGAGAAATAGGTGGTTGGATAGTCCCACTAACCGACATGATAAACACATTTACTCCAGAGTCATCGGTTATTTTTACTCCACCCCAAACATCCTACTGGAGAATTACTGGAAATGGAGCATATATGAGATATTTTATTTACCCCCGTCGAACAATTGTTAGAACAGACATACAAGCAAATATCCCTCCAGAAGCTACTCACGTTCTGATCAGTTATGGACTTTGGCCCACTGGAAGTGGCGATCGTGGTTGGCCAAAAATTGATATTCCTGCAGAACATATTGATAGCTACCTCGAAATCCAAAGACCGAGCGGAATAATTATTGATAGAACTGGCGATGATTATGTGTATGATCCTGCGGTAGAACAATGGGGATTAATAGAGCTAAATAAACTATGATAATTTGGTATTTATTCTTATTACTCTCAATTTGGTGTCTGGGATTTATTCTCGCGAGACTGCTTCTTAACAAGCCTCATTTTCTTGAGTGGATTGGTATTAGTTTTATACTTGGCAGCTTTGTCATTGGCCTTATATGGTACATACTAAATTGGTATGCAGACGTTCCAATTAATCGAGAACTGGGAAATTGGACAATCGCAATATGTTTCGCGTTGTTGGCGATATTTAGAAAAGAAACTTTGTATCATTTTATTAGATTGATGCAGGATAGAATTTCTAAGATAAGATTTAGATCAATATCCTTTATTGGTATATCAATAATCATTCTGTACTCAATGACAACTTTTCTGCCAAATGCAATCATTCCCGTTACTGACTGGGATGCACTTACCCTCTACGACTTTAGAGCATTAATTGTTAACAAAACTGGCTTCTTTAGTTCTCCTGCTATAGTCTCAAATTATTTTCTTGGATACCCCCCATTCACATCCATAGGTCATTTATTTGGTTATATCTTTGATTTTTATGGAGTCAAAATGTTTTATTCCGCCTTGATTCTTTCTCTCTCTCTCACTTTCTATGGCTTATGCAGAAAATATAGCTCTTCACTCAGTAGTATTTTGGCTACAGCTTTGGTTATCACTCACCCACTTGTTGTCTCCCAGACTTATTTTGCATACACAAATTTGCCTTACATGATTTATTACGGCCTCGCTAGCATCTATCTAATACAATGGACTCAATCTCGCTCTCATAAAGACATGCTAGTTGCTGGAATTCTGTTTGCAGGCTCTTCCTGGATTAGAGCAGCCGAACCCTTGTATATATTGGCTATTTTGAACGCTCTTGTGTTTTTATTTCTTTTTAAAAGATTCAAAAATTGGCACCATTTGCTTTTACTGCTAACCCCTTTCTTTTTCCGAGAGTGGTGGTTTTATCATATTAATAACACTCGAGAGGCTTTCAATATACATTCTCCAGTAAGCTCAGAGCTGCTTTCATCACAAACAGATATGCTGGATCACGGTATTAGAGTAATTAATTTTGTATTTAAATATGCAATTTCTGATTTTATCTGGTTGTTAATTTTGGCCGCATTTGCAGCATTTTTTGCTTTGAAACAAAAAAATCTTTTAGCAATAGCATCTTCCGTGTTCGTTTCTTCGATCGTAGCTGTGTTATTTTACGGCACCTATGTATTCAGCAAGAGTTTCGAAGCATGGGAGAACATTCCAGACTCGCTAACGCGGTTGAGTATGATTCTACTGATACCCGCTTGCTTTCTTGTATCATCGCTAATTTTCAAATCTACTGATAAGAAACATCTAAGACGTGAATAACTGAATTTTAAAATGCTACCTTTCATAAATCACACTCAGCTTAAGCAGCTTACAACTTCAATAATTGCGCTTATATTCTGGTTATCTGCTTATATGCTATATGACTACATCACAGTTTTCGCACTTGCTTTTCGTGATCAATCTTCATTGCTCGCTTCAATCGCCATCCAGCTCGGATCTTTGCTTTTAGCCCAACTGCTCATCAACAGATTGGCAAGACATGTTTCTATCTATAAGCTAATTATTGCATCAATTGTGATTTTTCAATTAGTCTTAATCGCTAATCAATTTTACTCGTCCTATTCTGCTAAACGAATCCTCTACCCAAGAATACTTGCTGTTTCAAAAGACTGGAGTATTCAGGGAGATCGTATCGAAATCTTAGGAAAACGGTTCGGTGAAATCTCAGATCAAGGAAGTGTGAAGGTTAGAGATACCGAATTTATGATAATATCGTGGTCTAATAACCGGGTAGTCGTCGAGCAACCTGTCCCACAAAGTTTTTTTAAATCACCACTCATCCTTACTAAATCGACAAACCAATCAGATCAGATAGATATTTTTGAGATAAAAGATCCTAAAGATGTATTATGAAAAAATATTCAGTTAAAATAAATATTTCTCGTATTGCTGAATTTAGCAATGAACTGTTCGTAATTACTTTTTTTCTTATCATTCTTGATTTAACGGGTCTAAAACTACCTCATTCAGTTGGGAAAACATATACAATACTATTTTTAGCAGGAGTATTGTTGCGTGTCTTTTTGTTAATTATTGATCGAAATACATACAAAGCACTATGTAGGAACCTTTCAAATTTTTTCTCATTAGGGGGTGCAATACTACTTCCATTGCTCTTAGGACTATTATTAGCTGTGAGCACTGCAGAACTTTTTCATTATCCTGGACTTGTGCAGGAACACTTAAACTTAAAGTTTGATCCCATTAGATGGATGAGCGCTATGCTTCTTATTCTAACTCCATCGGCAATCATACTATTGTTAAAATCAAGGCTTAGAAAAAAACTCTTAACAATTTTCATTCCCAAAATATTTTACTTGCTACTGTTTCTGACAGCTATGGCTTGGACTGGTCGGTATCTATTCTTGTATTTAGACACAATCTACTATGATAATTATTCGTTTGCTACCTTTCACATTCACCCAGTTGGGTTCACAAACCTTTCTATGTCGCTTGCTTCATTATCAGCCTTTGTATTCATTTTCATGATGTTGAAAAATAGAAAGGAGTTGTATAACTCTTCACCAAAGGTCTCCGATCTGCTAATGGGATTTCAAGGGGTTTACCAGACTTTGAGTCTATCAATCATTCAAGCTTTAACTCTGGTTTCAATGTTTGGCGCCTTGATATTGTATTCACAATACGCTACCCAAAAGATAGCACTAAGCTATGCAAATCTACACAATATCTCCAAATCAACCCAATCCGAAGCTACTAGCTATCTTTTAGGTGGAAGACAAAGCTACGGATGGATAGCTGAATATACCGACTTCATCAAAACAGTTACACCAGATAATGCGGTGATATTTATCCCGCCTCAGATTGAGCATTGGACGTGGACGGGGAACAAATTTTTCATGCTCTATTTTTTGTATCCAAGAAAGATGGTAGTGGCGACCGATCTATACCAAGGTATTCCTGAATCAGTAACACATGTGTTGATCTCACACGGACTTTTAAAAGATGTTGATGAGGATGCAGCTAGCTTTGGCTGGCCTAAAATAATTATCTCAAGTGCTCAAATCAGTCGTATAGATTTGATTGACAGAAGCAATCTTGAAAAAAACACAATTCTAGGTGAGGCTTACTACCAAGATCCGAGCACCGAACGGTGGGGTATAATTACTCTGAGATAATCACATGCTTTCCCAAATCAGTCTATTTATATCTTTCTATATCGGCTCCATTGGTTTTCTTTACATATTAAAAGATAAATCATCTTGGATAGAAAAACTCGGACTTTCATTTCCAATTGCATCTGTAATATGGTCTCTTGTGTGGTGGCTGCTCAACTGGTTATTCGCGACTCCAATTAATGCGACTCTTGGCTATATAACTATGTGTGTTTCAATATTTCTGGGGCTGGGAGCAATTCTATTGATTCGAAAAGATAATAAATATATAAGAAAATTTACACCTGGTCTTTCACTTTCATCGATGGCAACAAGCATATTAATTGCTTTGCTAGCAGCAATGATGCTCACCAACATTGTATACAATATAAACACTCCTATTACAGACTGGGATTCGCTGACATTGTATGACTTTCGTGCCTTAAGAGCAGCTGAAAACCAATCTCTCGAAATTGAGCCGCTACAAAACTCGTATATTCTTGGATATCCTCTGTATACAAGCATAGGACACTTGTATGGGTACGTGTTTGATTCTCACTCTCCGAAGCTCTTTTATTCGCTTCTGTACCTCTCAGGAATACTTATCTTCTATAGCTTGCTTTTGAAAGTCACTTCAAATTTAATTTCAACACTTGGCGCAACGACGCTTGGCCTTTATCCCCTCATTGTTCAGCACTCATATATGGCCTACACAAACCTAGCTCATAGCTTTTTTGTTGGCTTCGCTTTTCTCTATCTTTTTGAGTGGTGGCGATCAGGAAGTAATCGCAATCTATTTCTATCCTCATTCTTTATAATGGCATCATCTTGGACTAGAAGTGTAGAGCCATTTTTCATGGTTTATTTAGGAATTTTGCTTATAATGATTGTACAGAAGCACCGACGAGTTCGATTTTTGATTTCAATTCTTCCTGTATTGATCTTACGCCAACTGTGGGAATATTATCGAACAATCAGACTAGAGAGCGGATCAGCAAACGTGGCTCTAGAGGTAGCGGGATTAACTAATAGCACACTCGACTTGATGAAAACAATAGCAAATCCTGAGCACCTGTCGATAGTTTGGAATTTTTTTATCGAGAACGCAATCCTGCCTCATAAGTCTTTGTTGCTAGCTATTTTTTTTGCAACATTGCATTTTATTATAGTACGAAGCAGAAGCGGATATATGCTGATGCTTATTAATGGTTCATTAGCATTGTTTATTTTTCTAGGAACTCTACAATTTAGTCTTGTTTATCAAAATTGGATAAATATTCCGGGATCTCTAACAAAGGTAAGTATGACAATGATCCCCGTATTGATTTATTACGTTTTTTATAGCTTCAGATCAAATTCATAAATAATGTTGAATTACCCAGCTCTATAAGTAGTACAAGCGTTGTCTAAAACACATCTCAAGAATCAAATCTATTTTTATGCTTCGAAAATTTTTCCTCCCACCATTCAAGTTCGTATTTTTTCCAAGCATGTGCGGCAAAAGGCAGTTCACCCTCCAGATATTTTCGACTAAAATAACTAGGAAATCTCTCAAGTGAGAACTGTGCGGCAATATCTAGAGGAGCTACTGAGAAATTCTTATCATACTTCTCGGCCTCAAAAGACCAATAACCATCTTCATTAAACGGATACTTTTTTGGAGATACATTCATCCACTTCTTTGCTGTTTTTCCAGATAGGATTGACGCTATAAAATAAAGCCAGGAGAATGTGTTTTTATCCAATGTTTCTCTATCATGCAGCAGCTTATAAAAATCACTGATTTTTCTTAAAGATATTCCCCCATTTCCGACTACCTCAAAAAATTTCCTCTCTTGATGACAAAGCAAGCCTAGAGCTGAAAATCTTAACGGCGCTCCTATGTATGAATAACCAAGAGAGCACCAGTACTCTAAGGATCTGTTCAGTACCAGTCCATCTAGCTGATAAATAAGCATATATCCATATTCTGAAAATGATTTGTAAAAAAAGCTAGAAAGCATCAATTTAGAGTAAGTCGATGGGGATTTGAAATACTCCTCAGGAAAATATTTCCACGAACCTAATAAAAGCTGGTTGTACTTTCGCTGCGAGTCAAAGCCTTCAGGAGCTATAAAGATCACTGAGTAAGATGAAAGAAATTTTGCGGCTAGCCGCATAGAAAGGCTCTCATCTTCAGAAATATTATTTTGATAAACTGGTATGATTACTACTATCTTCTTCATATCCCTATGGTAATTGATCAACAAGAATATGTCTAACAAACAAATATATCGCTATCCAGTAAACTTTTCGGACTCCAATAGTACTTTTGGGATTGCAAGTAAATATATTAAAAAGGGAAATGCAATTTTAGACATCGGTTGTTTTGATGGTAGATTCATCAAGAAACTAAAAAAAGAAAAGAATTGCTCTGTAATTGGAATGGATATAAACGCAGATGCGGTAAAAATAGCTCAAACAAACAATCTAGATGCTCGTGTATTTGATTTAGATAGACCTGAGGGCCTGCTAAAGCTTCCAAAAAAGTCTTTTGATGTAATAACACTTCTAGATGTTCTAGAGCACTTACCATACCCTCCAAAGTTAATTTCGTATCTTTCTGACCTTCTGAAAGATTCCGGGAAACTAATAATTTCTATTCCAAACATAAATCACGTTGACGTCGCTATAAAGATCATCGCTGACGGCTGGACGCCATTCGAAGATGGTCTGCTAGATAAAACTCATGTGCATTTTTATTCTACCGAAGAAATCACTGATCTGCTCGCAAAACAATCCCTTTTTGTACAACGTGAGCATCACGTGGTGGTACCTCCAGGAATGACAAATCTTCCCTCAAACATTGAAAAACACGCAGAAATCTACAGAAGAATTAAAGAATACCTCAATCCCAAAGAATCATGCACATTCCAAAAAGTATTTATTATTGGGAAAAAAAGATCCAAGAAGCTTCTCTATCACGCAAGTATGAATGAAAGGCCCACAAATTATATAATTCAGAGATTAGGAGTTTTTTTTAAGTTGCTTTTAAATGATTTCAAAACTAACCTCTAAGACCCCTGTGTTAATCCTGGCTTTTAATCGGCCTAAATTCCTTAGTTCGCAACTAGAGCTAATAAAATCAGTTGGGACAACTAAGATCTATGTTTCAATAGATGGAAAAAGAAATGAGTATGACAGCAAACAAATTGATAAAATATTAAAGATTTTGGATAGCGAGGTAACTTGGGACTGCGAACTTCATGTGCATCAGATAGATAAAAACCTTGGCTGTAAAAAAGCCGTTACAGAAGGCATAAGCTGGTTCTTTTCTAATGAAGATCGGGGCATAATTCTAGAGGATGATATCCTACCAGACTTTAGTTTTTTCCAATACTGTTCCGAGCTGTTAAATAGATATAAAGACAACAAACAAATACTGTTAATCAGTGGGGATAATTTTTTTCCAGAAATTCCCACTGAAGCAGATTATGATTTTATAAAACACACCCCAATTTGGGGATGGGCTTCTTGGTCCGACAGATGGAATAATCATATAAAATCTCTAGAAAATTTAACCCTCAAGCTACTTAAAAAAAACAAAGACAAATTCACTATTAATCAATACAAATTGATAGAAAAAACTTTGGAAGGAAAAATTAACAGCTGGGCATACTTACTTTTTTTCACTCTCGTAATGAACGATCAAATGGTAATTATTCCTAAAGTTCATTTAGTTAGTAATCTAGGCTCTGGTACAGCTAGCACTCATACTAAATTGCCTCTTTTCCAATTTATGCTTCCCAAACAATCTCTCTTGTTTCCTATTAATCACCCTAAAGAAATAAAATTGAACCTCAGTCTAAGCTCACGCTCAAATATTTTATACTCTAGATTTCATCTACTGCTAAAGACTTTGTTTAATTTGCTGAAAAAACCATTGTGAAAAAACCTTTTTTTTCTATTATCACCGCCACAAAGAACTCTGGTAAATATATTGCGGACAATCTCTCGTCCATAAATAACCAAACCTTTGGTAATTTTGAACACATAATCATTGATGGTTTTTCTACAGACAATACAATGGAAATAATCGAAAAGTACAAAACCAAAAAAACTCAGATATTCCAAAAAAAACCAAACGGTATTTCAGCTGCTTTTAATGAAGGAATTAGAGTTTCTTCTGGTAAATATCTAATCTTTCTAAACAGTGATGACTATTTTTACTCTAAAGAAATACTATCTAAGGCAGCTGCATTTATATCTGAGAGCGAATATCCAGACTGGATATATGGAATCAAGATGGATATTGAGTCTGATGGAACACCAATTTCCACATTTCCAAAAAATAAACTTCTTAAAATTAGCTCAAGTTTTATTTTAAAACTTACAAATTTTATTCCTCACCAGGCCGTGTTTATTTCTAAAAAAGTATTTTTCAAATATGGAAATTTCAACGTAAACTTCCCATACGGAATGGATTATGACCTGTGGTTGAGAATCTGTAATAAGACAAAATGGATATTTTTTGACCAAATTGTGTGCAACTACCGAGTCCACCCAGAGGCTAGATCTACATCGATTGAGGCAAAAGAAAAATCAAAAAAATATAGAAATATTATAAGAAAGAACCATCTAACATTTGCTCAGAGAGTCATTGTAGGACTTACCGATGTGGTTTTAAACCAAATGAATAAGACTTATCGATAACCTGATTAAAAATTTTTATCATTGAGAGTGAATAATTCCCCCAACTGAGCTCTCTTGGTAAGCTCGTAGCATTCTTGCTCATCAAGAGACCCAATTCTCTCCTTTGAAATAGGAGTCTTAAGGAAAGATATATTTGAGATGGATCTAATGGCCGCACTAACAGAGAATTAAATTTGTGAGTTAGTACTTCTGATGCTCCTGAGCTTTTGCTGACTATTGGCACACATCCATAGCTCATTGCCTCAAAAACGGATAATCCCCATGTTTGATTATGATTAGGAAATAAGAAGATATGACTTTTATGATACTCTTCTATCAGTCTTTTTTCAGAAACTTTACCAAGTAAATTGATTTGGTCGCCCAAGCCTAATGTCTTAATCATTTGTAAAATAAGTGAAGAATACGATGGATCCATGCTGGTATCACCAATTATGGTATATTTCCAGTTAATGAATCCATTTGCATTTAGCATTTTTAGAGCAAGCAGGACGTCCTCATATCTTCTATGCGGGAAAAAAATATTTGTAGTTAAAAGATTCAGAGATTTTCGTTTCCAATTTTTTTTATCATTAGTTGATACTTGAGCAACTCCAGATCTTACAACTTCTACATTAACTGCATTTCCAAATGTTTTTTTTACATTGCAATAATTCCTTTTATCTAACACGGAAATAACATTAATGTTTTTTAAAAATCTTCTCTCATTAAGAGAAGCTAGAGTTGCTAGTATATTCACAAAAATATTCTTTGGAAATGGATGAGCTCTTCTGAACTTAGAGTCTATGATGTGAGGAAGATCATTTAGCATCCAAACCTGAGGAATATTAAAGTGCCTGGATATTCTATATGAAAAGAAATCATGATAATTTATAATATCTAGACCATCTGATAATGAGTACTCAATCAAATTTTTTTTTATTTCGTTTAGATAATATAGTGTTTCCGAATCTATCATTAGCAGTTTTTTTACAAACTCAAAAATTCCTTTTCTAGAAACAAATTCCTTCCTGTTGGCAGGAATTACATTTAATTCTTCGATCAATCTTTTATAAGAAGAATGGATGTCAAACTTGCCAGCAAAGACAGCTACGACGTTGCCCATTTTCTGCAACTCTATCGCGAGCTTCAATGCTTGACGTTGCTCTCCTCCTCTCACAGATAAGTTGTATATTACAATGCCGATATTCATGGTTGGAATACACCCACTAAAGTTTCAATTTCTTTATCCGTTAATTCGGGATTATTTCCAAAGTAAAATCCATTTTCATTAGCAAATCTTGAGTTAGGCAGTTCATACTTACTCTCGTAATATTTTGCAAAAAATGGTTGATCACTCATTACTCCTCCAACTATGGGTCGTACCTCTACTCCACCCTTTTCAGCTCTTCTAATCATTTCTTTATGAAGTCTGCTTGATTTACACACTATTGGAATCGCAAAATTAGAAACCGTTTCCATGTGAGAAACGTCAATGGTAACAAAGTCAGAGTTCTCATAAAGTTTCTTTAGCCTATTAAAATTTTCTTGCCTAATTTTTATCATTTCATCAAGATATTTCAACTGGAATCTTCCAAGGAAACCAGTTATTTCTGTAGGCCTTAAATTATATGCCAAGTCGTAAAAAGTATATTTTGCATAAAAGTCAGTAATGTTATATTTTGTTCTTATTTTTTTTGTTGCTGTCTCGTTTAAGTGTCTGTCCCAACCATGAGACCTCACTTTTAGAAGCTCCTCGTAAATATCAACATCATCTGTACATACCATGCCGCCTTCAATAGTAGACATATGATGACCAACGAAGAAAGAGAATGTGGAAGCTGTGCTAAAGTTACCCAGCTTAACACCGCCCAAAACTGATCCCAGTGACTCGCAATTATCTTCCAAAAGTAGAATGTTGTGGATATCACAGTAGTTTCTGATTGCTTCTAGATCATCAGAAAATCCAAGTAAATTTGTCACAAAGAGACATTTCAAATTACTATTTTCATGTATTTTTTGAACTTCCTCAAGAGAAATATTGAGAGTTCTCATCGAAATGTCTATTGGTATGGCATTCAGTCCAAGTTGTATCAGTGGCATTACATTTGTGGCCCAAGTAATTCCTGAAAATCCACAATTGTCACCCTTTTTAAGAGATCCAATGTTCAAAAGAGCTTGTATCAGTGCGAGGTTTGCAGAGCTTCCAGAATTAAATAATACGGAAAATTCTCTTTCCTGCCATGCTGAGAATTCTGTTTCGAAACTCCTGCATTGTTCATCCATACTGAGATATTCAGCATTGGAGATAAATTTGCAAAGAGCTTCCTTAGTTAATTCTTCATTGTAAAATGAACTTTTTATTAGTTTTATCATAATTTTCCTTTACGCTATACAATGTCCTTTTTAATTTTTCTGAAGGAATTATATGCCCATGAAAAACCTCTCAGCATTTCATATCTAGTATCTTTCATCATACTCATAAATATAATATATATAAATGTATAGATAGTTCCAGCAAATAAAAGGCCAACTAAGCCACTTGGGCTGATATCAACCTGCCAACTGATCATATAGAAAACGCCGCCAAAGGCAAGGAGATATGAATAAAGCTTCAAGGGAAGTTTTATCTTTATAACTGATGAAATAAATCCGTAATTTCCAAAAAAATTAAAAGTAAAAAGTATAAGCCCTCCCCATGCTGCTCCTACAACTCCGAGAGGTTTAATTAGAAGAAAACCAATTGAGATACTGATAATTGTCGAAATCGCAGACAGGAAAAGCCTTTTTCTGACTAAACCTAATCCACTAACTATGGTTGCAAGAAATCCGCCTGTTAGGAAAAACAAATATGAAACTGCTGAAATCTTCAATGGAATGTAAGCTAAATTTATCCATTTAGAACCAAACAAAGTTTGAATGATAGGTTCTGGATACATAAATACAAAAAAACAAAAGTAAAAACTCAGTACAGGAACTATCTTGAGTATTTTTTCAGTAACCAATATGAGTTGATCTTCAGAACTTCCTGCAAGTGATGAAACAGCTGGCATTAAAAGAGTTCTTATTGGGGACATAAAGATTTGGGGAATATTCATAATAGGGAAAATAATATTATATGTACCAACGCTAGTCAGTCCTGAAAACAAAGTTAGAAAGAAAATATCTGCTGATTTTAAAATTGTTCCAATCGTTGTAGTCAGTAACGTTGGAACTGCAAAGGAAAACATTCTCTTGAATAAGGATGAATCCCAGGTAGGCCGACTAACTATATCTCTATGTTTAAGGATAAAAATGGCCATCACGCCCAAGGAAACAATCAAATAAGAAAAAGACCAATAAAAGAAGTAACTTATTATGTCCGTGCTTGAATTAGCAAACAATAATACTGTTGCAGTAAAAACAATTAGGTAATAAAAAACATCAATCGAACTATATATTCTTTCACGCTGAATCCCAATAAAGAATTTTTTGAATGCACTGGTGATGCTGTGGGAAATAAAAAAGATCAATCCGATTGAAAGCATTGGAACAGCTACAGGTGTTTTAAAATAATAAGTTGCAAGAAGTTTTCCAAAAATAATTATTAATAAACTTATAAAAAATGCAGTTCCTGATTCAATAATCAAGTCATATAAAAATGTATTCCAGACTTTTTTTATCTGGTTTTTCTTCAAAAATTTTGGAATTAAATAAGAAACACTGTATCCAAAACCTAAATCATTGTATTCGCTAAGAAGTGCAAATAATGCAATAACCGCATACATTAAACCAAACATTTCTGGCTCAAGAGTTCTCGAAAGAATCATCCGGATACCATAGCCAAGAGGAGCTCCTATAAGGGCCAGTAAGACAACTGTGATGCTGCTTTTTGTGAGCTTTGATCTAAGTTTTTCCGTTGTTTGAATTAATGTACTATCAGAATGTATCGAAGAGTGATTTGGTCTGTGCATTTTTTGAGACTTAATCTTTAAGATACCACTCCACCGTCTTTTTCAGCCCCTCTTCAAACTTCACCTCGCTGACAAATCCAAATTCTTCTTTCGCCCTCGAAACATCGAGCTTGCGCCTGGGCTGACCGTCTGGCTTAGAACTATCAAAAACTATTTTTCCTTCGAAACCCACGACTTTTTTAATTGTTTCTGCTAGATTTTTGATCGAGATCTCAAAACTAGCACCAATGTTCACTGGGTCTGGCTTGTCGTAGTTTTCTGAAGCCAAGATTATGGCTCTGGCGGCATCTTCGACGTAGAGAAATTCACGAGTCGGCGTACCGGTTCCCCAAACGACAACCTCATCTACTCCGCTCTCTTTAGCTTCAACAAATTTTCTGATCAGAGCTGGAATAACGTGACTAGATTTGGGATCAAAGTTGTCGCGAGGGCCGTAAAGATTTACTGGTAAGAGAAAAATAGCATTAAAGCCGTACTGAGCTCGATAAGCCTGGGCTTGTACCAGCATCATTTTTTTGGCAAGACCATATGGGGCATTCGTTTCTTCCGGATAACCGTTCCAAAGATCCTCTTCTTTAAATGGTACAGGCGTGTGCTTCGGGTAGGCACAAATCGTACCAATACCTACAAACTTTTTGACACCGGCTAATCGCGCCTCTTCCATGAGGTGAATTCCCATCATTAAGTTGTCATAAAACAAAGTACCTGGAAATTCTTGGTTATAACCGATACCGCCAACGTTAGCAGCTAGATGGATGATGATATCGATGTTTTTGACTACTTCTGCACAAACTTTTTTATCTCTGAGATCGTGTGTCTTGGAACTCGGAACTACGATCTCCGAAGGATTGAGTGTTTTTAGAATCTCGACAATGTGCGAGCCCAAAAAGCCATTACCACCTGTGACTAGTACGCGTTTATTCTGCCAAAAATCTTTATTCATGAAGCCTTTAATAACTTATAGACACTAATTGTAATGAAATTATGACATAGATGCAAGCTAAGAAGTAGCCTATTAGTGGTGAGATTCTTGGCCGTTTGGTACTGTTCTTTAAATTGATTCAGAAATAACGAACCACCTTTCGAGGAACCGTGTATTCTAAAGGCTGCCAGTGTGTCAGGAATGAATAAAGGCTTACCAACCTTTTGTATAGCTCTAAGCCAATACTGATAGTCCATGGTATATGAGAGCGATTCGTCGAACTTGCCGATTTTCTCTACGGCCTGCCATCTGAGAAATGTAGCTGGCTGTGGAATGGGATTGAGAATGTAAAGTAAGTTTAGAAAAAATAATGTACGCCAGAGTTTTTTGTAGAGTCTGACTGGCTCTTGGATCTCCCCACCTTTTTCATCGATAATTTTTGTGTCTCCCACCAACCACATTCTCTCAGCATTCTCTTTAAAATTTTTGACAACTGCCTGAAATGCTCCAGGTAAGTAATAGTCATCAGAATTTATATAGGCAAAGTATGTGTTGTCATACTTTTTTTCTAGTTTTTTAAAGTGTTTGATCCCCTTATTGATCGCGTCTGTCTGACCTCGATCTTTTTCACTTACAAAAGTCAGTTTCGAGCTAAATTCAGATAAGATTTTTTTTGTGCCATCACTAGAACCACCATCGGCCACAAAGTAGTGAATATCAAAATCACCTTTTTGATTTAGAACGCTTCCGATAGTCTCTTCAATAAACTGAGCTTGGTTGTAGCTTGGGGTGACAATGAAGAATGCTGTCTTATTTTTGATCTTTGCCATCAGCTTCTTTCAAGGCAAAAGTTCGAATTACTTCCTCGAGCTTCCTATTGTTTTCGCGTTGGAGAAAGTAGTTGGTAACAACAAGGGTGGTGATGACCATGGACGAGCCGACGACTAGTAGATCAAAAACGCGCTCGAAATGAACAAGCCTGGCTACTCCCAGAAGCAAATTCGGGAAAATAGCGATGATGATGAAAGCTATCCAAAGAGCGTACCAGAATAGCTGTTCTGCAGAGTTCAGTTGTAGTTTGCGCCTGTGAATATTGACGACATAAAGCATGAAGAGGGCGAAAAGTGTAGCGATTATTTGGAATAAACTCATAGATTGTCCTTATAGTACGATTCCATAAAGTATCAATATG
>Ga0066639_10002710_pt1 | contig 15428 bp, 12 predicted proteins | sample CryGeyCG2114_010_2_FD_59504 | JGI IMG/M metagenome (GOLD analysis project Ga0066639, IMG submission 59504) | Groundwater microbial communities from aquifer - Crystal Geyser CG10_big_fil_rev_8/21/14_0.10 | ecosystem: Environmental > Aquatic > Deep subsurface > Groundwater | place: USA: Utah...
GTAACTTATTTTTCTCTATCAATTTAAGTAAAAGATCCAATGGACCTTCAAATTGTTCTAACTGAATTTGATGCATTTACAGTTTAAAAATAATAAAAAACACGTTTATATTATAACATTTCAAGATATATTATTCAATATAAAAAGACACTGAAAAAATCAGTGTCTTTGAAGGTGCCCCGATTAGGAAAAAGAGCCTTCGTAATGAATCTTCTGCTGAAAGATCAAAGGAACTTCTCCTTAAGGGGAGGTATCTTATATAAAAAACTGAATAATGTATACACTATATACTAATTCTAAAAAATGTCAATATATAAAAAAGGGTTGATTATTATCAACCCTTTTAACCATGGCAGTGCGCAAGCACTAAAAACGAGAAAAGCAGCAATAAAAAAGAAAAATATATAATAAAGAGAAAATTGCAATGGTATGTATAATTGTATGAAAACAATTATAAAAATTAAATGTTAAGAACTAAATAGATTAATATAATACCTTATTTTATAATATTTGTCAAATTTATTTCTTAATAGCTAGACCGAGCTCGTCTAATTGTTCCTTGCTAACTTTAGCTGGAGATTCCATCATAGGATCACGACCATCTGAAGTTAAAGGAAAAGCAGTCACTTCTTTAAGATTCTTTTCCCCTAACAACACCATCAATAATCTATCAAGTCCTGGGGCTATACCTCCATGAGGTGGTACGCCATATTTAAAAGCTTCAAAGTAATGTTTAAATTGCTTTTTCTGTTCATCTGTAAAACCTATCAGATCCCAAACTTTTTCCTGAATTTTCATATCATGAATACGAACTGCTCCACCGCCTACTTCAAAACCATTAAGAGCCAAATCGTGTTGATATGATTTTACTTTACCAGGATCACTATCCAATAACGGGATATCTTTTTCTTGAGGAGCTGTAAACATATTATGACTTGGCCCCCAAGTATCACCAGCACCTACAAATCTATCTTCATCTGTTTGTTCAGCAAATAAAGGAAAATCTATTACCCAAGTAAAAGCTAATTCATTTGGATCATTTTTATCTTTTCGTAAATCTGGCTTATCACTACCATATTTTTTAATAGCCTCTTCATGATCTATCCTTGGCCATGGTTTTTGAGTAATCTTTTTTTCTGGAAACAATGTCTCTACCATTTCCGTAAACATTTTTTCTGTTAAATCAAGAATTTCATCCTGAGTCATAAAACTCATTTCCATATCTAATTGATAGAATTCTCCTGGACTTCTATCAGCTCGAGCATCTTCATCTCTAAAACAGGGTGCTACTTGAAAATATCTATCTATACCAGCTACCATCAACAACTGTTTATATTGCTGTGGAGCTTGAGGTAAGGCAAAAAATTCTCCTGGATGTAAACGAGAAGGCACTAAATAGTCTCTAGCTCCTTCTGGAGTAGATTTAGATAATATAGGAGTTTGTACTTCTATAAAATCATTTTTGTGTAACCACTCTCTTAAAAACATTATAACCTTATCACGAGCTACAATATTATTTTTCATACGCTCATGACGAAGATCAAGATATCTATATTTAAGTCTTAGTTCTTCATTTGCCTGTCTATCTTCATTATCAATTTCAAATGGTGGTGTTTCGGCTTCAGACAATATTTCTATTTTCTTGGCTAAAAGCTCCACTGTGCCTGTGGCCAAATCTTTGTTAATTTGTTTACCGCCACGTTCTTGAACGATCCCCTCTATAGCCAAAATAAATTCTGGACGAATATCATTTAACAATTTTTGAGAAGCTTCATCAAGCTCTGCTGGGACAGCTACAACTTGTAATATACCAAAACGATCACGTAAATCTAAAAATGCAATTTTGCCCATATTCCTACGGACATTTACCCAACCTTTTACAAGTACTTTCTCGCCTACTTTATTTACTGTTTCTATTGTTTTTATTCTATTCATATGTTTTGTATCAATGGAGCCGATGGCCAGACTTGAACTGGCGACCTACTCGTTACGAGTGAGTTGCTCTACCAGCTGAGCTACATCGGCTAAAATTTATGGTTTTAATCTATTTATTGTTCTTGGAAATGGTATAGTTTCTCTAACGTGTTTTATGCCACAAACCCAAGCAACTGTTCTCTCAAGCCCTAAACCAAATCCACCATGTGGTACTGATCCATATTTTCTGAGATCCAAATACCAAGAAAAGTCTTCTAAAGAAAGATTTTCTTTTTTTATTCTGTCTAATAATGTATTATAATCATCTTCACGTTGAGAACCACCAATTATTTCTCCATAACCCTCTGGGGCAAGTAAATCACTGCACTCTGCCAAAGAAACGTCATTACTGCTACGTTTCATATAAAAAGCTTTTATCTTAGCTGGATAATGAGTTACAAAAAGTGGATTATCAAATTCTTTAGTAAGCATTGTCTCATCATCTGCCCCTAAATCATCTCCTTCTTTAATATCACTGCCCATTTTCTGTAACATTTTTATAGCTTCACTGTGCTTTATTCTATGAAATGGTTTTGTAATATTTTCTAAAGGTTTTATGTCCCTCTCTAATATTTCTAATTCTATTTTATTTTTCTCTAAAACACTTTTTACCATATGACGAACTAAAGCTTCTTGGATAGCTATATTATCATCTAGATTAGTAAAGGCCATTTCAGCATCCATCATCCAAAATTCAGTCAAATGACGACGAGTTTTTGACTTCTCAGCTCTAAAAACTGGACCAAAATCAAAAACTCTATTATGAGCAAAAATTGCTGATTCAATATATAATTGTCCGCTCTGTGACAAATATGCTTTATCATCAAAATAATCAATTTCAAATAACTCTGTTGTGCCTTCACAAGCATTTGGAGTAAGTATTGGTGCATCTATTTTTACAAAATCATTTTTAGACATATAATCATAGATAGCTTGGATAAGAGTATTCCTTATTTTTTGAATAGCAATTTGTTTACTAGACCTAAGCCACAAGTGTCTATTATCCATCAAAAAATCTACTCCGTGCTCTTTATTAGCAATTGGATATTCATCAGCTATTTGATAATACTCAAAATCTTTAACATGTAACTCATATTCATCCTTTTTAGGATGTTTAGCTACTTTGGCTATTAATTTTACAGAAGTTTCTAAACTAACCTTTTGAGCCTCAGCCCACTTGTCTGCTGATAATTCACTTGAAGAAAGTATTGCTTGTGTAAAATCACTACCATCTCTAATTTGCCAAAAAGCAATTTTTCCAGATGAACGAAAATTAGATACCCAGCCATTGATAATAACCTCTTTATCAACAAAATCTTTTAAATTTTTTATAAAAATATTCTCCATAATTATATATTAACTAAAGTAAATAATACCTAAAATCATTAAATTTTACAAGCTTAGAGTTGACTAAAACAATTATATGTGTTTTAATAAGAGTTCCTCAAACTCTAAACATAGAAAGGAGGAAATTATGAACATGTTAAGTGTTCTTTTAGAACTTGGCTACACAGACAAGACCTTTGCTCTCGAACTTATTCAAAGACTAGAAAACCAGGAAAAGGTTTCTATGCTTATTCCTAGAAATAAGCTAAAAATTCTAAATGGTCTTTCTGTGACAAAAGAAGGCAAGGCAAACAAAAATGGTTACGTCTATGTAACCGTCCAAAAAAATACCTTACATTAGGGAGAGGTTATGAAGGACAATAACCGCTAAAAAGACCATTCAGGAAGAATGGTCTTTTAATTATTTCTGATATTCAATTCTAGATTTGTCTAAGTCTGCTTTCTTTTTATCTATTTTCCTACCTTCAAATCTTAAAAACAACATTGGAATAACAAATAGTTGAAGTACTGTGGCAAAGAGTAAGCCAAAAATAATTGATATAGAAAGTCCTACCCAAAACTCACTGGCAAAAGCAAGAGGCACTACTCCCATAATAGTAGTTATAGAAGTAAGTAGTATTGGTTGAAGTCTAGTGTCTCCAGCATCAGCTACAGCTTCTAGGGCCTTCATATCTCTTTCTTCCATATTACGTTTAGTCTTATCCATTAAAACTATAGCATCATTTACAACTATTCCTGCTAAAGATATAAGTCCTAAAAATACTGGAAAAGAAAATGGTAAACCAAATACTAACATTCCAAATACTACACCAATCAACATTAGTGGTAGGGTCATAAGTACTATAATTGGTCTAATATATGAATCAAACTGTAATACTAATATCAAAGCAATAAGTATTACGGCTACAATCATAGCTGACCATAATTCTGTAAATGATTGTTGAATATCCTCTACTTCACCACCAAAACTAATAGTATAACCATCTGGTATACCTATTCTGTCTAATTCTTTTTCTGCCTTAGCTACTATATCACTTGCTGTATAGCCAGCTTCAACATCAGAAGTAACTGATATTGTTCTTTGGTTATCTCTGTGACGTATAGAGGCTAATGCTGGTTCTAGAGAAAAAGAAGCTAAAGATGATAATTTTATTTCTTGACCAAAATTATTTACTACTGAAATATTTTTTATCTCATCTACTGAAGATATTTTTTCTTTATCCAATTTTACTACTACATCAAAATCTTGACCATCTAAAGATACTTCTGTAGCTGTTACACCAAATATAGCTGTTCTAAGAGCTGAAGAAACATCACTAACTGTAAGTCCTGATCGTGCAATAACATCCTTATTCAAACTAAAAGTTAAATCGGCTGGAGATACTTCTTGATCACTATCAATGTTTATAGTACCTTCTATATCTTTAAGAACTTGTTTTGTTTTGTTCGCTAAATCATCTAAAATAGTTAGGTCATCTCCTAATATACGAGCTTCTATTGGTGCTCCAGTTGGAGGCCCACCAGTAAGTTCTTTTATAGTAATTTCTCCCTGATTTATTTCTTTAAATTCTTCTCTAAGTGGTTCTGTTAATTCAAAACTCTTCTTTCCTCTTTCTTCTTCATCAATTAAATTAATACTGATAGAGGCAAGGTGTTCACTACTACTTCCTGCTTCAAAAGCACCAATACTGGATGACTGTCCTATAGTTGTTACAAAATTCTTAATATATGGTTTGTTATAAAGTTTTTCTTCAACTTGAGAGACTACTTCTGCAGTTTTTTCTAACTCAGTACCAATTGGCATCTTAATATCAATATAAACAAATTCTGTATCTATTTTGGGGAATAGTTCTACTGGTACAATACCTCCTAGTAAAAGCCCTAAAGAAATAACAAATAAACCAGAAACAGCTAAAGTAAATTTTAATTTAGCTTTTTTATTTCTTAAAAATGCACTAATTTTTTTCCTATACCAAACTCTTAGCCTATTAGTAAAATAACGTTCTAGAATACTTTCCTTAACTTCTTTAGAAAATTCACCTTTAGCTAAAAATTTACCAGAAAAAGATGGTACTAATATTAAAGATACAAAAAGTGAAGAAAGTAAAACTATAGCAATAGTAATTGGAAATATTCTTAAGTATTCTCCCAAAATACCACTCACTAATAACATTGGGAAAAAAGCAGCTACTGTAGTAAGCATTCCTGAAGTAAGTGGCTTACTATAATTAGCTACTGATAAAAGTCCTGCTTTAACTGCACTGTATCCTTCACGAATATTATGAAATATACCCTCTAATATAATTATAAAACTATCAACTAATAAACCAAGTGATAATACTAGGGCATACAGAGTCATACTATTCAAAGTAGAATCTGTAAAATATAAAACAATAAAAGTAATAAAGAAGGTCATTGGAATAGCAAACAAAGCGATTAATGCCTCTTTAAAACTAAGGGCAATAAACATGATAGCAAAAATAAGCAAAGTAGATTGCAAACCACTGCTACCTAAAGTGTTTAAATCATCACGGATAAAACTAGAATAGTCATTATTTATTTCTACCTTAACATTAGCTGGAATTATTCTATCATCTTGTAATTTTTGTATCCTATTTTTGGCAGAATCTACAATATCTAAAATATTTCCTCCGGTCTTTTTAAAAACTTGAAGAGATACTGTGTTTTGAGCCTTAGCTCCTCCAATAGACATACGAGAAATAAACTCATGATCCTCAAATTGTTCCTTAACTTCAGCTACATCTTTTAATAATACTGAGCGACCATTATTTTGAGTTACAACAGTATTTTTTAAATCCTCAATAGATTTAAACTTAGCTACAGTACGTAAATTATAGTTAATTCCATCAACAGTTATACCACCTAGTGGCATATCTAGATTTGCCACTCTAATTGCCCCTACAACTTGGGAAATTGGTATATTAAGACGAGATAGGGCCGCTCTATTTACTAAAACTGAATATTCTCTATCACGAATACCTAAAACAGGTACTTTAGATACCCCAGATATAGCTTCTAATTCATCTTGAACTGTTTCCCCTAATGTTTTTAACTGAGTCTCAGTTAAATCACCAGCTAGAGAAAATGTTATTATAGCAAAATCATTAGCTCTAATCTGAGTAACAACTGGATCTTCTGCCTCACTTGGTAAACCAACAACATCCCCTACCTTATCTTTTAAATCAGAAATACTGGTTTCTAAATCTGCTTCTGCTTCAAATTCTACTACTATAGAAGATAGACTGGTGCGAGAAGATGAGGTGATTAATTTCACATTATCTAATTCTTCTAATTTATTTTCTATTTCATCTGTAATTAATTTTTCAACATCTGCAGGACTAGCTCCAGCATAAAATGTAGACACCACAGCAATTGGAATTTTTACTTCTGGATCAGATTCACGAGGAAGATTTATTAAAGCAAAAACACCTAAAAGTAAAATAGAGGCTATGATCAGAGTAACTATCCTAAAATGAGTTATAAAATAACCAAAAATAGTTCCTCTAATATTCTTAATTGCCTTATCGGCATAATAATCTTTTTTTATTCCTACCATTTGTTTAGTTTACAATTTCTACTTCATCATCAACAGACACAAATACTCCATTTAAAAGTATTAATCTGTCGCCAACTTCTAAACCATCAAGAATAGCTACTTTATCACCATATATTTCTCCAAGGCTTACATTCTTTCTAAGTACCTTATTATCTTCATTGACTACAAAAACATAATTACCAGAAGATTCAATGGTTACTGATTTTATAGGCACAACTATAGCATTAACATTTGAGTAAGTAAGAGAAAACTCTACTTCGGCTGTAGAACCAGCCACCAAACCAGCACCCGCTTCCTGACTTTGAACAGTTACGCTAACCTTACCACTCTTCAAATCTCCAATAGGGTCAACTTCTGTAACAAATCCTTTGTATGTATTATTAATCATCACTGGATCACCAAGTTTTATAGCTTTAGCAAAATCAACATCAACATCAATAGTAATCTCAACAATTGATAAATTACCAATTTCAATTAATTCTTGACCCACTGAAACTTGTTCACCAGCCTTAGCAAAATGAGATAATATTGTTCCTGAAAAAGGAGAAGGTAAATTAAGATTGTTGTAGTTATATGCAGCTGCATCAAGTTGAGCCTGAGACATGCTCTGCTCTAATCCAGCTCCATCTTTGGCATTCTGTAGAGCTACTTCTGAATTATTATATTCTATCTCTGCTAAATTAAGTTGAGCCTGTGCGTTGTTAATAGCTAGATTATTTGATATTCCAGTATTAATTACTGAATTAATAGAGGAAATAATTCCTGATAAATGAGTATTTATGGCTGTTTGATATGCAACCATAGTAGTTTTATCAGATTCTATTGTAGCAGTTGGAAAAATTGAACTATCAACAGCATTTTGAAGTAAAATTACAGTATCATCTACTACACCTTTAGCTAACTCAAGAGCTTGTTGTAGCTTTGGCATATCACTCTGTAAATCATCAACAGTAGTGGTATTAGATATAGTAGTAAAATAATTTAAAGCATTGTTAAATTTTAATTGAGTAGATGATTTAAACTGACTCTGTGGAGTTAATAAATCATTATATATATATTCTGTATCTTTTAGATCTAAACTCTTGTTTAAAAATAAATAAAATTGATTTAGAGTATTGTAAGCTGAATTATATAATACAACAGATGAATCTTGTATTGTAGATAAAGTTTGATCTGTTTGAACTAGAGCATTATTATATTGTACTCTAGCTAAATCTAATCTAGCCTTAGCACTATTTAAAGCTAGCTCAGCTTGTTGAGTACGCTGATTACTTGTAATTTGAGTTTGTTGGTAACTTTGTAGAGTATTAAAATAATTATTTTCTACTCCGGCATCTCTAATAGAAAAAAGTGGTTGCCCAGCATAGACTTCTGAACCAATAGGTGCTAAATATTCTATAGTACCAGGAGTAAGTGACCTAATCATAGAATATTCTTGAGGAACTACTGTACCACTTAAAGTAAGTTTAGAACTAATATCATTTTGTTCTACAATTTCTTGTACTTTAACTTTTTTATTTATAGTCACCTCTTCATTAACATCATTACTTTTACCACAACCAGTGATAAATACCGATAATATTAATATAGATAAACTCAAAACCTTTATTTTTTTCATATTTTTACTTTATAAAATATATATTACAAATTATTTATTAAATTCTATTTTATCCAAGATTTTTACAAGTTCAGTATTAAATCTAGCATGTGCTTTTAACTCTTCATCACTAAAGTTTATCAAAACTTTATTTTTTATATCTAGCACTTTTTCATAAACCTCCCAAAATAATTTTTCACCCTTAATTGTAGGAGATACCATTACCTTTCTTTTATCTTTAGTATCACCAGCAAAAGTTCTAGTAATCAATCCCTTCTTTTCCAAAAAATCTAATCTTTGGCTTGTATTAGAGTTAGAACTGGAAACATAATTGGAAATTTCACTCTGGTTAATCTTATTAAAATGTACTATAACTAACATAATTCTAGCACTTACCATAGAGATATTGTATGGCTTTAATGCTACTTTTTCTATAATATGCATAAAACGGAGCACAGCAATGCTCATATCAGTTTTTAAATCACATATATCATTTTTTAAAGCTTTTTTCCTCATACTTATTTTATGAATAAATAGTTTACACATAAACTATTTATTTGTCAAATTTTAATAAAAATAAAAGCTCAGATATTACATCTGAAGCTTTTTTATACTATTAATACTTAATAAAAACAGCTATTTTATTTAAAGTTTCTTTATTTTCTTAAGAAATACGTAGGCTATTACTCCTCCTATAAGTGCCGTAGCTAATTGAGACCAACTCATTATAGCTGAAACATTAACCGCTAATTCTTTTTTAAGTAATAAAGATATTACTATAAAACTAGTAGACCATAAAAATGTAAATTTTAAAACACTTCCTACTACTACACCTAACCAAAAATTCTTTTCTCTCAAATGATGAAAACCTAGAATAAATATTACATTAGAAATAATAATGAAAGGTATCATTGGTGCTAATATTGCTGGCAATAATCCGACGCCCAAAGCAATTGTACTAGGTAACAATGCCAAAAGAATTGCATTTTGACTACCAAGTAAAACTACTGCTATTAAAAACATAGCGTTCACTATTGGACCAGTTAACCATTGTTGGTGAAACAGAGGTGCTACAGTGGCAATACTAAGTAGGGCTATAAACTGAACTGTAGCTACAGTTTTTGCTCTATCCCAAGTTAATGTTTGTGTTAAAGCCATATATTTATAATTAATTATTTGGATGGATATACTTCTTTTTTCTTTCTAGAGAAACTAGTGTGACAAACGCTATGTATATTTTTATGATCATTAAAAAATTCTTTATACAATTTACCTATAATTGGATTTTCGTCTGCACTACGAATCTTTTCTTTATTGTCTACACTGTATAGCCCTGCTGAACGTTTTTTTCTTATCTCATCACTTACTGGTACTGGCTGTCCTCCACCTCCAATACAACCTCCAAAGCAAGCCATTACTTCTACATAGTCATAAGCATGTGGATCTTTCTCCAATTCAGTTAATATTCTCTTAGCATTAGCAATACCATTAACTACACCGACCTTAATGGTCTTGCCAGCTACTTTTATTTTAGCTTTCTTAAATCCCTGTATGCCTCTGACCTCTTCTAATTGTAGTTTAGGCATTCTACGACCAGTCATCATTTTATAAGCAGCTCTCAAAGCTGATTCCATTACCCCTCCAGATGCTCCATATATAACACCAGCCCCAGATGGTTTTAAGAGTGGTGATTTAGCTACTTCTGGTTTTATAGTTTTTAAATCTATCTTTTTCTTACGAAGTAAATGAGCTAATTCTCTAGTGGTCATTACTTGATCGACTGCCTTCATACCATTTATTTTATTCTGACTTCTCTCTATTTCATATTTCTTGGCCACACAAGGCATAATACCAATTACTATAATATCTTTTGGATTTATCTTCATTTCTTTGGCCCAATATGTTTTGATGAGTCCTCCCATAATAACCTGTGGTGATCGTACGGTAGTAAGGTTTGGCATCATTTCTGGACGAAAAAACTCTACATACTTCACCCAAGCTGGACAACATGATGTAAACATTGGTAATGGTTTATCTTCTTTTATTCTGTCTATTAACTCTGTGGCCTCTTCTATAGTAGTAATATCAGCTCCTACACAAACATCAAATACATGTTCTATCCCTAATGCTTTTATACCAGCTACTAATTTACCTGTTACAACAGATCCAACTGGCATGCCAAATTCTTCGCCAATAGTAGATCTAATAGATGGTGCAAATTGAAAAACCACTGTCTTACCTTTGGCATTTATATACTTATCAACATCTTCAAATTCTCCTACTCCTTCAAAAGCTCCTACTGGACAATGGGTTAGACACTGTCCACAATAAATACAATCTTTATCTTTTTTGGAAGATGGACAGACTTCATAAAATTTTCTATTTTTCTTAAACTCTAGAAAATCTACTCCCTCTTTTTTACAAATATCTACACACAGACCACAATCAATACACTTGGAAGTATCAAACTCTAAAGATGGACCAAATTTGTGTATAGGATAACCTTTCTTTCTATCTGTATACTTTGTAATTTTTACATTAAATTTCTTAGCATATTCTCTAATAGTACAATTCTGATTATATATACAGTCATTACACTCTTCACAATGTTCAGCAAAGATAAGTTCTAGATTTGTTTGTTTAGCTCTAGTTATGTTCTTGGAATTAGTCACTACTCTCATACCGTCTGCTACTTTGGTACTACAGGAAGTATGTAATCCTTTCTTATCTTTTATTTCAACCAGACATAACCTACAAGAACCTTGAATCTTAATATCTGGATGATGACATAAAGTAGTAATCTCAATATTATTATGCCTTGCTACATCTAAAATACTTTGCCCAGACTGAGCACTATACTTTTTATTATCTATGTAAATTGAAATTTTTTTAGGCATTATAATAATTTTTTAATAGCTGATCTAAAAGGAAGTGGAATTGATTTTCCTAGTGCACAGTAACTAGTGTTTTCTAAAACAAAAAATAAATCTTCTAAAACTTTTTTATCAAATTCTCTCTCCTTGATCATTTCCAACATTCTATAGCTACCTTCCCGACAGGGAGTACATTTATCACAATTTTCTTTCATAAAAAAATCTATCCAGGTACGCATTAATACCCAAGGATCTGTTTGTTCTCTATCATATACAACAATTGCGCCACTACCAGATACTAATTTGTTAGTCTCACTTGATAATAAAACATCACCACTGGCTCCTCCACCAATTTGTACAAAATAATCAAATTCTGGAGTATTTTTTGTCTCTTCTAAAATCTTAGCAATAGACCAATTTACAGGTAATTCAAATACTCCTTTGTGTGGAACTTTACCTGTAATACTATATAATCTTGTTTTTTTATATTCCCCTTTGGCAATCTTAGCTACATAATAGAAGGTCTCAATGTTATTTATGAGTGTTGGCAATCCATAGACGCCAGCCTGACCTGGGAAAGGTGGTCTAGTTCTAGGACGAGCTGGTAAATTTTTTTCTATTTCTTCACAAAGTACTGTTTCCTCCCCTGACAAATAACCACCATGTTCTCTAAAAACAGTAATCGGTAATTTAGCTATTACTTTTTCTAATTTCTTTTTGTATTTTTTATAATAATCACGTCTTAAAAAAATAAAAGCTTCAGACCCTTTAAAAGTGTCTAAAGCAATTTTTAATCCTTCTATTAATAATTCTGGATGATTTTTTAATATATAGCCATCCTTGAGAACATTTGGTTCTCCTTCACTGCCATTAGCTATTATATATTTCTGACTCGAAATAGTATCAGCAAACATTTGCCATTTTAAGTGTGTCGGAAAATCAGCGCCCCCTCTGCCGCGCAAATCAGCTGTTTTCAACTTAGCAATTATATTTTTATTTTTCTCCCTTAAAAATTTAATATGCTTATATTATACAATATTTTAACAAAAAAATCTATAAATAAAAACGGAGTGTAATCATTACACTCCGTGACATTTGTATTAGGCATTATGCCTTTTTATTTCTTAAGAGCAACTCTTAAAAATTCTTGATCAAACCCACATCTTTCTTTATTTATCTTCCCCTGAGTAATTCGCCCTTTAAGACGTTGCCCATCCGTAGATGAATTAGCACAAAAGCCATTTGTAACAAGTCCAACATCCCTTGGGCCTGGTTTAAATCCAGCCTCCTTTTCGGCATTGCTAAAGACTTTAATATCAACTTCTTGCCAATCTAATGAACCTCTCTTAAGCCAATAGCGCTTCATATCTAATTATTCTCCTTATATAGTTTGTGGCTTTAAATTATTTTAATATACTATATCTCTGATAATAAAAAGTCAAATAATAAAACCCCAGTATTAATGCGCTGGGGTTTTAACAACCTTATTATAAGGTTGAACGCCGGGTAATTTTAAATAACCACTAAGGAAGAGGTTCCGTTATAGTTATAACCGTTATTAGCCTGCCATAAGAGTTAAAATACGTCAACGTTTTTAATACCTAAACATTGACAAATAGCCTTATTAATGATATGGTTTCAAGTTAAAAAGTAAACTTGAAAATATAAACCATAAACGAAAGGTTTTTAAAATGAGTATTGTTAAAGAAGCTCCCAACTTTGTTGACAAGTTTGAAGAAAAAGAAGCCAGTGAAGTAGAATCCTGGCTCGAAGATTTAAAAGCAGATGGATATAATTACTATCTGAGTTTGAAAGCAAAAAAGAGAATCGAAGTTGGCGAAATGGAAGGTTCAACTTTCCGCTTACTGTCAGCAATCGTTATCTTGAAAGAAAAAACCGACGTGCAGTTATTATTTGACAATAATAAAAATACCGACACGAAATATAATATTTTCGAACGAAGAAAATATTATGATAACGGCATGGGCTACGGTCGTGGCAATTTCACCGCAACATTAAGCCAGGAAGAATTCGCTTCATGGATAGAACTCCATGAACTGGAACCCGCAAACAATGTCACGAAAATTGAAAAATTGATCGGTTAAATAACTACCTGTTAAAAAAAGAGAGAACATAACATTCTCTCTTTTTCATTTTATTTAAAAATACTAAGCAATAAAACCACCAACCTGTTTTTCCCAGAGTTTTTTGTAAAGTCCTCCCTTTTTAGAAACAAGCTCTTGGTGAGTACCTTGTTCTACTATTCTTCCTTCATCAAACACTATAATTCTATCCATCTTCATAATAGTAGATAATCTATGAGCAATAACTATTACTGTTTTGTCTTTCATTAAATTGGCCAAAGCATCTTGAATCAACTCTTCTGAATGAGAATCTAGAGAAGAGGTTGCTTCATCTAATACTAAGATAGGTGCGTTTTTAAGTATAGCTCTGGCAATAGCTATACGTTGTCTTTCTCCACCAGATAATTTAACTCCTCTCTCACCTACATATGTTTCATACTTTTCTGGAAAGTTTTGTATAAAATCATGAGCATGAGCTAACTTAGCCGCTTTTATAATATCAGAATTGCTAGCTCTTGGTTTTCCATAACGAATATTTTCTTTTAAAGTTCTATGAAATAAAACTGGATCTTGATTAACTAAAGATATATTCTGCCACAATGAATCTTGAGTAACGCTAATTATTTTTTGATTATCTATCAAAATTTTACCCCTATCAATATCATAATTTCTAAGTAATAAATTAATTACTGTAGACTTACCAGAACCACTTGGACCAATCAAGGCTATTTTCTCTTTGGCTTTAATATTTAAATTTAATTTAGAAATAATTTTTCTAGTTTTATTATATGAAAAATCAACTTCCCTAAATTCTATATTAGCACCTGAAATTTTAAGGGACTTAGCATTTTTAACATCTTTTATTTCATGTGGTTTTTCCAGTATCTCTGTCATCTCTTCTGCATCAGCCATGGCTTCATAATATTTTCTAATAATACGACCAAAATTCCATAGACGCATAATAATACTAACTAAATAAGTTTGAATCAAAACAAATTCACCTACTCCTATAATACCTTTCTGCCATAAAGAAATAGCATAATACATTACACCAATCTCTAAAATCATCATCAGTAATGCTTGAGCAGCTTCAGAATAATTGACCAAATTCCAAGTAAAAAGATGTAATTTTTGATACTGAGAATTAATATCTCTAAAAGCTTTTTTCTCTCTATTATAAGCTGTGAATAATTTTAGATTTAAATGATTTGTAATAGTATCAGCTAATACTCCAGTAACTTTTGAATTTAATTGAGCCCTTTCTACATCATATTTTAATTTGTAAATAGAAAAATAATAATTTATCAACAAATATATAATAGTCCAAGCTAAAACGCCCAATCCTAAATATATATTTCTTCTACCTAGTACTATAATAATCAAAAATACATTTACAAAAGTTGGTAATAAATCCCAAAACAATAAGTCAGTAATTACTTCAAAGGACCTAGAGAATCTATTAACCTTTTTTACTAATGAACCAACAAAATTATTATTAAAAAAAGAAATAGAATGTTTATGTAAATAAGCAAAAGAATAATTTAATAGATCAGCCATACCATTGGTTTGAAAATAACTAGATACAAAAGTAGCTATTCTCCAAAAAATCCAAGAAACAAAATATACAGCTAATATTTTAAACAAAGTAACTTTAAGCATAGCTACCTTATCAATACCAGTATCTGTGCTACCTAAAATATTAAAAAAATCTTTATAGTATAATGGTCCTACAATGCTACCAAGAGATGCTATTATTATAGACAACAACATAACCAAAAGAGCCCACTTATATTTTAGTGAGTGTTTCCAAAAAACTTTAAATGTCTGTTTTGTTAAATATTGCATAGACTTGCTAATTATAACATATTTGGCTCGCCCTACTCAACGATTTTCGAACTTTTGACTGGGCAGAGGAATACAAATATCCTACCGTGGTTTTAGACCAGATGAAAGGATTGCTGGCCAAGTACGAGAAC
>Ga0066639_10002711_pt1 | contig 15425 bp, 21 predicted proteins | sample CryGeyCG2114_010_2_FD_59504 | JGI IMG/M metagenome (GOLD analysis project Ga0066639, IMG submission 59504) | Groundwater microbial communities from aquifer - Crystal Geyser CG10_big_fil_rev_8/21/14_0.10 | ecosystem: Environmental > Aquatic > Deep subsurface > Groundwater | place: USA: Utah...
CGAATGGAACATTTTTTAAATATATCGGATTTGGATTTCTGCCATGCCCAATAACAATAATGTTTTCTCGTCTTTCTTTATAATAAATATCGTTTGCGAAAACTTTGTCATAAAGTGGTAGTGCTTTTAAATCTATTAAACTAACTATTAAAGCTTTCTTATCTTTTATTGTAACTTCTTTCGTAAGTTGATTGTCTATGTAATTAAATAAAACTTCGCATTGGGGGACGAAAAATGTTTTTGGTGGGTGAGTTGGGATGCCACTGCTCCACTCAAGTTTTTTAATATCAACAATTTTATCTATAACTAGATCTCCTTCTTTGACAGTTGGTCCAAAGAGAATATATTTTTCTTTCAGACTAGTTAGAAATATTTCTAATGTGTCTTTTAGCATATAATTAAATTATAACACAATTTTTGTATCTAAAAAGCCCCCTCGTTGTGGTAGGGGGTTCGTTGTTTATATTATGTTAAAACCGTGGTTTTCAGGTAATGATTTTAACACGTCAATAATTGCCGGAGGATTGGTTATAAGCTGTTCAGAACATAAGATTGGAATATTTAGTCTTAAACAACTCATAATGTCATATGAAGAATCGACAGAAAGCTGGATGTCGTTGTGTGGTGACTCAATATAAAGAATTGTCTGGAAACAACCGAATTCGTATATTTTAATCAAAGCACAGGTAATTTTACTTTCGGTGCAAAATAGTTGTTTCTGGTTCTCGTGATCAATAAAACTAATGAGAATTTTTTGAGTGTTGTAAACCGTATCTAGATTTTGTATATGGTCAGCTTTGATGGGCATTTCAATAAATCTTTTTCTGTTATTACTTATCTCCGATAGTTGTAGGACTGGGATATTGTTGAAGTGGTATAATTTTTTATAGCCTACTCTAACTGCAGATATTGTAGATTGATTCATTTCTCGCACCATATTTACCCTCCGATTAAATTTTTAAAAAACTGTTATGTATGTTTATCTGCCACATTCGATGCACCAAAGGAATTTGGTTTCGTTTTTGGATAAAAGCCATTTCCTCTGACTAATCCAACTATTTCTTTAAGCATTTCTCTCGTTTGTCCATTTTCGCCTATATCAACATGAATTTCAAGTTCAAATTTCGGGTCATAAGATTGCCTTTTGTTAGCCAATGAATTTTGTATGTGCTCCATCAGTGTTTGTGCTAATCCAAGCGATAAGTAGGTCTCTTGGTAAATTTTTTGTCTAAGAGTTTTAATTTTGCCAGTTTTTTCTTTATGCCAAAAATATTTTCCTCCATGCCCAATCTTATGTATTACCAAAGCAGTTATAAAATCAACCTTTTTGTTACCTGAGCCGCCACCATTCACACCGTTTGTGTGAGAATCTGTTCCTACGACTAGCTTGTATTTATTGGCGGGATCTTCTGACATGAAGTTCATTAAATTATTAACAACTTCATCGAATTTAAGCTGTCCTAATGTGGGGCTGTGAAACGTATATAGATCAGGGCTCATTGAGGGTTTGAACTTTCTTTAGCTAATTTTGATTTTATACTTCCTTGATTTATTAGTCAATTTTTTGTTTATAATGATTGGTCATGTTGATTATTAAATAAAGCAATCCACTAAGTAGCCGTCCGATAAGATATAGCATGGGGTTGCTTTTTAAATAAAAATGTTGGTGTGCGTATGACCATCTTGTACAATTACATTAATATTTGGGTCATATAAAATATCATATCCAGCTTTGGCTATTCGATAGCATAAGTCTGATCCCTCAAAGAACATCCAGAACTTTTCGTCAAATCCACGAAGTTCATTAAAAATTTTTGTATTTACAATGAAACAACCTTCGACTACCAAATCCACTTTAATTGAGGCTTGGAAATCGTAGTAATGTAAAATAAAATTACTAGCAATTTTTTTGATAGATACATAATTTGGATACAAATTAGCAAAAAAACCAATTAAATAGCCAGCAGATTCACGAAAATTGTTTGGAAAATATTCAAAGTCCCAAGGAAGTATTTTACCATTAGGTGTATAAAGTTTTACGCCTAAAGCTGCGGTATTCTTTTCGTTCATGATCTCGTCAATCATTAATCTAAACGTGTTTTTTCCGACAAAAATATCGTTACAAGAAATATTATAAAGTCGTTTTCAGATTCTTTTGCGCCAATATTTCTTTAGGCAGTTGGGCCGATATTTTCTTCATTTCGTATTAATTTTACTTCAGGAAATTTGGAAGCTATTTCTATTGAGTTGTCTGCCAAAGCATCATCGACGAGAATTATTTCACTTGGCGAAGGTTCACTTTCCGAGACCCTAGGCAGACATTCATTTAAGAATTTTTGTCCATTATAGTTTACAATTGCTACAGAATAAGATGTCTTCATATTAATTTTGACAATCTGGGCAGAAGTGAGATGATCTTCCGCCTAATTTAATTCTTGAAATATTGCCTTGACATTTAGAGCAAGGTTCTCCCTCCTTGCCATAAACTTTTAGAAAAGGTTTATAGACGCCCTTCTTGCCGTTCAACGTAACATAGGTATTGGCTGAAGTGCCACCCATAGTAATTGATTTTAATATTATGGACTTAACCCCCATATATAATTTTTTAATTTCAGCTGTCTGAAGTTTACCAGCAAGTCTTGTAGGATGAATATTTGCAAAATACAATGATTCGTCAGCATAGATATTTCCAATACCTGATATAAAATGTTGATCAAGTAGGAGCTGTTTTATTTTAGTTTTTGGCCGATCCAGCAACATGTTTATTAGTATATTTAACGTAAACTTTTTATCAAATGGTTCAATGCCAAGCAGATTCAGTTCTTTTTGTTTTTTTAGCTCTGACGTTTTAAAAATCTTTATATATCCAAATTGGCGTATGTCATTAAAGTATAAAATAGATTTATCAGTAAAAAAAATAGTTATATGCGTCCATTTATTGGGAGTAGGATTCATAAGTGATGGCCAAGGGTGCCCACCTGTAGCGTCCTTTTCGCCTTTGGCTCTTAAAATGAGCTGACCCGTCATCTTAAGATGTAATATAAAAAAATAGCCATTCGATAATTCAAACAGCAGTATTTTAGCTCTTCTTTGAACGTTTTTTATTCTTGCCCCAACTAATATTTTTTTAAAACTCTTTACGTCACCTCTTTTGCCGTTATAATAAATTAGTTTTGGCTTTAGAATCTCTACGTCTTTTATCATTCTTCCAATTTTTTTTTGATAATTGACGTTTAATTGTTTCAACTTCTGGTAATTCAGGCATTTTTTAGATAAATATAAGTATATAAATTGCACCCACTATTATGAATAAACTAAACGCTATAAATAGTGTTTAGTAATCCATATCTATAAATTTTAATGAACGTTTTTGACAAAAAGCTCATTTGGTCTTGAGAAAGAATGTCAGGACTATGCCCCAAGGCGTTCAATTCGTTAGCAATAAAAATTTTCATCATTTTGGCGTTTAAAAAAATTTTTATAAATATAGCTAATGGTACGAAAAAAGACAACATGATAAACAAAGAGCCTATTATGTATGCTATCAAAAGATCATTCATTAATAAATTTTATTCTAAATATTAATAAGGATTAGTACTTACACTTTTTCAATGATACTTTGACTAAACAAAAAACCAATATGTGGCATTACTATCTTTTCTAATGTATCCTAAATTTAATTGGTATTTATATTTAAGTATTTATCGATAATAGTTTTGTATGCTTGGTAAGATTGAGCTCCTATAATTTTTTGTCCGTCTATATAAGAAGTGGGAGTGCTGTTTATATCTTGGGCGTCTATTGCTTTCGTCTCTCCTTTCACATATTGGTCATATTTATCGCTTTGTAGGCAGTCATTAAATTTTGTTGAGTCTATTCCGATATCACTCGCAAATCTTTCTAGTTTAGATTTAATAAAATTACCTATATTTTCACCGGTTTGATTGCTAAATAATATTTCACTAAACTCGGCAAACTTATTTTGTTCATTAGCACAATAAGCCCCTTCTGAGGCTAAAATTGATTCTGGTCCCAAAAAGGCCTTATTTCTCATTACTATTTTTAGCTCATTTGTTTTGACATAATTGTCTATAATTAATGATAAAACTTCGTCGTGTAACTTTTTGCAAAATGGACATTGATAATCACTAATAACAAACATTGTTGGCTGTATATTCTTATCGCCAATTACTAAAGCATTTGGGTCGTCCGCGTTAAAAAGAGCTGCCGCATCAAATTGTGGCTTGTTCGGGTCCGTGGGGCCTTCGTTGCCAAACATTACGGCTCCAATAACTATAATTGTAATGATTACTAACCCTCCGATGATTGGTAGTGTGGATGTATTATTTTGCATAAATTAATTATGATTTATATATTTTTCGGCGCTTAGTGCAGCTTTTGCCCCTTCCCCGGCTGCAATAACAATTTGTTTGTATAAGTTATCTGTGATGTCGCCAGCTGCAAAAATTCCGTCCTCGCTTGTAGCCCCGGTCATGGCATTTACTGTTATCTCATTTCTTTGATTAAGTTTAACAAGCTTTTTAACAAAATCTGTCGCTGGTTCATAACCTATTTCAACAAAGATGCCTTGTACGTTAATAGTATTTTCTATTTTTCCGTTAGATTTTTCCGCGTAAGTCAAATTTTCTAGCCAATTTGTTCCGTCGAGCTTAATAATTTCAGTATTTAAATGAAATTCAACTTTTGTATAATTTTTTATTTTATCTATTAAAACTGAATCCCCGTTCAATTTGCCTGTACTTTCCAGTAGATGAACTTTTGTGGCGTATTTTTGTAGGTCTAGCACCGCTTCTAGCCCGGAGTTACCTCCACCAACTACCGCAACTTCTTTACCAGTATATAGCGGGGCATCACAAATTGAGCAATAGGCAATGCCCTTTCCTTCAAACTTATCAGAGTTTTGAACCTTTAATTTTCTAGGAGTTTTACCAGCGGCGATTATAATTGTTTTGCACTCAAGCGATTCTTCGCTTGTTGTTTTGACTATAAAAAACGTCTCTTTTTTTTCTATTTCACTGACCTCATCATTTTCCTTTAGTTCCACGTCATACTGATTTAAATGTTCGTATAAATTTTGTGAAAAATCTAGCCCCAAAATTGATTTTATGCCTGGCCAGTTTTGTATTTCACTCGTTGATGCAGATTGGCCGCCTAATTTTTTGTATATGAGCAGAGTCTTTAACTTTTTTCTGCCAGCATAAATGCCAGAACTAATTCCAGCGACTCCACCGCCGATGATGATAAGATCGTACATTATTTTATTATATTTCCAGAGATATTTATCTTTACTTGTCTACTAGGCCAACCCTTGATCTCCACGTTAACATCTTTTGAAATATTTCCGAGGGACAAATTGGTCGTATCGAACTCAACCCTTAGAATTGTATTGGCTTTTGGGTCTATGGTGATGTTAGATAACATATCCGATGAATCTGGTGATATGAAATAATTTGATATGGAATTATTCTTTTTATAGTTACTTAAGAGTGTAACGGAGTGGTTACGCCAATTTGTTATAACAAAATCTTTTTTCATTATTTGTCCAGAAGTAATATTCCCAAAATCGTAGTCAGCCGGAGCGATAACTAATGATGAATCCTCTGCATAATATCTTTCGTATACAATATATGCACCTAAGCTCACGAGGCACGCAATTAAAATTATCGATAAATATTTATTCATAATGTTTAAATTATATATGATTATTATTCATATCGCAAGGCATCTATTGGGTTAAGTTTTGAAGCAGCTTTAGCAGGATAAATGCCAAACACTAAACCAATGAAAGATGCTACTCCACTGCTCAAAAAAAGTGAGTAAATTGGAATTATCAAATCCCAAGAGTAATCAAGTTGGTTCATAATAAAGGCGATAAAGGCGGAAAATGAAATTCCAATAATAATTCCTATAATTCCTCCAAGTAAAGTTAAAATAATAGCTTCCAAAAGAAATTGTAGCAAAATGTTTTTATTTGTAGCTCCTACTGATTTCCGGAGTCCTATTTCTTGTGTCCTCTCAGCTACGGAGACAAGCATAATATTCATAATACCAATACCCCCGACTATGAGTGAAATAGCCGCCACAGAGCCTAGTAGAATAGTTAAAACGCTCGTTATAAGGCTCAAGGTATTTGCAATATCTTCTTGAGTAATTACATGGAAGTCGTCATTATCTGGGTTAATAATTCCATGGCGTTGTCTCAGAATTCTTTTTATGTCATCGGCTGCAGTTTGAATATACTCCGTTTCGGTTGCTGTTAACATGATAATGTTAACGTGTTTAATGCCCAACATATCTTGAGCAGTTTTGATTGGCACAAATACTTGTTTATCATAGTCTAGCCCTCCAACCGCTGCTCCTTTTCTATCCATAACTCCGATAATTCTGAATCTTTTATTTTTTATTCTAACAGTCTCTCCAATGGCATTTGACAGTCCAAAAATGTCGTTTTTAATAGTATCGCCCAAAACAATTACATTCGCACCTGTCTTTGATTCATCGTCGGTAATAAACCTCCCTTCTACTGGATAAAAATTATTAATAGCTTGGTACGATGGCATTACGCCAGCCAATGAAGCGCGCTCTTCTTTATTCTGGTAAAGAATATGAGCCGAAGACATTACGAAAGCAGTGGCATTGTCTATATATGGGTTATTATTTTTTTGTAATAGTACTTCGTAATCTGCTAGTTTCAAACTGTTGCTTAATATCTCCGATGCATCTGACGGCCCTTTTGGTTCTCTTCCGGGTTCAACTAAGATAGTTTTTGCACCAAGCGCTTTCACTTGATTCAATATTATGCTTTGCGCACCTTGGCTTACTGAAATAATGATAATTACTGCGGCAATACCAATAATTATGCCAAGAATTGTTAGCCCAGCTCTTTTTTTATTTGCGATTAATGCACCGATTGCAGTCTTAAAAGTATTTAATAAATTCATGTTTTTATATCATCAATAATTTTTCCATCTTTCATTTGAATATTTCGTTTAGCATAGGCTGCGATATCAGGCTCATGAGTTACTATAATAATGGTTTGTCCTTTTTTGTTTAAATCAGTAAATATATCCATTGTTTGCATGCTGTTTTTTGTGTCCAAATTTCCCGTTGGTTCGTCTGCCAATATTAAACTTGGGGAATTAACCAATGCCCTAGCAATTGCAGCTCGTTGTTGCTCTCCTCCAGATAATTGATTGGTTAGGTGATTTTTACGATGTGTAATACCCACTGCTTCTATAGCTAAGCCAGCAAGATAGTCGATGTCCCCTTGCTTTATATCCGGATTGTATTGTAGTGGAAGTCGAACGTTATCGAAAATACTTGTTTTTTTAAGCAAGTTAAAAGCTTGAAAAATAAATCCGACTTTTTGGTTTCTTAGAAGTGCTAATTGTTCGTCATTGTATTTTGAGGTATCGCGATCGTCTAGATAAAATTTCCCTTTGGTGGGCCTATCCAGAAGACCGAGTATATGCATCATTGTTGATTTACCAGATCCAGATGGACCAGTGATTGCTACAAATTCACCATCATCAATTTTAAAATTAATACCGTTTAGAGCAACGGTATTAATGTCTTCGTCTTGATATTCTTTTATAATATTTTCAATTTTTATCATTGATCATTTAGTTTCGGCCGTAATTACGACGTCACCTTCATTGATACCAGATAAAATTTCGATATTTCCATCCGTGCTTCTAAGACCAGTTTCGATTTGAATTTCACTAACAGTAGAACCTTTTAAGATTTTGGCAATTTTTTCTCCTTCAATCTTTTCTATTACTGCTCTTTGAGGTATGGCGATAACATTTTCCTTTTGTTTTGAAATGATATTTATATTAGCTGTCAGTCCAGATCGTAATTTATCGTCTTGTTCATCGAGGGTTATAGTGACTTTGTAATATACAACGCCCTCGATTGAAATCTCTGCAGGATCAATAGATGCAATCACATCCATTTTTATTGGATCTTCTGAAAACGCATCATATGTTATTTCAACGGGATTAAGAATGCTAATTTTACCGATATCAGTTTCTGGGATATCTGCTTCAATATCAAAATTCTGTGTGTTAATTACAGAAATGGCATTACTATTTGCGCCGGTTATTTCACCTATTTTAATATCGATTTGGCTCACTTTACCGTTTATCGGTGATCGAAGTATCGCCTGCGATAATTGCTCGCTTGCTGCGCTTACGGATGCTTGGGCTTGTTTCACTTGGCCTTCATATAGGTCAATATCAATTTGGCGTGGAGTGGCTTGCTTTAATTCAAGATTTTTTGAGCTGTTGCTACTTGCGAAGCCCAATAAGTTTTGGTCGTTTCATAATTATTCTGCGCAGTATTGATATTCTTAGAATTTGTTGTTTTTTGAGATGCTATGGACTGCCTGGTATTTGTAATGTTTGTCTTAGAAGTATTAGCATTTGAGTGTGCTATAGCAATACTTGTTTTATAAGCATCAAGTGTTGTTAAAGTAAGTGCAAATGTGACCGTTGAATTATACAGTACTTCATTGGTAGCAGAAAGAGCGATATTAGCATCGTTAATGGCGGTTAATAATTTGTCCAACGCATTATAAATATCTGCATTAGATTGTGTCATTAAAGCGATATTGATGTACGACTTAGCAACTAAATAAGAACTGTTCGCATTGCTTCTGTTGTCTTTAGCGGTATTTAAGGCACCAGTGTCGAGGTAGGAATTTACATTAACATCGTCCAATACTGTTTTGGCCGAATTTATTGAGTTTTGAATAATTGTCTGATTGGTTGCCAAGTCATTTATTGCATCTTTGTATGCAGATTGTATATCTTCTGAGGCCTTAGTTATTACATCTGCTAAATTTTGTTCTGTTGTTGTTATTTCTTTTTCGGAGTTGTTTATTGCGTTATTTAATGTAGTTTTGGTAACATTAATTTCTTCAAAAATCGCACCGGCTTTAAGTTGCGCTAGTTTTGCTTGGGCTATCTGTATGTTTGCTTGGGCTTCCGATAATCTAATAAAAAACTCACTCGTTTCAAGTTTTGCAAGTTCGTCCCCTGTTTTTACCTCTTTGCCAACTACAGCCGATATATTGGCCACTCTGCCAGTAATTTTAAATGCTAAGCCTAGGTTTTGTGCTGCTTGGACATTACCAGTTGCCGTTATGTTTTCAACAATCTTGGTTCTTTCAGCGGTAGCTGTTTGATAGAGGTTAGCAGATTTCCTAGTTGCTACAAAAATACCGATAATAATAATTACGATTATTACCCCAATGATTATATTTTTTTTAGTAAATTTCATATTATTCAATATCAGATTTATATTTAGATATTTTTATTGAGAGAATTACGACCACGAAAGTTATTATTATCGCATAAATAAATTTTGCTGTAATTGACCCACGGGATGATCCGAATACTAGATCCAGGAATGATTTTATAGCTTCATTCCATGCTAAAGCTGCAACAAGTCCAAAACCAGCTAATATATAATTTATAGATGTTTTTCGAAATTCAGAGGTTAATTTTTTTTTGTTTTCCATTCTATCTTTATAACACAGCTCGCAAATAAATAAAGCCTTCGTATGGTAGGCTCTATTTATTTATTTTTTTAGTACTTTTCAATATTTGTATCAATTTCTTTTAATTCTTGATCAATGTTAGCAGTATCAATTATTTCTAGCTGTGAGTTGATGTTATTGATAGTATCGCCATCATTGGTGTAGGCACCATCAATTGATTCTGTTTGGTCATCAATATTTTTTATCTCACACGGAGTAGTTTTGTTAATAAGCCATATTGATGTTATAGCTGTTATTCCAATTACGATTACAATTATTACGGTTATAATAAATTCTTTACTCATATTTTTTATTAATTTATGTTTGATTCTAAATCGACCTCCAATTCATCAATTCGCGGAATTTTAGCTAATATAACAGCTACATTTTTTACTGATTCATGAGCATCCTTCACAATCGCTTGTGTAGCTTTCAGATCATCGTGCAACAATTTACGAGAATCCTTTACATCGATTTTAATGTTTTCTTCTGTGCTTACTAAAATTGTATAAACTTTATTTGTTTGCTCAGTTATTGCTAATCGACTTGATTCAATTAATTGCCTTGCATTTTCGATTGCTATTCGGATGGCTGTTACATCTTGATCGTGAGTTTCTGCCTTATCTGTTCGGCTAACAACACGATCTAATACCTCTTCAATTTTATTTGTTGTATTTGTAAAATGCGCCACTAATCTCGCGTTTAAATTATTTAATTGTTCAGCAATATTTTCGGTTAACTTTTTCTTGCGCGCATCTCTGAAATTTTCTAATTTTGCTTTAAGTTCTTCTCTCTTGAGCTCTATTTTCTCTTTAGCTTCTTGCCTAGCTTGTTCAAGTTTATTTTTGAATTTTTTCCGCTCAATTTCGATCTTTTGCTTAGCTTCTTCTCTCTTTTCTTCGTAGTTTTTTTTATCTTGCAGTGTTAATGCTTTTAACTCACTTTTAGCCTCTTCTTTAATAAGTTCCGTTGTTTTCTCTTTTTCATTTTTTTGCGATTTAACTTCGTCTTTCAATTCTGAGCGAACTTCTTTTATGGTCTCTAGCGCTTGCTGCTTGATAATTCTTGGCTTTTTAATGGCCGAGCCTTCTAAAATCGATGTGTCTGATTCTGCTGAAATATTGTTAGGCATTAAAATGCCGGCTCCGAGTACGAACCAAGAGCCAATTATTATAATACTAAATATAAATTTATTCATTGTTTTATTTGTTTATTTTGCTTTCAATCACATTGTCAATTTCATCAAGTAGATCACCACACCCAGGGTATTCAATTGTTTTGGAGTTACCGTTAATAGTAAATGTGTAGGTGGCAGTATAGTCAGGGAGTTTCTCAAAATCATTGCAATTTGCGTCCATAATACCAGTATTAATTACGGTATTAATAATTTCTTTTGTATCCGCTGTATTAATTTTTCCATCGGCTGACTCAGAATCATTAATAAAATATCCTCCATTTGTTTTAATTATAGCGTTTCCAGAGCATGATGGGGATTTCTCAACTAGACAATCCCCCCATGAGGCAGACATTGCATAAAATGTTTCATTGCTCTTTTTAATTGGTGGTTGTTTGTAGAGATAATACCCGATTCCAATTAAAAGTATTATTCCTAATATGTCTAAAAATATCTTAATTTGTTTATTCATTTTTTTAATTTATATTTATAATATAGCATTTTTTAAAGCACTTTGGCAGTCACAATCCTTTGAATCAGATATATTTTTTATCATTTCGAAAATAACTTTTTTAATTGTTTTGTTATTGCTATTAAAAACGTTAGTAACCTCATCCATGGTCACGGGCTTTATCTTTGGATTGTTAATTAGTCCTGCATCATAATCAGTTACTAAGGCAATACCAGTGTAACATATTTCCATCTCGCGCGCTAAAATAACTTCGGGATATTGTGTCATATTAATAACTTCCCAATTTTGCTTTGAGTAATAAATGCTTTCGGCCTTGGTTGAAAATCTGGGCCCTTGTATAACGACCGCCGTTCCTGTCTTATGATGTGCTATTCTGAGCTTTTTACATGCATCTATAGCAGTTTGCCGCAGATTTGAACAATATGGTTCAGCTCCAGTTATATGAGCAGTTATGGGGCCATTATAGAATGTATCAGGTCTACAATTTGTACGGTCAACAAATTGATCTAAAATTACAAATTCGCCTGGTTTGATATTTGGTTGTAAGCTTCCCACCGCGCATGGAGCAATAATTTGTTTCACCCCAATCTTTTTAAATGCCGCAATATTAGCTAGGTATGGAATTTTATGCGGTGGTAAATGGTGTTTTTGTCCGTGGCGCGCTAAAAAAGCAATCTTTTGCCCAGCGTATTCTCCAATTCTTATTTTGTCTGATGGGCTTCCCCATTTTGTTTTGACATCAACATACTTAGGGTTTTCCAATAAATCATAAAACCCTGATCCTCCAAAAACACCGATTACACTATTTTTGATTTTCATGTGTGTTTATTGGTTAGTAGTTTTCTCAACTCTTCAAGAAGTATTATTGTAGCTGATACTGGTAGGATATACAACCAATCCGTTAAATTAAGTGGTACAGTTCGCAAGATATTTTGCATAAATGGAGTGTAGATAGCCAAGAGCTGTAATAAAACAACAACTATGGTTGCTCCTATTAAGTATAGATTTGAGAAAATACTATGTTCAAAGATAGATTTTGTCTCGTGTATGCAATTCCATGCATTGAACCATTGAAAGGTCGCCAGCGTCGTTAGAGAGATAGTCCACGCCTTAGCTATGTCTTGGTTGAAATACCAGCTAAATAGAACCAAGGTTCCAATGGCCATGGGGATAGACATAGTAATAATTCGTTTAAGCATTAAGGGGTCTATGAGATATCTGCTTGGTTTTCTAAAATGTGAGCTCATTAAACATTTTTCTTTCGGTTCCATAGCCAGGGCAACATCAAGGAAGCCATCTGTAACAAAATTTAACCAAATTATTTGCGCTGCTAGTATCGGGAGTGGCAGTCTAAGAAATAATGCGCCAGTTATAGTGAGTGTTTCACCCAAACTAGTAGAAAATAAATATAAAATAACTTTTTGAATTGTTTTATATATGCTCCTTCCTTCTTCAACGGCTGAAATAATGGTTTGAAAATTATCGTCCAGTAAAATAATATCTGATGCTTCTTTAGCAACTTCAGTCCCTATCTTGCCCATCGCAACACCTAAATCAGCAGCTACAAGTGATGGAGCGTCATTTACACCGTCACCAGTCATTGCTATCGTCACCCCTTTTTTCTTATATGCGTTTATAATTCGAAGCTTATGATCTGGGTTTACTCTTGCAAAGACCTTGATGGAGCCGAGTATATTAATTAATTCAGTTTCTGATAATAAATCCAAGTCTTCCCCTGTCATGCTCAAATCGTCATCATCTATAATGCCTAGTTCTCTTGCCACCGCAATCGCTGTGTTTCTATGATCGCCTGTGATCATGATAACCTCAATACCTGCAGTATGAGCCATCTTTATCGATTCTTTGGCTTCGGGGCGTAGAGCGTCGGCCATAACAAAAAAACCACCAAAAGTTAGATTAATAACTTGAGTGGCATCGATTGAATTATCAGATATATTTTTGTGAGCAAATGCTACTACTCGGAAGCCCTGGTTAGTTAGCCTAGAAAGATCTTCTCTAAATTTCTGCTTAACTTTTTCAGACAGATGAGTGTGCTTATCTTCAAAATTATAATAAGCAGAGTTTTCAATAATATATTCTGGGACGCCAATGGTAGTCAATAAATTCTCATTTTTCGATTTATGAAGTAATACGTGTTGACTTGTGATGAAGTCAAAAGGTATCTCATCAAGTACAGGTGTTTCTTCTTCAAGCTGTCGTTTGTGAAATCCGATTTTTTGAGCTAACACTAAAATAGCCGCTTCGGTCGGATTCCCGCCGATTGTCCATTTGTTTTCCTGCTCTGAGAAAACTAATCTAGCATTTGCACCAAGTGCGGCTATTTTACCGGCCAAGAGTAATTCTGGATAGTTAAGTGGTTCAATGATATTATCATTTAGTTTCACTTGTCCGATTGGTTCATATCCATTACCGCTAACATCAAAAATTTTTCCATTAATGTAAACTTTTTGTATCATCATCTCGTTGCGGCTAAGTGTGCCAGTCTTATCAACAGCAATTACTTTAATCTGACCTAAGGCTTCTACTGCTTGCAATTTCTTAACTAAAGCGTTGCGTTTACTCATCCGCCATACGCCAGTAGTTAATACTAATGTCAGGACAATTGGCAGGCCCTCCGGGATGATAGACACTGCTAACGAAACTGCAACAGCAAACATTTCAATTATTGGCAGATCCAAGTTTATGCCTATGGCAATAATAATCAAAGAGATAAATAATACAACATAGATAATCATTTGAGACAGTTTTCTGATGCTGGCTTTGAGTGGTATTTCGGTGTCAATCGTAGCAATATCTTTAGCAATTTTTCCGACTTGTGTTTCAGTCCCCGTGGCAAATATTACAGCCTTCCCATTCCCAGACACGGCTAAAGTCCCATTAAATATAATATTTTTTGGAAATAATGAATTATCATTGGCATCGTCTGTCGCGTGAGCCTTATTAGCTGGCATAGATTCTCCACTTAAAGATGACTCATCTACTTGAAGATTTTTGGCTTCAATTAATCTGGCATCCGCTGGAATTTTATCTCCTGCTTGAATAATCAAAATATCTCCTGGCACTATTTCATTAGCACTAATATTAATTTCGGTGCCATCACGCAAAACAGTTGCTGAAGTGTTAGTTAATTTTTTAAGTGCAACGAGCGTATTTTGGGCTCGTCCCTCTTGGATCGAGCCAATTATGGCATTAAATAGAAGCACTGCAGCAATGATGATACCATCCACAGATTCTCCAAGAGCTAATAGTATTAAAGCAGCCCCGAATAAAATGTATATTAGCGGACTTTGAAATTGGCGTAAAAAAATAATGACTGAATTTTCAGCCTTTGCTTCTTGTAGTTTATTTTTCCCGTAAACTCTAAGTCTACGATTTGCTTCCTGGGTATTTAGGCCAGTTTCATCGGATTGCAAATTATCTAAAACAACTGCTATGTCAATTTTGTGCCATAATTTATCCATTTGAATCTATTTTACTATTTTTTTGTTGGCTCCGCAATCAGTAATAAAGATTATTCGTGGTCAAGCAACTTATTTTAGAAGCCATGTTGTATGATTTAATAATCAATTACTGATGTTATATTAAATTTATGCAATTTCTTTTGCCCGTTTAAAAAAGTAAGATTAATTAAAAACGATATTCCAATTATCTTGCCGCTAAGTTTGTTAACAAGCATAGTAGCCGCTTTCATCGTTCCTCCCGTAGCTAGCACATCATCAACAATTAAAATTTTTTGGCCTTTTTTTATTGCATCATTATGAATTTCTATTTCATTTGTTCCATATTCTAAATTATATTTAATTGAAATTGTTTTATATGGAAGCTTCCCTTTCTTTCTTATAAGAACCAGACTTGCACCAAGAGCTAACGCAACAGGTGCTGCCAAAATAAATCCGCGAGCATCAATGCCTACTACGACATCTGGTTTATTTTTTTTATAGGGCGCGGTGAGTGAATGGACTGCATGACTAAAGGCTTCTGGGTTTTGAAGTAGTGGAGTTATATCTTTAAAATTGACTCCCTTTTTTGGCCAATCTGGAATTTCTCTAATATATTTTTTAATATTCATAGTTTTCTAATGTGTATGATGTAGTTAGGGCAAATATAAGGGTTGAGGAGATTGCTGACATAATGCAGTAAATACAAAGCGCGGATAGTACAAAAAATTGTAAATACATGAACCACATTGATGCGAT